>CEVU01110494.1_pt1 | contig 14426 bp, 15 predicted proteins | sample 427081 | NCBI WGS metagenome assembly CEVU01 (sample SAMEA2623868, study PRJEB7988) | marine metagenome | biome: marine biome (ENVO:00000447); feature: deep chlorophyll maximum layer (ENVO:xxxxxxxx); material: "saline water (ENVO:00002010), including plankton (ENVO:xxxxxxxx)" | depth 80 m | reverse complement strand
TGATGTCTGTGAATGATCAAATAAACCCTTTGGAGAATTTTGAATCTCTACTAAAAAAAGAAATGATATGATAAAAAAAATAAAAGATTTATTGGCTAACTTTTCAAATACAGAGGAAATCGAAGAATCTTCTTCGCCAGATAAACTAGATCAAGCTTGTGCTGCTTTACTTATAGAAATAGCTTTTGCCGATAAGATATTCGATAGTACAGAGAAAGAGTTATTAAAGGAATCATTGTTAAGATCTTACAATCTCGAAGCAGAAGTCGTAGACGGAATAATAGACGATGCTGAAAACACAGTAGCAGAAAGTACTTCACTTTATGAATACACAAGGACAGTAAATGACGAATTTGGATATGAAGACAAATTGAACTTATTAGAAAATCTTTGGAAAGTTGCATACGCAGATAATAATTTAGATAAATACGAAGAGCATTTAATTAGGAAAATTGCAGATTTAATCCATGTAGATCATGGTGACTATATTAATATTAAGCTTAAAGTAAGAGGAGGTTAATTAAAATCGTCAAACTCATCAAATTCATCAAATTCTTCTTCCACTTCTCCATCATTAATTTCATAACTTCTACTTTGAAGATAAGCATCTCTATAAAAAAGATATTCATCTCCTATCACTATACTTTCAAGCCCTAGATAACGAGCTCGTGTATCAATAAGATCAATTGCGGTTAAGGAATAACTAGTTCTATCATGGTCAATTAACCATAAAGGTGTTAAAAAAGAATCTGGAATCATAGCTAGAGTATCACGCATTGTACTAGGGCCTAGTCCAGGCAACACCACATATGGTCCATCGGGAACACCCCAGACGGCTAATGTTTGACCAAAGTCCTCATCATGTTTCACAAAACCTAGGTGAGATGCTACGTCTACAAAGCCAACTAAACCTACAGTGGAATTTATAGTGAATCTAAAGAAATCTGACATTCCCGCCTTAAGCTTACCCTGCAATATATTGTTTAAACCAATACTTAAATCTTCAATATTATGAGTAAAGCTAGTTATACCTCTTTCAAGAAAATCAGGAGTGACATTCTTATAAAGTCTCGCAATTGGTGAAGCGACTTGCGTATCAAGTGTTTGATTTAAATTATGAGTTTTTTCGTTAATATTTTGATAAGGGTCTAACTCTGCAGAAGTTAATGGAGATAAAAAACTTACAGATATAAATCCTAAAATCAGAATCTTTTTCATTTATCTATATTTATCTGAGGTATTCCTGTAGATTTGTTTTCTTTAAGAAGTTTGATTGATGCCGTCAACTTGTCAGATATCTTATCAAATTCTTTCTGTAAAAGCGGATTATTTTGAATATCGGAATCTTCGCCAAGTTCTACCAATGGAAGCTGAGCTAAAAGATCAAGAGAGTATTCTTTTGATAATTCTTTACCTCCATTTTTGCCAAATAAATAGTATCTCTTCTCTGAATCATCAGGCTGAAACCAACTCATATTCTCTATTAATCCCGATATAGGAAGATTAAGTTTATTAATCATCTCAATACCCTTCTTACAGTCAGAGATTGCAACTTTTTGCGGAGTTGTGACTACAATGGATGATGTTAAAGGGATTCTTTGAAGTAAAGTTAATTGCACATCACCAGTTCCAGGAGGAGTGTCTACAATTAGAAAATCTAATTCTCCCCAATCTGTTTGCGAAAGTAATTGCATAACTGCCCCACTCACCATTGGCCCTCTCCATATAACAGGCATTTTTTCGTTTGAAATTAGTCCCATAGAAATAAATTTAATACCTTCTTTTTTTAGAGGCTCTATAATCTTATCTTGGGTAAGTTGAAGCTCTCCAGCAGAAGAATTAAGCATAACCGGCTGAGATGGTCCGTATATATCTGCATCAACTAGCCCGACTTTAAAGCCCTTTTCTTTAAGGGCTAGAGCAATCTGCAATGAAATCGCTGATTTTCCAACCCCACCTTTTGCTGAAAAAATACCGACAATATTTTTAACCTTTCTAAGGGTTTCAGGAATTCTTAATTTATTTTCGGTTTGTGCCATATTTTCTTAAAAGAGATGTCGTTTAAGTAGGTTATAATTGCTATTAATACGTTATTTTAACCCTACAATGACTCAAGATTCTGAAAAAAGATCAATTTTAGTTACAAGTGCCTTGCCTTATGCAAATGCATCCTTACATCTAGGTCATATCTTAGAGCATACACAGACGGATATTTGGGTTAGATATCAAAAACTATATGGAAATAACTGCACTTATGTTTGTGCTGATGATGCTCACGGAACACCAATAATGCTTCGAGCAGAGGAACTTAAAATAACTCCTGAAGAACTTATTGCTTCTGTTTATGATGAACACAAATCTACATTTGAGAGTTTTAGAATTTCACATGACAATTACCACACAACTCATAGTGAAGAAAACAAGATTCTCTCTGAAAGAATATTTAATTCTTTAAAATCAAAAGATTTAATAGCTCAAAAAAAAATCAATCAACTTTTTGATACTAATAAAGAAATGTTTCTTTCAGATAGATATGTGAAAGGTGGATGCCCTGTTTGTCATGAAAAAGACCAATACGGGGATAATTGTGAAAAATGCAGTGCCACTTATGATGCAATAGAATTAGAAGACCCCATATCTGTTATTTCCGGTTCAAAACCTATAATTAAAGAATCTGAACATCTCTTCTTCCGTTTAAGTGAGTTAAAGAAAGAAATTATTAATTGGTTAAATAAAGCCAATATACAAGAACCAGTAAGAAATAAGCTTAATGAATGGCTAGAGGGAGAATTAAGAGATTGGGATATAAGTAGAGACAGTCCTTATTTTGGATTCGAAATACCTAATTATAAAGATAAATATTTTTATGTCTGGCTAGATGCACCCATAGGTTATCTTGCTAGTCATTTAAATTTTCTAAAAAAAATCAATGCTGAATCAAACTTTGAAAGTTTATGGAAGTCAGATTCAAGCCTAGAAGTATTCCATTTCATAGGTAAAGACATCATGTATTTTCATACCCTATTCTTTCCGGTAATGCTATTTGAGTCAGGTTTTAAAACCCCAGATGGAGTATTCGTTCATGGGTTTCTCACTCTCAACGGGGAAAAGATGTCTAAATCAAGAGGTAATTTTATCTCTGCAGAAAACTATATTAACAATTTAGATCCTGATTATCTGAGATACTTTTTTGCTTCTAAATTAGGGAGAGGTGTTGATGATATCGACCTTAATTTAGAAGATTTTAAACAAAAAAGTAATTCCGATTTAGTGAATAAATACGTAAATATAGCCAGTAGAACAGCAAGATTTTTAAATAAGGACTTTGAAGGGATACTTTCGAAAAATCTTGATCAACCTGAATTACTTGAAGAGTTTAGAGAAAAATCAAAAATTATTTCAGATTTATATGATGGTCTTGAGTTGAGTAAAGCAATGAAAGAAATTATGTCCTTAGCTGATAAGGCAAATCAATATATAGATACAAAACAACCTTGGGTTTTAATAAAAGATGAAAATAATAAAGAATTAGTGCATGCAATTTGTACTACTTCTCTAAATTTATTTAGAATAATTACTATTTTGTTACAACCGGTAATACCCGGATTTACCCAAAAAGCTTTTGAATTTCTTAATGAAGATAATATATCATGGAAAAGTATGGAAACACCTCTTACAGGATGTAAGATCAACGAATTTAGCCCCATCGTCACTCGGATAGATGAAAATCATATAAATAATTTATTAGGGAACTAAAATGGACGAAATAACAATTGAAGATTTTATTAAACTAGATCTGCGAGTAGCTAAAGTAATCAGTGCAGAGCCTGTTAAAGAAGCTGACAAACTTTTAAAGCTCGAACTGGACGTTGGTTCTTTTGGAAATAAAATCGTCTTTGCAGGAATGAAGAAGGCCTACGAAGCGGAATCTTTAATCAATAAAATGGTTATTTGTGTAAACAACCTTAAACATAGAAAGATGAGATTTGGAACATCAGAGGGCATGATTCTAGCTGCAGGTGATGATGATTTAGGTATTTTTATATTATCTCCTGATGAAGGAGCAGTACCTGGTATGCAGGTAAGGTAATGAAAAAAGAAACGGATATTTTAATTATAGGAGCTGGGCCAGTAGGTTTGTTCACTGTATTTGAAGCAGGTCTACTTGGGCTGGAATGTATTCTCATAGATAACTTAGATAAAATCGGAGGTCAATGTAGCGAGCTTTATCCTGAGAAGCCTATATACGACATACCTGGAGTAGCTAATCAAACTGCTCAGGAGCATGTAGATGCCCTATTACAGCAAATTAAACCCTTTAGCTATGAAGTTTTTCTAAATGAAAGAGTCGAAGCAATTAAAGAAATACTCGGAGAAGAGGTTAACACCTGGAAAGTAACTACATCAGAAGGTAACGAATTTAAAGCAAAAAGTATTTTCATTGCAGCTGGGGCAGGCTCATTTGAACCCCGAAGACCCCCCAATATAAGTGATCCAGATCGTTTTTTAGAAAAAGGCGTTTCCTACGCTGTAAGGTCCAAAGAAAAATATAGAGACAAGGACTTATTAATATTTGGTGGTGGAGACAGTGCATTAGACTGGACAGTGGAGCTCTCAGAAATTGCAAAATCAATTAAATTAGTTCATCGACGAGATGAGTTTAGAGGAGCACCTAATACGGAAGCACAAATGAGAGAATTGGTTAAAGATGGCACAGTTGAGCTAAAGACTCCTTATGTTATAGAAAATCTAATAGGAAATGATCAAATCTCAGGTGTTGAACTTAAGAACTTTGAAACCAAAGAAATAGAAGAGATTAAGTGTGATGAACTGTTGTTCTTATTTGGTCTCAATAAAAAATTAGGCCCTATATCGGAATGGGGAATAGAGATGAACAATAAAAAAATATTAGTCGATACAGAAAAATTTGAAACTTCCACAAAGGGGATATTCGCTGTCGGAGATATAAATGATTATCCAGGGAAATTAGATTTAATTTTATGTGGATTTCATGAGACTACTTTAGCTGTTCAAGAAGCTTACAGAAGGAGCAATCCCGGGGAAAGAGTTCCATTTGGTTACACAACTTCCAATACCAAGTTACAGAAAAAACTAGGAATTACTGATTAGTCTTACGTTTTCTTCTTGCGAACTGCTTTAATCTCAACGAATTAATTTTTATAAATCCTGTAGCATCTGCTTGATTGTATGCATTCTCGTCATCTTCAAAAGTAACTATCTTGGAATCGTACAAGCTATATTCAGATGATCTTCCAATAATAGTCACATTTCCTTTATACAAAGATAGTTCCACTGATCCAGTAACACATTCTTGAGTTTTATCGATGAGAGCCTGAAGAGCTTCTCTTTCTGGGCTCCACCAAAAACCGTCATAAATTAATTGAGCATACTTCGGCATAATTTCATCCTTGAGGTGCCCAGCTTGACTATCTAAGGTAATTGACTCAATTGCTCTGTGAGCCTTTAAAAGGATAGTGCCTCCAGGAGTTTCATAGCAACCCCTAGATTTCATACCTGTAAATCTGTTCTCAACTAGATCTAGTCTCCCTATCCCGTGTTTTCCAGCCAATTCATTTAAAAGGGTTAGAATTTCTGAAGAAGTTAATTGCTTGCCATTGATAGAAGTGGCCACACCCTCAGTGAAGGAAATAGACAATCTTTCTGCTTTATCAGGGGCATCTTTCAATGAAGAAGTACGTTGCCATATTGCTTCTGGAGCTTCCAGAGAAGGATCTTCCAGTATCTCTCCTTCATAAGAGGTATGAAGAAGGTTTTCATCAGTTGAATAAAGAGGCTCGTCAGGACTACTCTCAATCTTTATTTGGTGCTTTTTACAATAATCAACTAAATCTGCTCTTGAGTTGTAATCCCAAGTTCTCCAAGGAGCAATGACTTCTATTTCAGGATTTAAACTGTAAGAACCAATTTCAAATCTTATCTGGTCATTACCTTTTCCTGTTGCCCCATGAGCTATGGCATCTGCGCCCTCTTCTTCAGCTATCTCAACAAGCCTTTTGCTTATAAGCGGACGTGCTATAGAAGTTCCAAGTAAATACTCCCCTTCATACAAGGTATTGGCTTTAAGCATTTGAAAAATATAATCTCTAGTGAAATCTTCTTTTAAGTCTTCAATTATTATCTTCGATGCTCCAATGGAATTTGCCCTGCTCTCAACCAATTCCGGGTCGTGATCCTGACCAATATCTGCCGTAAAAGCAATTACCTCAGCATTGTAAGTATTTTTCAGCCAATGAAGTATGACAGTCGTATCTAGACCGCCAGAATATGCCAAAACTATTTTGTTTATTTTCTTGTCACTCATAATAAGTTCGCTATTGTATACCTACTAAGCCTAATTTGTTGATGACTTTAAAGCCCTTTAATTTTTAATTACTATGATAGAGATACTCTTTCTATATGCTTGAATTAAATAAAACACTAAATAAATACAGTATTGATCGAGCAACACTTCTTATAAGCTTATTCATAGTATTTTCCACAGCCTTATTCATTCTTAGTGATGAAAATTTTGCAAAATCTAGTATAGAAATAGCATATCAAAAAATCACCAAACTATTTGGACCTTCTTACCTAGTTTTAACAATAGGTTGTTTTTTATTTTTAATTACTTTGGGTTGTTCTAAATCTGGATCATATAGGCTTGGTGGTAGAACTTCTAAACCTGAATTTTCCTATTTTAGCTGGATCGGAATGTTATTTTGCTCAGGGATAGGTGGGGGTATTATTTACTGGTCAGGTGTGGAGTGGGCTTATTACATAGAAATACCTCAATTTGGAATAATTCCTTATTCTGATGAATCTTATTCACTTGCAACAGCTTATGGATTATTTCATTGGGGAATCAGTGCTTGGTCCATATATGGGATTCCAGCTATAGCACTTTCAATAGCCTTTTATAAATACAATCTTAATTCGTTAAGACTAAGCTCCAGCTTAACAGGCTTAGGCTTTAAAAATATAGAATCATCAATATTTGGAAGGTTTATAGATCTTATTTTTATACTTTCGACCGTAGGAGCTGCAGGAGGAACAATAGGTTCTTACGTGCCAATGCTATCTAGTGGATTTAGTAATTTAGCTAATATAAACAATAGCTTATATCTAGATCTTGGAGTTATATTTATATGTGTAAGTTTATTTGGATTCAGCGTGTACAAAGGTCTCAATAAGGGTATAAAAAATCTCAGTAACTTCAATCTAGTGTTGGCTTTGTTTTTTTTATTTTTAATACTTATTTCAGTAAATTTTTCTAGTGTTACAGAATTGGCTTTTTCTGGAATTTATTATTCCCTTATTTATTTTTGGGATATGAGTACATTGGGAATTGCAGAAGAGTCTGAATTTGCAAAAGAATGGACTATTTTCTATTGGGCCTGGTGGGTTGCATTTGGACCTTTAGTCGGATTATTTATAGCAAGAATATCCAAAGGGAGAACGTTACGAGAAATTATCTTTGGTATGTTATTTTTTGGAACTTTAGGAACCTGGCTGTTTTATACAATTTTAGGTGGTTACGCGATGAGTAGCGATTTAAGTGGAGATATGAATGTAGTCCAAAATATGAAAACTTATGGACATGCTGAAACAGCTATTCAAGTTATTGCAAGTCTACCTATGCAAGATTTAATGCTTTTTATTTTTTGTATTATCACAGTTGTTTTTATAACTACTTCTTACGATTCTATGTCTTATGTAATTTCATATCATGTGCTAAAAAAGGATGGAAAAGCTTTGAGCCCTCATAAAAATCTAAGGCTTTTTTGGGCAATTATTTTGGGAATATTGCCAGCAGCTTTAGTTTTGTATTCAGATCATAGCGTAGCTTTGGATATAATCTTAATTACTTCATTGCCATTAATGCTTGTATACCCTTTAATGGCAATTTCTATTATCAAAGAACTGAGAAGTTATGAAGAAACCTAAGGATTTAAATTTAGATACTTTGTCTCTGCATGCAGGAAGCAAACCAGATAGCGACTTCGGTGCAAGGGCTACACCGATTTATCAAACCTCTTCATTTATATTTCCAGACTCAGATACAGCAGCTGGAATTTTTAATAATGAAATGGCAGGTCATGTTTATTCACGAATAACAAACCCTACAAATGCAGTTTTAGAAGAGAGGATAAGTTCTCTAGAAGGTGGTATAGGATCTATATCCACTGCTAGCGGCCAAGCTGCATTGTTTTTGGCAATAACAACAATTCTTGGAAAGAATTCTCATATCGTTGCTTCAAAAAGCTTATATGGAGGAAGTCATAATTTACTTGAGTACACTTTACCTCGATTTGGTATCAACACCTCTTTCGTTGATTTTAGAAAACCTAAACTCGTAAAAGATGCCATTCAAAAGAACACTGGATTATTGTTTGGAGAAACTCTAGGTAATCCTGGTCTAGACGTGATGAATATAGAATTAATTTCAAATATTGCCCATAAGAATAACTTACCCCTACTTGTAGATTCAACGTTCACAACGCCTTATTTAATGAAACCTTTTGATCTTGGTGCAGATCTGGTTTTTCATTCAGCTACTAAATTTCTATCTGGACATGGTGTAGTTATAGGAGGATTGTTAGTGGATAGTGGAAAATTTGATTGGAGCTCTAACAGTCTATTTAAAACTTTAAATGAGCCATATAAAGGTTTCCATGATATGAAATTTGTAGATGAATTTGGACCATCTGCCTTTATTAACAGAGCAAGAAAGGAGGGAGCAAGAGATTTTGGTGCTTGTATGAGTCCGCATACAGCTTTTTTAATTTTGCAAGGTCTTGAAACACTTAGCCTTAGGATGGATAGGCATATTTCTAATACTCGACAAATTGTTGATTTTCTTTCCAGTCATGAAGAGGTAAAAAGCGTCTCTTATCCAGAATTATCTAATCATCCTGATTATGATCTTGCGAAGAAAATATTACCAAAAGGTTCTGGAGCTGTATTTACTTTTGAAATAAAAGGAGGATATGAGTCAGGAAAGAAATTTATTGAATCTTTAAACATATTTTCCCATCTTGCTAATGTGGGTGATGCAAAATCTCTAGTCATTCATCCTGCCAGTACTACTCATCATAGAATGGATAAAGCTGCCCTAAGTAAAGCAGGTATTACTGAAAATACAGTTAGATTATCTGTAGGAATAGAAGATATTGAAGATTTGAAGGAAGATCTACAAGAAGCATTAAAGCAAGCTAATAGATAAAATGTTTTACCATCCGAGTTCGAAGAATATTAAAAATACAAATCCTATTATTTTCATTCATGGTACGGGAATGGACCATACAGTCTGGACATTACCTGTAAGACATTTTTTAAGAAAGAAAAAAGATGTTTTAGCAATAGATCTTCCAGGTCACGGTAATAACAAGGATAAAGCCCTTTCTTCCATACCGAATATTGCAGACTATATTTTCACTTTCTTAGATAAAAACTCTATTTCAAAATTTTCAATTGTTGGACACAGTATGGGTTCATTAATAGGCTTAGAGTTGGCATCAAAACAACCTGAAAGAGTCAATGAATTGTCTATGATAGGTACTGCATTCCCTATGCAAGTTAATGATGCGTTATTAGACTCTGCTAAAAATAATTCACAAATTGCCATAGATATTCTGACTTTTATGGGATACAGCTATTCCTCAAGAATAGGAGGTAATAAGAATCCTGGTATATGGATGACAGAATCAACCAAAAGATTAATGCAAAAAAGTAGTAAAGGAGTGATCTATAAAGATTTAAAAGCTTGTGCTAATTTTACTGATGGACTAGATAAGGCTAGTAGAGTAAAAGCAAATGTACAGCTGATTCTAGGATCTAATGACTATTTAACTCCAAAATTTAAAGCTCAAGACTTGATCCAGGCTTTTAATAATCCTGTTGTAGAGGAAATCGCAGGGTCCGGTCACTCGCTGATGATGGAAGAACCTAATAAAGTGTTGGAATATTTAAAAAAATTATTTAAAAATTAAGATTGGGGAGATTGATGTGACGAAAATAATTATTGGAGATGGGGGAATGGGATCTGAGCTCAGATTTCGAGGCGTCGAAGTTCCATCTCATATTGAATCTATATGGTCTGCTTTAGCCTTAACTACTAATACAAAAGAAATCAAAGAGATACATTTAGATTACATAGAAGCAGGAGCACAATACATAACTGCAAATAACTATACTGTTACTCGCCCTATTCTTGAAAGAGCTAATATGGCAGATCAACTTGAAGATTTAACGTTGTTATCTATATCTATAGCAAAGGAGGCCATTAAGGAATCTGGAAGAGATATTATGCTGGCAACTTCTTTGCCGCCATTAGAGACAAGTTATCGAGCAGATCTTGTTTTGGAAAGGTCTAGCCTTGAAGAACAGTACGCTGAGCTCGCAGAAATTATTGAAGGGCAAACCGATATAATCATCTGTGAAACTATGGCTCATAGTCAGGAAGCTGAATTAGCTTTGCAGAGTATACAAAATTCTAAATCACAAAAATGGCTTAGTTGGACTCTACATGGTAATAGAAGTAATAAGCTTCCAAGTGGTGAGCATATAAGAGAAGCATTTAAAGTGACTGCAGATCTTGCTTGTGATGCTTATCTAATAAATTGTTGCGGTGCCAATATGATTACTGAATCAATGAAGGAATTAAAGAATCTTACCAATAAGCCTTTTGGCGGTTACGCCAATTCAGAATTTATTAGAACTAATAATAATGAAACTACTATCAATGCTGAAGAAAATCATTGGGACTCGGCAACAACTATCGATGAAAAGGCCTATACAAATGAAGTGTCTAAATGGTTAGATGAGGGTGCAACAATAATTGCCGGATGTTGCAGAACACGACCTTCCCATATAAAGGATATGGTCGCAAACCTTTCGAATTAACTTTCTTCAGATTCGGCTGAATCGATTATAGCTTGCAATTCACCAGCTTCATGTAACTCTGTAATGATATCGCAGCCACCTATGAGTTCTCCATTCACAAAAAGTTGCGGAAAAGTTGGCCAATTTGAGAACTGCGGCAGATTCGTTCTTATTTCAGGATTGGAAAGTATATCTACGAAAGAAAATGGTTTTCCACAGGAAATAAGGATTTGAGAAGCTTTTGATGAAAAACCACACTGAGGCGCTTCAGGTGAACCTTTCATGTACAAAAGAACAGGATTGTCTTTAACTTGTTTTTCTAATTCTTCAATAATTGTCATAGTGTTAATTTTACATTATTTACATAAATCTAGGTATTGCTTCGTCACACTAGATAGGCCGTTGATCAAAGCATCAGAAATAAGAGCATGACCTATGGACACCTCATCAGCAGGTACTTTAGATAAAAACAATTCTAAATTGTTGAGATCTAGATCATGACCAGCATTTACACCCAAACCAAGATCCTTGGCATGAAGAAATGCTATTTCGTATTGAGATAATACTTCTGGTACAGGATTGATAGCATAAGGGCCTGTATAAAGCTCTATTCTCTGAGCTCCAAGTTCTTTAATTGAATCAATTTGAGATAAATTGGGATCAACAAAAAAACTTACTCTAATTTTATCGGTTTGTATTTCTTCTAATATATTTTTTATAGAGTTATGTTCATTGGGTTTAATTTCCCAACCATGATCTGAGGTTAGTTGATCTGGAGAATCGGGGACTAGAGTACATTGATCTGGCTGAATTTCATTTACCAAGTTTAAAAAGCCAGGATAGATTTTTGAAGGCTCAGAATAAGGATTGCCTTCAATATTAAATTCAACTGATTGTTCTTTACAAAGAAGAGATAGTTCATAAACATCGTCAGGAGTGATATGTCTCAAGTCTGGTCTTGGGTGAACTGTAAGGCCATGGACACCAGCATCTATTAATATTTTAGATAATTCCAATAAATTGGGCCTGCCCTCACCTCTTGCGTTTCTTAACCACGCAATTTTATTTACATTTACACTTAAATTGGTCATATCTTGTGATCCATCACTACTTTTCCACTTACGTGACCAGTAGCAATCTTTTCATGTGCTTTACTAAGCTCACCTATTGGATATATTGAATCGATTATAGGTTTAATTGTTTCTTCTTCTACTAATTGAGTTAATTGCTCTAGCCCAGATAGGCTTGGTCTATAGATCGACCAATGAATGTTAATTGGTCTATATTTACTTTTCTGTTTTTGTCTCAGATATAGAGCATGTGGAACTCCCATCAACAAACCTCTTGAGTCCAAGGTATTTACCAAAGGGTGAGTAAGAGTAATGTAGTGAGAATTAGAGCTTTTATTTAATATGCTACAGCACCTTTCTATTGAATTATCTAAAACACTATCACCGAGAAGATCATATGCAATATCAAAGTTATTTAGTAAGTCTTCAAAATTTTGTTCGTTGTAATCTATAGCTTGGTCCACCCCCAAGGACTGAACTAATTCAATATTTTTACTACTACATGTCGTGGCTACTTCACAACCAAAGCTCTTGAATAGTTGAATCGAAAAACAACCTACACCTCCGGCCCCTCCTTGAATAAAAACCTTTTTTCCTTTTAGATCATTCGGACGTAATCCTGACCATCTAACTAATGCAGACCAAGTTGTTAAAGCTACGTAAGGAAGAGATGCTGCTTCTAAGTGGTTTATGTTGTTCGGCTTGTGAGTTAATTCATCAACATCAATACAAACGAACTCAGCATGGGTTCCGGAATTTGCATTTGAAGTACAACCCCATACTTCATCATCAATATTATACCCACTGACTTTTGAGCCTACATCTACTACAGTACCTGAGAAATCAGATCCTAAGATCCAAGGAAACAAGTCCTTTCTTTGTTTTTCAAATATAGTTCTTCCATAACCTTCACGTTTCATCAAATCTATAGGATTAACTGACGAGGCGTGTACTTTAACTAAAACTTGATTCGGTTTAGGCTGCGGTAAATCTAAATTTTCTTCAATTGAAAAATTAGACACATCTCCATATTTGTTAATTGTTATTGCGTACATTTATAAATCTTAAAAGTGCTTCTTGAGCAAAAATGTTAAATAGTCCGAATTAAGAGGATTTTAACACTTGCTGATAATAGGATCGAAAAATACTTTTATCCTGTGTATAAATTAAAGTAAAAATATTCTTTTATTTAATTATTGAAAGGCTTTTATAAACGGATTCTGCTACATCTGTTGCAGTTTTCCATGCCGTTATGCCAGGATGCATCTGATTCATGACAAAGCCTAATGAAATATGATTATCTGGATCTGAGAAACCTAACGAACCCCCTGCGCCTCCATGCCCAAACGCATTTGGATTAGGCCCCATACTCACATTTTCAGTACCCAACATAAATCCAAGCCCAAAACGGGTATGCATGCCACCTAAAACTAAATCTTTTCCATCTGATTGTGTTTCTCTTCCTTTTTCAATGGTCTCGGGGCTTAATAAATGAAAACCATCAAGTGATCCTCCGTTCGCCAGCACGCCGTATAGCTTAGCAATAGATCTTGCAGTAGCATGTCCATTTGCAGCAGGTATTTCAGCGTTTCGCCATTTTTTAGTATTTGCCTCCATGCCTTCGTTGGAGGAAATAGGAGGATTATTAAATGCAGCTCCGACAGGTTTAGAAGTATCTCCAAAATCAACTAAGAATTTAGTAGGACCTGGTAATAAAAATCTTGGTAACTTGGCAATAAGAGGAAAAAGAAATTGAAGCGGACTAGGTTTTGACGGATAAATATCAGACACTCTATCGAATTCAGCATCTGGTAGACCTATCCAAAAATCTAAATCTAAAGGTTCAGCAATTTCTTCTCTAAAATATGTCCCTATAGTTCTTCCATCAATTCTTCGTAATAATTCTCCTACTAAATGTCCATAAGTAATAGCATGATAGCCGTGAGCTGAACCTGGTTGCCAAAGAGGCTCTTGTTTTGCTAACTCATCACATATCAACTCCCAGTTACTAAAAGCACCAGGCTCTAGAGGTTCTCTTACTCCACATAATCCCGATTTATGGCAAAAGAGATATCTTACAGGTATATTCTCTTTGCCATTTTGGGCAAATTCAGGCCAATAATTTGAAACGGGCTTATCAATATCCAGCAAGCCTTTTTCAATTAACTGGAGTAAACAAATGGCTGCTATACCTTTGGTGGTTGAAAAAACATTCACTAGAGTATTTTTTTGCCAGGCTTTGGTTCGTTCATGATCTAAATGCCCACCCCAAAGATCTAGAACCTTTTTTCCTTCCACTTCAATAGAAATAGCTCCACCGAGCTCAAATCCGCTATTTATACTTTCTTCAAATATACTTTTTGCATCCAAGAAATTTTCTTCGCAAAATCCTTTAACCATATTTATACCCCTTTTTTAACTGACTTCCATATTATCAACTGACGTGTTGAATTC
>CEVU01022549.1_pt1 | contig 14637 bp, 19 predicted proteins | sample 427081 | NCBI WGS metagenome assembly CEVU01 (sample SAMEA2623868, study PRJEB7988) | marine metagenome | biome: marine biome (ENVO:00000447); feature: deep chlorophyll maximum layer (ENVO:xxxxxxxx); material: "saline water (ENVO:00002010), including plankton (ENVO:xxxxxxxx)" | depth 80 m | reverse complement strand
GTTGTAACACCATCTCTTACTTCAGGTATTAAACCATCATCTCCAAAACCCCAACCAACTTGTAAGGCTTTTACATCTGGTGAAGCAGTTGTTGAACCTGTAACTAATGTTGGAACACCGTTTATATTTTCAAATGCTCCAATAACTGGTGTAGATTTACAAATACTCGCGTCTGTTGTCCACCAAGTTCCATGATATGATCCTGAACCGTATCTAACAGATTTTGCAATTGCTTCAAATCTTGTAGGGAATGCATTCATAGCAGTTACATATCCAAGAGTAGCAAATGCACCAACATCAGCTTGACCTGATCCCATTGCAACTAGTAGTCCTGAATAATCACTTGTTACGAAGCCTTCAACTTCAATACCCAAACCATCACTTAACACGTCCATCATAGGTTGAATGTTATCTAATAATTCGGCTTGTTCCGCACTAGGGACGAAACCAAAAACTATTTTGTCTAACGTTTCAGCAACTGTTGTTGCTGGAGCATCTAGAGTTTCAACTTCTTCCGTAGGTGCGGGTTCTTCTACAGTCTCTTCTGCTGAGCCGCCACATGCAACTAACAACATAGATAGACAAAGTAGAATAAGAAATGTTTTTTTCACATTACCTCCGCTTAACTTACCATCCATAATAACTTGTTATAATTTTCCAGCATAGAATAGTAGATTAAATTTTAGTTAAATAAGTTTTAAGGAATATAACCAAATTCTCTAGATATGATATTTCCATTCGTATCGAAAATAACTGTTATAGGTTGACCAACAACTTGAAGAGAATCTCTTAAATCTTTTGTTGAAAAACCAATTTGCAAAGATCCGTTAAGATTATTTTGAACCCACTCCATGGTTGGCTCTACTTCACTATGAGCCAAAGCAAGAATGTTGTACTCTTCTGATAATTCATCTAATTTATTTTCCAAGAGAGGTAACTCCTCTCGACAGATTCCTCAGTAATCTGCCCAAAATACAATCATTGTCTTTTTAGTTGTGAGATTTTGGGTAATCAATTCACCAAATTCATTCTCGTATATTAAATTAGCATCAACACTGTTTGTTGTTTCTTGTGAAAAATCTGTACTCACATTTAAATTAGAACTAGTTCCTACTGTTTGAGCACAAGCAGTTGTGAATACAAAAATTAAAAATATTTTTCTCATATCTAAATTCTAGTTCTATACAGATTAAAGATTGTTAATCTGTACATATGAAGATCGGACTACTTTCAGTTGGAACAGAGATATTACTTGGTGACACAGTTAATACTAACTTATCAAAGCTAGGTAACTTACTTTATGAATCAGGCAACACGTTAACACATGAGATTACTGTATCAGACACAGTTGAAGACATAACTAATGGTTTTAATTATTTGATTGATAATTGTGACATTATCGTAACATGTGGAGGACTTGGTCCAACTGAAGATGACATTACTAGAGAGGTTATAGCGTCAGTGTTATCTTTAGATCTTGAACTTGATCAAGCCCATGTAGATTTGATGAAAAAAAGATGGCAAGCCAGAGGATTGATGATGCCAGAAACAAATGTTAAACAAGCGTTCTTACCAAAAGATTCGATAAAGTTAAATAACTCACAAGGAACTGCTCCCGGTTCTTTTATTGAGTACAAAAAAAAGAAAATATTTATACTTCCAGGACCGCCACGTGAATTCATACCCTTAGTACAAGATGAATTAATCCCTAGAGTTGTAAATTTATCTACTGATACACCAAAAGACTATCAGTTTATATTATTTTACAATCAGGCAGAGTCATCATTAGCACAAGAGGTTAACAAATTTAAACCTGATCAAATCGATATTGCTTACTTAGCTAGTAAAGGAATAATTAAATTACGTTATGACAAAAATTCAATTAATGAAGAAGATAGTAATTTATTTAAGGAGCAGCTACAGGAAACTTTTGGCACAGATATTATTGCTTATGAAAATATAGATATTTCTAAAATATTATTCAAACTACTTAAAGAAAGTAATTTAACCTTATCTCTAATTGAAAGTGTAACTGGGGGAGAGTTGTCATCAAGGATTACTAAAAATCCAGGTGCAAGTTCAGTTTTAAAAGCTAGTAATGTTGTGTACACCAAAGAAGCAAAAAAAGTATTTTTAAACGATATTCCAGTTTCAAGTAATTGGGATACATTAGCTGAAAACCTTTCTACACAGGCTTTAGATACTAACTCCACAGATATAAATTTAAGTATTTTAGGTGAAGCAGGACCAATTTCTTCTTCGAAGTATGGTATTGGTGATATTTTTATTAATATCTCAGATAAAAATAAATCTGTCTCTTCTTCACATAAAATAAAGGGAAATAGAGAAGAAATTATCCAAAGATCAGTAAATAAAGCTATTTGGGAGTTAATTAATTTCGTTAAAAACTTGTATTAGAACAAATGTTCTACTAAAATTTGTCTTACTAAGATGTTTTAATATATATTAATTAATCTAATTAGGAGAAAAAAATGGACAAAGACAGGGCAAAAAAACTAGATACCGTATTCGAACAAATTGAAAAACAATTTGGCGAGGGTTCTTTGATGAAACTTGGTAAAGCTGATATAAAACAAATACCAGCAATTTCTACAGGAGCATTATCAATTGATTTAGCTTTAGGAATAGGTGGTATTCCTAAAGGTAGGGTCGTCGAGATTTATGGACCAGAAAGCTCAGGAAAAACTACTTTATCTCTACATGTCGCTGCTGAAGCACAAAAAGCAGGTGGTGTCGCAGCTTTTATTGATGCTGAACATGCTCTAGATCCTGTGTATGCCGCAGCTCTTGGTGTTGATATAGATGAACTATTAGTTTCGCAACCAGATACTGGAGAACAAGCATTAGAAATTGCAGACATGCTAATTGAATCTGGCGGAGTAGACATCGTAGTAATTGACTCAGTCGCAGCTTTAGTACCAAAGGCTGAAATTGATGGCGAGATGGGACAGTCTCATGTTGGATTACAAGCTCGGTTGATGTCACAAGCTTTGCGAAAATTAACTGGATCTATTAATAAAACACAGACAACAGTTATTTTTATTAATCAAATAAGAGAAAAAATTGGTGTTATGTGGGGTTCACCAGAGACTACAAGTGGAGGAAGAGCGCTTAAATTTTATGCATCAGTCCGTATTGACATTAGACGTATTGAAACACTTAAAGTTGGTGCTGAGATGATAGGAAATAGAGTTCGTGCAAAAATTGTAAAAAATAAAGTTGCACCTCCTTTCAAGGAAGCACAATTTGATATTATGTTTGGAAAAGGAATTTCAAGAGAGGGAAGTCTTTTGGATGTAGGTGTAGAACATGGAATTGTTCGTAAAGGCGGTGCATGGTTCACTTATGATGATGTACAACTTGGTCAAGGTAAAGAAAATTCTAAAAATTATCTCAGAGAAAACCCTGACTTAGCACTTCAGCTTGAAAATGATGTATATAAAGCTGTAGGCATGATTGAGTCAGATGAAAATGAACAAGAAGACAAAGATGATGTTATTGATGAAAAAGATATAAAAGCTTCCAATAAAGAAAAATAAATCATATATATTTTTTAAAAACATTCATATAATTTAACTGTGAAAACAACAGTTGAGTTATCTAAAACTTTAAAAGCTAAACCTTCAAGGTCTGGTCTTAATTACTATGTAAAGACATTTGGATGCCAAATGAATGAACATGATTCAGAGAGAATTGCAGGTCTATTTGAATATGATGGCATGGTAAAAGCAACGAATGAAGATGAGGCAGATGTCCTATTTGTTAATACTTGCACTATTCGAGAAAATGCTGATGATAAACTTTATGGTACCTTAGGTCATTTAAAAAAGTGGAAAAGTGAGAAACTTAATAGAAAACTTCTCGTTGGTGGTTGTGCTGCACAAAAGGATAAAGAATTAGTACGAAAACGAGCACCTTGGGTAGATGTTGTTATTGGTACTCATAATCTAACTAATATCGTAAATCTATTAAACCAAAGTGAAGACTGGGGTCCGATTACAGAAGTTATAGATGAAATACAATCTTTACCTACAGATGCTCCCTCAATACGTGAATCTGAAGTATCAGCTTGGCTTACTATCCAAATAGGATGTAACAATAGTTGTACTTTTTGTATAGTGCCATCGGTTAGAGGTCCTGAGATCAGTAGAAGACCATCAGATATCATTAATGAAGCTACCGCAATGGTAGAGAGTGGAGTCAAAGAAATAACATTACTTGGGCAAAATGTTAATTCTTATGGTAGGGATTTAAAAATAAATGGGTCGGCACGACCATATTTTACTGAACTTCTAAAGGAGTTAGATGATATAGAAAATCTTAAACGCATCAGGTTTACTTCTCCTCACCCTAAAGACTTTAAAGAAGATACTTTAAAGGCTGTCGATAGATTATCTAAAGTTACTAAACAAATTCACATGCCTTTACAAAGTGGTAGCAATAAAATTTTACGTAAGATGCAAAGGGGCTATACACAAGAAAAATATCTAGAAAAACTTAATCTAGCTAAGGAAACCATACTAAACGTGTCCTTAACTACAGATATAATAGTTGGTTTTCCAGGTGAGACAGACGATGATTTTCTTGAAACATTAAAGGTAATTAAGGAAGGTCAGTTTGATGCAGTCTATATGTTCAAGTTTTCGCCACGACCAGGAACAAAAGCTGACTCTATGAAAAATGAATATGTCTCTAAATCAATAATAGATTCTAGATTTATGCAACTTAAAAAAATACAAACAGATATTAGTCATTCTCGTCTTCAACGCTTTATTGGTACGAAACAATATGTTCTAGTTGAAAAATATTCCAAAAAAACAAACGACTTTCTAACTGGAAAAATTGATGGTGGACAAACAACACATATTAAAGCAGATAATGTTTCAATTGGTGATTTTATAGAAGTAGAAGTAATAGAAGCTACACCTTTTGCATTAACAGCGGTGCCTCTCTAATTGTTATATTTTCTAACTGGAATAACTGCTTCGGGTAAATCTTCTGTCGCTCATCAGATCGCTATAGAACGTAATATACCAATATTATCTCTTGATTCTATGGCTGTTTATAAAGGGCTCGATATATTAAGTGCTAAACCAAATGACGTAATGCAGGCACAAGTTAAATATTTAGGCATCAATATTGCTGATCCAGATCAGAATTTTTCTGTCGTAGATTATTTAAATTACTTATTAGATATTGATTTTCCAAAAATGACTTATGAAATGGATATTATTGCTGTTGGTGGCACTGGGCTATATTTTTCATCAATGATAAAGAACTATGAATTTAGACCAACTGATCCAACTATTCGTGCAGAACTTGAACAGTTAAATTATGGTCAGTTAATGAAATTTCATGAAATATATAAAATTGAACTACCTAGTGTCGAACTTAATAAAAGAAGATTAATAAGAAATATTGAATCTAGTCTCCTCAAAGATTCAAAATATGTATTTCCAAAATTAAATATTCCAAATAATAGTGTTGGTATATTTTGGACCAATCCCGATTACAAATTAAACATACAAAAAAGGACCTCAGAGATGATAGAAAATGGTCTTGCCGAAGAATTATCATTATTAAACAACCCTTCAAAAACTATTCTTCAAGCAATTGGTATGAATATTGATACAGACATTGAAAGTAATATAAATCAAAAAAGTTATAAATTAGCAAAAAAGCAAATTACTTGGTTTAAAAAAGAAAGTTCTTTGACTCCATTTACAACTAACGATGCTAATTTTATTAAAAATAAAATGATAGAGTTAATGGATGAGTAATTTTGCATATATGTCTGGTACTGGCAATGATTTTATTGTTTCAACATATACTGGGCCAACCTCGGAAATCCAAATAATTTCATTGGTAGCTGATTCAGATTATGACGTTGACGGCGTCATTTTTGTTGAACCTTTAGATGATGATTCAGTAAAAATGCATTATTTCAATAGTGACGGGTCAGATGCTGAGCTATGTGTTAATGGAGTTAGGTGTACTGCTAAATATGCATTTGATAATGATCTTGTACTAACAGATAATATTAAAGTGCACGCACCTGTTGGGATCTTAGAAGCAACTATTGAAGATTCTGTTGTTACCGTTCTCACTCCAGTACCTACATATATAGATGAAAAAATAGAGATAAGTAATATTAAGGGAATAAGTTCTGAAGTTGGTAATCCTCATTTTTTAGTCAACGTTAAGAACGTTGAAACTTTCGATCTAGAGAGCTTAGTGAACAAAGTTAATACTTCTCAACAATTTCCCAATGGTGTTAATGTAGAAATCTACGAAATAGTTAATCAAAATTTCATTAAATCGAGAGTATTTGAAAGGGGAGTAGGAGAGACTGATGCATGTGGTTCTGGAGCGCTATGCTTATTTAATTACCTCTACTCAGAACGAAAAGTAAAAAATCCATCAATAATTTCATTTCCTGGAGGGGAATTGGATTTAGAATTTAGAAATAAAAGTTTATTCTTAAGTGGTATAGTTACATATCTCTAAATAGGGAGATAACCTTACCAATCACAGTAATGTTTTCATTTATCTCAATATTTTCATAATTTTTATTTGCCGGTATTAGATATTGTTTTTTTGAGATGGTGTCTAAATATTTTACAGTTGCTTCTGTATTTAATACAAGAAAAGCTCCAATATCTCCATTCATTGGTTCTTTTGATTTATCGACTACTACAAGGTCTCCATCATAAATTCCTGCGTCTATCATTGAATCTCCGTTAACTTTCAATGCAATAAGCGAGTCATTAAAATTACTTTCAGGATATGGAAGATCTCCAACTTTATTTTCCTCTGCTGTTAGTGGATATCCAGCTGCAATTTCTCCAACTATTGGAACACTTCTAAACTCATTTGTTGAATCATTTAAATGTAAGGAGCGTGATTTCCCTTCGGATTTGTTTATTACACCCTTCTTTTCCAATTTTTTTAGATGATACTGTACTGTACTTGTTGATTTGAGGTTTACTGCTTCACAGATTTCTCTTACTGAGGGCGAATAGCCATCATTTTTTAAAGTGAAGTTTATGTATTCTAATATTTCAGTTTCTTTATTACTCATACTCAATATTAGCACATATGTTCTAAATATAAAAGTGTCGTACCTACTTTCTAATGTTAGATTATGACAAATATAAAAAATTATCTTTACCTTGTTGCATTTGTATTGATATTTTCGTTTTTAACTTCACCTTTTTTAGTTAACGATGAAAAATCGTTAAATCAAACATCAGTTTCTTATAAAGTTGTAAAAGGAGATAATTTATGGCTTATTGGTCAGAAACTAAATATAGAAAATATCTCTAAGTTTATTTTTGAAGTAAAAAAAGTTAATAATCTTTCAGAATCATCACTTTCTATTGATCAAGTGATAATAATACCCTAGATTTATTGATTTAAATCATTGTGATACTTATAATATACTATATATGGTATGTCCTTTCTGTCAGGCAGAAGAAACATCAGTAGTAGATTCACGTAAGAACAGTGAAGGCACCTCCATTCGCCGCAGAAGAAGTTGCATTTCCTGTAAAACACGATTTACAACCTATGAAAAAGCTTCGATTGGACTGATAGTTGTAAAAAGAAATGGCAATCGTGAAGAATTCAATATCGATAAGTTATATTCAGGAGTAAAAAATGCATTTGGTGGCCAAGAATTAAGTGAAAAGAAACTTAAAAACTTGATTGATAGTATCTATAAGGATATAGAGACCCAAGGAAGTAAAGTTCAATCTGAGATAATTGGCGAAACTGTCTTATCTCACTTAAAAGAAGTGAATGAAGTTGCATATGTTAGATTTGCATCTGTTTATAAAGAATTTTCAGACGCCTCTGATTTCGAGAAAGAAGTGGCCGAATTTAATTAATCGAGTATCTGAATTGAATTAAAAACTACAATTTTATTATCTTCAAACATGTCTAAAGATTTTTCAAAGGCATTTAGTTCAGTCTCTTTATTTAGTAGCAGTGCTGATGATATAGAATTAACAACTTCGAATTCATTATTACGCAGTGCCGCCAACAGTCTCCCATGAAGATCTTCAGCAGTAATTATTGCAGTATTGATTAAATTCCTGTGATTATTCATTTCTTCTATATTTGGTAAATCTTGATAGTTTCTTTTACTTATTGCGGTAATCTCTGAAAGTGATGTTGTTAATTTATCAATCTCTGTATTTTCATCGATTGTTAAAAGTGAATCATAAATTAATATTTCAGATACTAAAATTCTATAAGTTAATAAATTGTCTAAGTTGTCAATAAATCTAAAAATATTCTCAAGATTAGATTTTTTCAAGATTAATTCCTGTTGGGAAATTTCATCATTGATTAGTAACAAACTTTCATATTCTAAAGCTGACGATTCTACAGACTGTAAATATGCACTAGCATTTGAAATATCATATTTTGAATAAAAAGTATCTGTTGATATTTCTAACACATTTGATAATCCTTGAATAAGTCTATTTGTTTCATCTGCAACAAGAGTATTCGTAGCAATAACTTGTTCTGAATTTGCTGATCGTGTTCGGAATGTACCAATTGCAGTGCCTAGAAGTGCTGAAGTTAAAATAATTATTGTTAATGGCATAACCCACTGTCGTCTCGATTCAACATCGGACCATATTTTTTTTATTTTATTTGTGACATTAACAGGCTTAAAAGCTGATGTTGGTAATTGATCATCTATATTATTAATTGCATTCATGTCTGTATAAACATTTTCAGTTTCTCTAATATATGAATCGATTGGCGATGATTTATCTTTAGTGATTCCTACATCCAAGTTTTCTTCGAGAGATTCTATAGTAAAATTCTTTTCGAAATTTGTTGATGAATTATAATTTTCTGGATTTTGGGTAATAACCGTATCAGTTTCAAAGCCTAATAGGTCAAGAATTTTTATTCTGTCTGAACTTTTAGCTTTATTTATGAAAATAATATCTCTAATATTCATCAATGAAAGGTTACCATTGTATATGAGTAAAAACATTCAAATTAAATTACTAACAGAAGATTCAATTATTCCTAAAAAACAGCATGAACTTGATATTGGTTATGACCTTCATTCATCAGTAGATATTAAACTAGCTAGTAAAAAAGTTACTCTTGTTAAAACTGCAATTTCAATAAGTTTACCTAAGGATGTTGGTGGGTTCGTACTTCCGCGATCTGGTTTATCGTCTAACCACTTAATAACATTAATTAACTCACCTGGATTAATTGACCCTGGGTACACGGGAGAGTTAATCGTACCTTTAATAAATCATGGTGAAAAGAATTATAAAATAAAACGAGGAGATCGTATCGCGCAATTAGTTTTTATAAACGTACAAAATATAGAGTTTGAAGTAGTTAATAATCATATTGATTCCGAAAGGTCAGATAAAGGATTTGGCTCTACTGGATAATTTCCTTTTTTTAATCAGGCATTTAGCTAATATTATATTTACGCGGAAGTAGCTCAGCTGGTAGAGCGCAACCTTGCCAAGGTTGAGGCCGCGGGTTCGAATCCCGTCTTCCGCTCATATGGCGACGTGGCGGAGTGGCTACGCAGCGGTCTGCAAAACCGTTTACACCAGTTCGATTCTGGTCGTCGCCTCCAACTCTTGGAGGTATAGTTGATAGCAATTACAGGTTCTGGCGAGTACTTGACTGGTATGTTAAATGCTGATGCAAAATTACTATCAAAAATAAAAGGACGACCCTATGTTCTAAGTTTTCCCACTGCAGCTGGTAAGGAAAGTTCTTCACGAATAGATTACTGGTGCGATTTAGCAACTACACATTTCTCAAACTTTGATGTAGACCATAAAAATATGAAAGCATTAAAACATAATGATTTCTTTGATGACAACCTTCTAAAAGAAGTTAAAAAAGCAAATTTTATATACTTTTCGGGAGGTAATCCGACATACCTTTATGAAACAATAAAAAACACACCATTCTTTAACGAAGTAATGAATATTCACAATAATGGTGGAATTGTTGCTGGTTGCAGTGCAGGTGCCATGATAATGGGTGAAAAAATGATTAAAGGTTATGGTTTTAATTTAATAAAAAATGTGATTGTAATACCTCATTATGGTGAATCATTTTATTCTTGGATAACAAACACAGTAAAATTATTAAACAGAGGTAACTACAAATTATTATGCTTGGAAAAGGATACATATTTTACATTAAGTAATGAAAAGATAGAAATTATTGGTAATAACAACGTACATATAATATTCAAAGATAAACATGATACGTATAAAGAAGGCGATGACTTGAGTCTGAAAGATCTAGAATTTTAAATGTGTGGACGATATTACTTAGACTTTGATATTCTCGAATCTGAAAATTTTGATTTAAAAAATTCAATTATTTATGAAACAAATTTTAATATAACACCTCAAACGAAAGTCCCAATATTTATAGAAAATGAATTAACTATAGCCACGTGGGGTTTTTTCCCAGATTGGATTAAAAATCAAAAAAATTCTAAACCATTATTTAATACGAGATGGGAAACAGTTCAAGAAAAAAGAACATTCAAAGCAGCTTTTAAGAAACATCGATGCTTAGTTCCAATTTCTGGTTGGTATGAATGGAAAAATGTCAATGATGAAAAACAACCATACTTTTTTTATAAACAAAATGAACTTTTAAAAGCAGCCGGACTTTATTGGTTGAGATCAAGTGGAGATATAGAATTTTCTATTATTACAAAGGAAGCTCAAGATAGCTTATTAACAATTCACAACAGAACACCTTTAATACTGAACAACGACAGTCAGAAATTATGGACATCTCATATAGATTTAAACAATCTTTATTCAGATATTTCCAAACAGAAGAATCCATCGATTAATTTCCACAGAGTTAGCAAGTCTGTAAATAACCCAAAAAACACGAATTCATCATTAATTAATGAATATACAGAAGTACCATTCTAATGAATTCACAATCACCCATATATTCATTTAAATTCACAATTTCATGGATATTTATATACTTAATAATTGTTATTATCTTTTCTAAACTTATTAATATATTTCTTGCTGCGTATTTAGGATTATGGATATTAAATTTATTAATTGAGGTTGCCGAAAGACTCTTGCTAAGGTTTGGTAGACGCATCTATACTGTTGAGCGTTGAGATTTACTTAAATATTATTCATTGCTATATTTGAAAAAAGGGAGATTAGCTCAGTCTGGCAGAGCGCTACCTCGACAAGGTAGATGTCACAAGTTCAAATCTTGTATCTCCCACATATATGAAATCTGTTTTAAATAAATTGAAGATTTTTCATTTTAAATATGGATATTTCTGGATTACTAAAAGGTTTGAAAAGTTTATTTGGATTATATTTATTTTCTTATCTTTTAGAAAACTTGAACTTTAAAGGATAAATAAAACTAAACATACGTTATTAAATCAGATAAAATAATCATGACCGTTTATTTGGATAGTATTCAATTCAAATGAGTATGTATAAAGGAATTTACAGTGGTCATTTAGAAAAGAGGGGTTTCTCCAGGATGGGAATTCCCTTTTTTCTTTTATAACTAAATAAAACGAATACTTAAACTTGAATTATGTCATCTAAAAACTTTGGCCATTTACGATTAATCATTTTTTTTACAGCCATAATTTATCTTTTGTCATTTATCACACCCGATACAGATTTAGAAATTCTGAATATTAACATCCTGCAATTTGTTTTATTCTATGTGTGGATAGTTCAAATTATTGGATTTATATTTGGATTTATTTATCAAACGGAGAGGTATTATGATTTTATTGGAAGTTTAACCTATTCATCTTCTACATTGATCATTTATTTTTCACTACCAGCAAAATCATTAACAGATTCTATTTTACTAATACTTGTTTTAATTTGGTCACTTAGGCTCGGCCTATTTTTATTTAGAAGGATTCTTGAAGATGGTCACGACACAAGATTTGATAAGCCTAAACAATCATTTTTTCATTTCTTACAATATTGGACAGGACAAGCAATGTGGGTTTCATTTACTTGTATAGCTGTCTATGTCGCAATGATCTCTCAAGAGGATAATGCTTTATCTATCGTGTCTTTAATTGGTTTATTTATATGGGTTGCTGGATTTGTAATTGAAGTAGTTTCTGATAGTCAAAAAAGAAATTTTCGAAAAGATTTAAATAATAAAGGGAGATTTATATCAACAGGACTTTGGAGTAGAAGCAGGCACCCAAATTATTTTGGCGAAATTACTCTATGGGTAGGTATTTCTGTAATTTCCTTAAATAGTTTGAGTGGTATTGGATATGTAGCCTTAATATCTCCTTTTTTTGTTTATGCCTTACTTTCAAAGGGAAGCGGCATACCCTTGCTAGAGAGAAGTGCTGATAAAAAGTGGGGAAATGAATCAGATTATCAAGAGTACAAAAAGGGTACTCCAGTTTTATTTCCTAAATTGTTTAATAATATAAAACAATCCAATGACAATGGCAATTAACTGATAATAGGGAAGAGTATCGTATCTAATTATAAAGTTATAACCAATACCAATAATTCCAAGACCTACGGCTAATTTTTGCCAATTTTTCATTACAAAGCATCAAGTTTTTCTAAAAGTTGATCTTTTTCACCCGGCAACATATTAATAGTATGTGTTTTGTCTGGGTATGTGTTGTTATCAACTTCAGTTTTAAATCCATGAACAGCTTTTGATCTCTCTTCATTAAGTTGTTGTTTTATTGATTTTCCATTTCCCCATGACTTTGCATGACGTGGCATTTTTATGCCTGTTGTTTCTCCACATATATCCTCAAAAAAAAGAAACATAACGTCACCACCTGAACCAGAACCAAGTGAATTTAATACAAGAGAAGTATGATTTTTAAGTTCTATAAGTGCATCTTCCGCAACACATTCAACTTCAGCACCAAAAGCTCCCGCATCTTCTAATCTTTTCATATCTTTTAAAATATCAAAAGCTTCATCTGCTGTTTTTCCTACTGTACGAATTCCACCATACTTTGTAGACATTGATGGAACCATACCAACATGGCCTTGGACTTGTATGCCTTCATTGGCTAACATCTCAACAACCTCATAACTCCTCGGAGTAAGAACAGAATCAGCACCACCCATTACAGCATCAAATGCACCACGAAGAATGTCTTCATTTGTTATAAAACGACCAGCAAATAAAGCAGCCGTAATGAATGTATTTGGTGCTCCCTTTCTTACATCTGGATACCAATCACTACCTGTAATAATCATATCTATATTTTGCGATGCAATAATCTCAGCCTCTTCTTGATTCGATGCTGTTATTTGTGTCATTTTTATATTATTTTTTTTATTTGCAAGCATATCTCCAACGGTTATGTTTCTTTCTACTTGCTCATGTCCAAATGTGTAAATCTTTTTCATTTTCACAGTATATAAGATGATTTACTAGAAATAAATATGTGACATAAGTTTATGTTCTAAATTAAACCATTAAAGTACATTAATTGTACAACTTGTAAAATATGTATATGAGTCTATGGAAAAAATTTTTGAAATGGGAGAATAGGGTATTTTCAGCACCATACAAATGGTTGCTCAAAAAAGGCATCATAGCTATAAGCGCAATTGCAAAAAAAGTCTACCTTTCAATGGATGATCTTTATGAGGAAAAATTTTTAGATGAATATAAAGGTAATCCAAATTTTCCAGGTGATGATTAATTTCAATTTGTAAATAGGCTAATTTCATAACTTAGATTCATTAGCTGTTTATCATTCTTAAAAATAAAATGTAAAATATTTAAATAATGAAAGTCTCCTACAAACAACCTCAGGGACAATATAACGTATTAGTCAAAAAAGAGTATGATTCCTGGTCAAGTTCTCATTATTCCCCAACAGGTCTTTTCAAATATGAATTTCCTATGAGTGAATTTCTTTTACCAACTGAAGGAAGAACATTGCACGCTACGCAATCAGACTTAGTTTTAACTATTGATTGTGAAATGAAGAATAATAAGTTTATAAATTTAGAAATAACTGAGCATATGACTGACAATAATTTAGAGATAACAATTCAAGATATATATGAAAATATTAGAACAGCCAGTACTATGGTATTCGACTACGATCTAACGAGAATTCTTCCAGTTCCTATGTGGGATAAAGATAATATTGATAATTACATTGACAATAATATTAATGAGGAATATACAATGCATGTTAATAGTGTTCTTCTTGCAACTGCATATATTCAATATTCAAATTATATTATGACAAAACCTTATGCAGTATGGCTTATAACTCAACCACTATTTTTTAGGAGAAATAATATAATTGATAATCCAGATAAAAATTCACAGGAATTTCTCGACCTTTTAGCAAATAAAAATACTATAAAATTAATAAATAATATAGATAGAGAATTGTACATACCAAGCAATGATGGATCTAAAAGCGGATACCTAACAGCAAAAGGTGAGAATATACTTCATAATTTTTTATTTACTTATGGCTACAATCAAAAAGATATAGAAAATATTTTTACAACAGATTAGATTGATAGAATTTACATAAATTAATTTAAATTTGATAGTTGATTTTTA
>CEVU01031481.1_pt1 | contig 14665 bp, 12 predicted proteins | sample 427081 | NCBI WGS metagenome assembly CEVU01 (sample SAMEA2623868, study PRJEB7988) | marine metagenome | biome: marine biome (ENVO:00000447); feature: deep chlorophyll maximum layer (ENVO:xxxxxxxx); material: "saline water (ENVO:00002010), including plankton (ENVO:xxxxxxxx)" | depth 80 m | reverse complement strand
AACATTTGCTTCTGTTCATACTAGTGGTGATGAAGTATTTTACTGTGCTGTTGACAGCTCTAGTGGTAATTTTGAAGTTGGCCAAGGAACTCTTACATCCGGAGGTAGTTGGACTTTAACTCGTGACATAGTTAAAAGCTCAACCAACTCAAATAACAAAGTTAATTTTGCCTCACCACCAGAAATATTCTCCACATATCCAGCTGAAAACGCTGCTTTTTCTGATACAACCCTTGCAAGTAATGTTGTTGAAACAGACGCTGTTTTTGACGAAACATTAACAGCTAACAAAGCTATTAGTGGTCAATTTAAAGGTACTCTTCAATTTAACAAAGCGTTCTTTACTATTTCGGATTACACAGTTGCATCAGGTCAAACATTAACCGTTACTGATAGTGCTGATTTATATGCTGTTGATATAGCTGCTGGAACAGTTATGGATAGAACAGCAGATTTTACTGATGATGTAACTATTTCTGCTAACACTATGTTTTCACCAGGCATTAATGCTTACGCTACTGTTACAATAGCAAATGGTGTAAAAGCTACTGTTTCCCCTGTAGGTACAACTTTTGTAAATAATGGTGCAGGTATAACAACAGGTGGTCCAATATCATGGAAACTACCAATAACGGATGGAGCCGCTAACACAGAAATTGTTACAGATGGTGCAGGTGGTTTTGCTCTTAAAGGTGCTGTTTCTTCTGCTGGAGGAGTAGCTGCACCTGTTCCATCAACAAAAGTTCATATTTCGACATTTGATTATAACTCTTATAGTCCCTCATCTCCTATACAATCATTAGAATGTATGGTTCCAACTAGCATTGCAGCTACACCTGATTTAATAGAAAACTTTACACTTAAATTTTATTTTTTAAATTTTGGACAACCAGATCAATCAAGTTTAAGACAAGAAACTATGACATGGTGGGTATCTCCTTTATCAACAGCCGGCGGTGATCCTATCCTTGATAGCACTTCTGCTCAATATTATGGAGCTTTTCGTTGGAATTATGGGTATAATAATAGCTGGAATCAAAGCTTCCCTCTTGGATATAGTCGTAAAGATGCTACTGTAACCGTTAGTAATGGAACATACGATTGTAATACTTATGGTTTAAATATATTTGGTTATCAAGGTAATCCTCAATTAGCTAGTCTAGGTAATTCTAGTTATTATGGGCCTGATATTGCTAATAATCCCTTCAGTGTATCATCGGCTAACGCACAGTATAACAGAACTGATTTATGTGGTGAAATGAATCTTTTTAATAGAATAGATTCTTTAGATAGCGCTTTTGATTTAAGATGGGGTGGTTATGCAGGTAATTATCAACAACAACCATATAGAGCAACTGGTTATACAAGACCACAAGGAAACAGTGGCAATAATCCTTATTCTGTTACCACTGGTCATGCTCAAGGTTTCCGATTACATTTTCTTCCTTATGATAAAAATTATTTAACTGGTTCTTCCATGGCTGGAATGATTTCAGGAAGAATAGAGGTTTTTGCACATCTTAAACAATCTGCTGCGGAAATAACAGTAGCATGATAATTTGCAATACAATAAAATATAGGTTAAAAAGGTAATATTATGGCATCACTAATAAAAACAAATAATTTTAGTACACCCGGAGGAGAAACCTTTGCTCTTCCTACAGCTTTACCTGCGGCAGCGTCTAATTTAACAGCTACTTCTGGAGGTCAATTAGGGTATGGTTCTTTAGGTTTTTCATCTGACAGACTTAAAAATTCAACAGGAAAAATAGGAAGAGTTTTTGTTGATAAAGTAAGATGTAATAACGCTTCTTCTACTATTTCTAACTTTACTTTAGATTGCGTTCCTTCTGGGGTAACAGACCTAGACACAATGCAAGATGTTTATTTTAATTTGTCAGGTGTATGTGCAACTACTACATGGTATCCTGCTATTCAAATATTAGATTCAAGTAATAACGTTCTTACAGACGATACTAACGGTGGTAGAGTAAGATGGAGAATAAATGCAGCTGGTAATAGCTTTACCGATACAACATACAGCGTAAATAATAATTGGAACGGTCATAAACTTTTCCCTAATAGTTATCCTCCTGATGGCGACACAGCTACTGGAGAAATTTTTACAAAAACTACACCCGCAGACTGGGGTAATAGATCTAGATGTTCAGGTGAAATAAGAATAACACAAATAAGTTCCGATATTGCATCGTTTTCAACATCAGCTTCAAGCATGACTTCTGCTGGTAGAATACTAATTGAGGCTAGAATTGGATATAAAAGAGGTGCTACTTCTAGCAGTTCCACAGGTGCTTTTGTGCAATCTTATACAACCAGTTTATGGCTTAGAAATAGTCAAGTTCCGATGGCAAAAATTAAATTATATGATTATAATGGAAGTGCTTCGTTTAACGAGGGCTTATGTTGGACAGAAACAACTATTAACAGTTTAAAAACTTAAAGGTTTATAAAAATGACAGTTAGAACAGATAAAATACAAGCATTAACAGGTTCAGCCCCTTTAACTTTACCTACTGAACTTCCTCCTTCTAGTAGAAATGTACAAGTAAGCACAACTGGAGTTTTAAGTACCCCTGCTACAGGAAACTCATTAAATTATTTAAGTAATGCTGGTAACAAGGGTTATATTTTATTAGATCATCAAGAATGGAGTGATAATCAAGATTATGTTCATCTTAAAATGGACGGAAGTGGTTACACAGCAACTGACATCTATGCTTTTGAAATATGGATAGATGCTCTTATGATATATTCTAGTAGTAGAGGCACACCCCGCACTTTTTATATAAGCCCTATGAATGGAGACACAGGTATCTCTTTAGGACAAACCGGAAGTCAATACTATGCTGGAGAAGTTAAAATGTTTGGGTATCAAAGTACTTGGATGACAGGTAATGGTTCAAACACTAGAAATGGCAACTCTTCTCTTTATGGTCCAGGTGGCACTCAAATTGGAAGTGAGTGGAATGAGTCGCAATCTGCTATAGGTAGTAACTTCACAGGTGGCAGTTATGAAACAAACTATACTAGTAGTTCTTATTTTGGAAGTCAGATGCGTGGAATGGACGGAGGCGGTTTTTATGGAAAGTTAAGATATTTTAACGGATTTTGTGGACGAGGTTGGGATCCTAATTTAGCTGGTATGCAAGTTTACTCAGCAGACTCTACCAACTCAGGCATGTATCAAAGCTATGATCTGTTTGGAGCTTCTTACACAACACAAGGCAGTTATCCATCTAACATGCAAAATGCAGCTGATGGTTTCTTAATTGGAAGTGATGCCACTAATAATCACTTTCAAGGTAACTTTATGTTATTTGGTATAGAAAAAGCAGCAACGTAAAAGGAATAAAGTATGTCAACATTAGCAACAAATAAAATAGGAACATTAGCTGGTACAGCTGATATGTCTTTACCAAAAACAAGACCTTCTTCTACCTTAAATGCTAAACTAGATGCCGCAGGAAATCTTACTTTTGCCGCTGATACATCAACTGTTGAATTTCTTGCAGCAGAAGATGACAGTAAAGTTGGAATGGTTTTAGTTGATAGTCAAAGTGTAGGTAGTGCTGGAATGGGAAATCAATTTACACTTCCTGATGCGTCTACTTGGAAAACTTATTATGGAATAAATGTAGGTTATTTTAATGCTCCAGCATCTACTCAAACAAATTATCTTTTTCCTGGTAATGTAAGATACTATATTTTTGAAGGTTCATTTGTTAATACTGGAAGTGGTGACGAAGAATTAGTTTATAGCGTAATAACTAGAGATCAAGGCCAACTTTTTACTAGTGCAAGCCCACAAGATCAGCTTCAAAATTATATATACGGACCATTTAATGCTAGTTCAGCAAATGGAAGTGGTGGTCAAAATGCTAGTGGTAACAGAATATACAATTATCCATCTGATGGCATGGGTTACAATCCTACTTCTGGACCTGGTACTATTTCAACATTTAGACTAATTGTAAAATGTGGTCAAAATGCATCTTTCGCCACAAGTGCAATGGCAAATATGATGGGTTATAATGATAGTAGCACTTATGCTCCTTCTAGAGCTTATCTTGATAAACGAACAAGAAATAACAGTACCACTACTCCTGGTCAGTTTGATGATTATGGATATCCAGCTATAGAACCTGGAGGTATTAGTATAAGTCACGGAAATAGTAGCGCGAATGCTAACAGAACTTCTTATATGAACGTTCAGTGTTACGCTGTTATTAAACCAACACCATTGGTTCAAGTATAGGAGACAAAAATGGCAATTCCAAAAAAAATGAAATTAGAAAGATCTGGAACTATTAGCTTAAACCATGAAACAGGAAAACATGAAACTAGAGAAGAAACAGACGAGCAATTAGCTGAACGTCAAAAAGCTTACGATAATTTTGTAGAAAACTTTTTTTCTATTAGGGCGCAAGATATACAAAATTCTGCCAATAGTGTTTTACCTGATACTGACTGGACTCAGTTATTAGATAGTAATTTAACAGATGAATCTCTTGCTGAATTTACTGCTTATAGAAAAAAATTAAAAGAAATATCAAAAAATTTAATGAAAGAAGATGGAGTTACTCCTAAAGATAAAAAAGATTCAATATGGGATCCAGAATTGCCTTTACATGATTATTTTCCAAAATCACCAACCCCAGAATACAAACCAGAAGAAGAAGAGGAGTAAAATCAAATACTCGTATTTTCTTAAAGAATAGGATAATATAAAAAAATGTTTGGTTTTAGTTCATTCGCACAAGACACCTTTGCATCATCAGGTTCAGGTCCTGTTAGTGTTACCGTTGATGCGACTGGAGTTGTTGGCACACTTACATTAGGAAATGAAACAACATCATTTGACATGGTGTTTGATGTTACAGGATTTAATTTACAAACATCATTAGGAACTGTTCTTGTATTTGAGGGTACTACAGCAACTATTACACCTTTAAATGCTTTACAATCATCCCTTGGAAGCGTGACTGTCTTTACAGGAATGTTTGTTAATGTAAACAACACAAACCTATTAATGACAGCAGAACTTGGTAATGCTAATGCTGAATTACCTATTTTAATAAATGCTACATCACCAGGCGCTTTAACAGCTCATTTAGGTCAAGAAACAGTTATTGCTGGTAGTGTTACAGCTACACCAAGACAAGATGAAACATTTAATGTAACCGTTGCAAATGGTGGCAGTGGCAATGTTTACTACATAAATTACTTTATGCAGACTACTGTTGATAGCTTGCATCCTCCATTTACTTACCGTTTTGATTTATCAGACTCCTCTGTCGGAGGTCACCCTTTACGATTTTCCACTACACCAGATGGTACTCATGGAGGAGGAACAGAATATACAACAGGAGTAACCGTTAATGGTAGTCCTGGTAATGCTGGAGCATATGTAGAGATAACGTTAGCAGACAATACTCCGCAGTTATATGTTTATTGTCAAAATCATAGTGGAATGGGTTTTGAACTTGATCAAGATTATAATGCTGAAATTATTGGAACAACTCAATTAAATAGTGTAATAATACAATCATCAGTATTTATTCAGGTTACAAATGCTGGTTTAGATACATTTGCTGAACTAGCGGATGCATCAACGATAATAGTTTCTGGCTCGGCATTAGTAAGTCCAACAGGCGTGTCGGCTACAGGATTTATTTCTTCGAGTGACCCAGCTGTTAATGTTTGGGCCGTTATAAATGATTCACAAACGCCTGGATGGACGGAGATAGCGGCATAATGGCAAGTACATATTCAAATTCTTTACGATTAGAGCTTATGGGAACTGGCGAGCAAGCTGGTACATGGGGTTCAACAACTAACAGAAATTTAGGAACTTTATTAGAACAAGCAATTTCTGGTGTAGAAACAGTTACTATTACAGGTAACACAACACTTACAGCTAATAATGGTCAAACAGATCAATCTAGAAACGCAGTTTTAGAATTTAACGGAACTATTGGCGGAGCAGCGTCTATATTTATCCCGGCTCAAGAAAAAATATATATTGTTAAAAATTCTACTGTAGGCGGTCACGATATAAATATACAGGTTACTGGACCTACAGGAGCTGCTGTAGCTATTCCTAATGGAAAAACAGGTATTGTTTACAGTACAGGCTCTAATGTTTATTTAGCATCAGCTAATTTTGCCGATAGTTTTGATATGGGTAATATTAGAATTACCGGAAATACTATTAGTTCTACGAATACAAATGGTAATATTGCTATTGAACCTAACGGCAATGGCACAGTAAATGTAAGTAAAAATTTAAATGCTGCAAGCAATCTTACTGTAACAGGAGTAACAACTCTTAATGGAAACACAACAATTGGTGATAATACAGCTGATGTAACGACTATTAATAGTAATACTATAACTACTCCTAATGGTCTAAATTTTGACACAAACACTCTTGTTTTAAATCAAACAAATAATCGTATAGGTATAGGCCAACAAAATCCTTCATCTTCACTACATGTCTCTGGAAGAACTATAACGGATGACTTAACTATTGGTGGTACTGGTGGTTATCAATTACCAAGTAGTTCTGGAACAACTAGTCAAATTTTACAAATGAACAGTTCTGGTAATATGCAATTTGTTGATATTGGTAGTATTGGTGCATGGTCTACTGTAGGAAAAGCTACTAGCGCTGGTGCAAACTCTATGACAGTTTTTAGTGCTACAAGTTATGATATTTATTGGGCTACTTTTAGACTTCTTTACGACACTGCCATTGCTACTGACTTTAGAGTTGGTTTAGTAGATTCTGGAGGAACGAGAGTTTCTGCTAGTAATATATTTAATAATAGTTACATCTATCAAGATGTTTCTAGCGCTGGAACTGTTAGTTCTACAGCTGTTAAAGTTTCTGGTGTTGCTGATGCTATTATTGCTTCATCACCAGCTCCAAGCACAAGTACAGAGGTTGTTGTTGAAGGCACAGTATATCTAGTGCGTGCGCCAGGATACAGCACTGGTCAAAACTATTATGGAAATGCTCAAGCAACTTCTACAAAAGACGGTGGTGCTTCTGGCAATATAGATCAAACAACTCAAAGTTATTTTAAAGAAGCTTCTGCAAACTCTACTGCTGTTTTTGGTTTAATATTTACACAACAGGGTGGTAATACTTTAAAATCAGGATCTCGTGTAGATGTTTATGGTGCATCTTTCCCATCATAAGGTGACTAATGACGTTAGAAAATATACAGTTTAAACAAGGTGTTGTAAAAGATGGCACACGTTATACTAATAAAGGCGGTTGGTACGATTCAGATAAAGTAAGATTTCGTTACGGTTTTCCAGAAAAAATAGGTGGATGGGAAAAAAGAGGCAACTCAACTTTTGACGGTGTTTGTCGTAGTCTTAATCAATGGGCTGCTATTGATGGATCGCAGTATATTGGCGTTGGTACTAATCTTAAATTTTATATTTCTGTTGGTGAAGCGTATTATGATATTACGCCCGTTCGTACAACAGGAAACATTACTAATCCATTTACAACAACTAATGGTTCAACTTTAGTAACTGTTACTGATGCGGGCCACAATGCTCAAGCGAATGATTTTGTTACTTTTTCTGGTTCGTCTGCTGTTGGTGGTATAGCTGCTGTTGACTTTAATAAAGAACAGCAAATTGTAACAGTAATTGACAATGATAATTATACTATTAACGTTGCTAATGCAGCTACATCTAACGCTGGTCCCGGTGGTGGAACAGTTACAGCAACGTATCAAATAAACACAGGATCAACAGATTATACTGCTGGCGTAGGTTTTGGCGCTGGTTACTGGGGTGGTACACAGATTGGTGTTGCTACAACAGTTTCTACAGGAACTACTTCTAACTCTGCAACTACAATTAATGCATCGTCTACAACTGGTTTTACAGCAAATGGAACTATACTAATTGGACAAGAAATAGTAACTTACACAGGAAAAACAGCTACAAGCTTTACAGGATGTACAAGAGGTCAATCTGGAACTACAGCCACATCACACAGCGCAAGCACAGCTATTCAACAATCGGACACTTTTATTGGATGGGGTAATGCTGCAACATCATTGACGGACGGTCAACAATTACGTTTATGGGGTAAAGATAATTTTGGTGAAGATTTAGTTTTCAATGTACAAAACGGTGGCGTTTATTATTGGGATAAGTCAACTAATGTAACATCAAGAGCAATACCTTTATCTACTATTCCGGGCGCCGACTCTCAAGCGCCTACTATTGCTACACAAGTTCTTGTAAGTGAATTAGGAAAACATGTTGTTTGTTTAGGAGCTAATTCAGCTGGTTCAACAACACAAGACCCTATGTTAATTAGATGGTCTGACACAGAAGATCCATCTACATGGGAAGTTCTTAATGGTAATTCTGCTGGTGATTATAGATTATCTTCTGGCAGTAAAATTATTGGAGCAATAAAAACAAGACAAGAAATTATTATTTGGACCGATACTTCTTTGTATGCCATGTCCTATACTGGTACTAACTTTGTGTTTAGTTTTAGTTTAATAGCTGAGGGTACATCTATCATTAGCCCTAATGCCGCTGTTAACGCTAACAATGTTATTTACTTTGCCGACAATGAAAACTTTTATGTATATGACGGTAGTGTTCGTACGCTTCCATGTACTGTAAGAAATTATGTTTTTGATGATATTAACATATCACAACGGTACAAAATATTTGCCGGTCGTAATGAAAACTTTAATGAAGTTTCTTGGTATTATCCAAGTGCTAATTCTACTGAAGTAGATCGTTATGTTACGTTTAATTATGTTGATAATACTTGGGTTGTAGGAACTTTAAACAGAACAGCTTGGGATGATGTAGGAACATCAGTCACTAATCCAATTGCTGCTGGTACTAATTATTTCTTATACAATCAAGAAACAGGCGATGATGATGACGGATCACCTATGGTAGCTTACATAGAATCAAGTGATGTTGATATAGGGTCTGGTAATCAACTAATGTTTATAAGACGTATTTTACCCGACGTATATTTTTATGGAACAAACGCTACCCAGTCTTTAGACTTGACAGTAAAAGTAAGAGACTTTGGTTCAAGTTTAAATCAACCAACAACAGACCAAACATTTACTTTTCAAACAAACGCTTCTAATACTGGAGATACTGGAAGCCAAGAATTATATTCACGTATAAGGAGTAGACAAGCTATCTTTAAGTTTGAAACAAATACACTAGGACAACAGTGGAGACTTGGCGGAATACGTTTAGATATGATAGCGGATGGTAGAAGATGACACAAGTACCTGAGCAAGTTCTTACTAAAACTACACTATCATTACCGGGAAATGCATACGAACAGTCTTATTTTCGTAGGTTAGTTGGTGATATTCAAAGAATTTTTAACAGCATACAAACACCTACAGAGGCAAGAGAATCATCTGAAAGTTTTTCTTGGTTTATTAATTAATGGCAAGTGCTTACTTAAATGTTGTTAAAAATGGTTTAAGTTCTGGTAATACAGATATTTATGTTTGTCCAACTGGTGGACAAGCTATCATTAAAGTAGTAAATATATATAATACTACTGCTGGTGCTGTTAATTCTACTGTAAGTGTCTTTGACAGCTCTACAAATACAACAGGTATATGGGATACGAGTTCAGTTGCTGCAACAACGCAAGAAGGAGTTCTTCAAAACGGAGAAGTTATTAACCTGGAAGCAGGTGATAAATTAATAATTAATGCTGGTACAGGAACAGCACTAGATGTTATTGTATCATTATTGCAGATAACGTGAGGATTTTTCATGAGCTGGATAACAGATTTATTTACTGACATAGGAACATACGGAAGAGAATTTATAGATCCTGAAAATCTTGCTAAATCTTTAGGAACAGCTGGTGTCATGTCTTTATTTGGTGGCAACAGTGATGATTTCGCAAGAAACTTTTTAATGACTAATTTAGGAAGAACTATTGGCGGAGTAAGAAAAGGTAAAGAGACAGCTAAATCTTTAAACGCAAAATTTTCGGCATTAAGCCCAGCAGAGCAACAAAAATATCTTGATGTTTATGATTCAGGACAACTATCTAAACAAGACTTTAAAAGATTTAGTGAAATGCTTGGGGATGAATTTACTACTTACGAAGATTATAAACAGCAAACTACTGTCGCACCATTAGCGTCAATGAAAAATGTTACACCGCCTTCTCAACAACAGCCTTATCAAAGTCCTTATGGACCAGCTATGAACGCTTCTTATACACCGGCTAGTCAAGTTCCAATATCAAGTGGTAATCAAGTAGCAGAGGTTGTAACTTATGATGTTGATCCTTCAGGAATTGGTATTAGGCAAACAACACCTTCAGTAGCCGCAGGTTCAGGATTTCAAACTGAAGATTTAGGAGGCGGTTTTAAAAGATTATACAGCCCAGAAACTGGAGCAGAATTTATTTCTGATGGAGCAGGCGGTTTTAGACAAATAAATAAAGCTGCTAAAAAAGCGCCAGGTTTTGGAGAAGGAATAGGATATTTTGCAGATAGGTTAGAAAAATATCCTCAAATAGCAATAGGTGAAGAAATTTTAAAAAAATTAAATCCTGACTATTTTGAAAAAAGAGATTTTCAACAAGAGGCTGAAGATAGAGATAAAAGATTAAGAAATCAGTTTAGACAAGAAACTTTAAATCCGGCTAGGTCTGGATTTTCTAGAAACATGAGAGCAAGGCGTTATGCTTCTGGAGGCATAGCTGACTTACAATCTGGTGGTGCAGCTAATGGTCCAGGAACTGGTACTAGCGATTCTATTCCCGCACGATTATCAGATGGTGAGTTTGTTATGACTGCTGAAGCTGTAAGAAATATGGGTAACGGCTCAAGAGAAAAAGGTACACGCAAAATGTATGAGCTTATGAATAACCTTGAAAGGAGAATGTAATGGCAGAGATAGGACAATCAACTCAGTCTTATATGGATCCTGTTAAAAGGGAATTATTAAATTTCTTAGTTCAAGAGTCTATGAACTTAGTTAGCGGTATGCAACCTAAACTAGATGAGGCTGGCAATATTATTTACAGCACAACACGAAAAGATTCTTTAGGTAATCCAATGCCAGAAATGGAATATATTGGTCGTCCATTTAGTCAAGATGCTGTTACTAGAAACATAGCTCCATTAACTGGTTTAGAAGAATCAGCGTACCAAGCCGCAGGCGCAGGTATAGGACAATTTCAACCTTATCTACAAGATGCTAAAAGCTTATATGGTGAAGCTGGGGCATTACAAAGAGAACAAACACCTTTTATAACAGAAGGAATTTTAGGTACTAGAAAAGGTATGGATATAGTAGAAAGTACCTTACCTATTTATGAAGGGCTTAGAGATAGAAATCCTTTTACAGAAGAAGTTGCTGATAGATTAACTGATAGATTACGAGAACAAGAAGCTGTTCAATTAACAAATTTGGCTAGATCAGCGGCAGGAAAAGGTGCTTTAGGTGGTTCTCGATACGCAGTAGAAAGAGCTAACATACAAGACAACACATCAGAAACTTTAGCAAATTCTTTAGCTAATTTATACAACACTAACTTTCAAAATCAACGTCAAGCTGATCAAGTAGCAGCACAAGGTATATCAGGTCTTGGTAGTACTTATGCAAACATGGCACAACAAGTTACAAATACAGCTGGAGGTTATGGAACAGTCGGAACTGGGTTAAGTAGTTTAGCTGGAAACTTTACAAATTTAGGTCAAGATGCTCAAAACATGTATTCAAATGATTTAAATCAAGCAAGAACTTATGGACAGTCATTAAGAGATTACAATCAAAGCTTATTAGATACACGACAATCTAATCTTTATGCTGAACAATCATTACCATTCCAGCTATTGGGATATATGTCTGGCGTAACAGGAAGCCTACCAAATAACACTTACTCAATTAACACACCTTTACCAAATCAAGGTGATGCTTACGGAATGGCATCTGGAATTGCAGGAATAGGACCATTTAGCGGAGGTTCTGTATAATGCCTAATTGGAAAAATAGACCTATGATGATGAAGTCTGGCGGTTCTGTAAATCAAGAAAGATTAATAGATCTTGCAAAAAGATTACAAGAAAAAAGAGTTAACTTTGGCCCACTCTATTCAAACAAGAAATCTAGAGGAGCTAGATTTGGTGTTAGAGATGGTGTTCTTGATCTTATACAAGACAAAGAGTCTGGTAAAAAATCTTTAAAATATTCTAGAGGCCCAGCATCTTTAGAAGCGTATACAGATGATCCTTACGCTGGCTCTGGCGTTAAAGGAAATATAACTTTACGTTTTTCTAAAGGCGGACCCGTTCAAGGTTTTGCTCAAGGTGGTCAAGCAAATAGAAACAGAAATCGTCGAAATATAAAAAATGTAAAGCCAGATTATGAAGCACCTACCACAATTTTAGGAATAGAAAAATTATTAAATAATCCTATTACTGACGATCAACTTATATCTGATGCTTTCGATATTAACCTTACTGATATGGAAGCGTTTGGAAACCGAGGACCAGGGCCAGGACAAAGAGGATTTTTTAGCAGCAAAGATGGTGCTTTAAACGCAATAGGAAAAGCTAAAATAAAAGAACAACGTATTCGTCGAAGTCTTCAAAACATTGATAAAGAAATTATTAAAATGCAAGAAAGAATAAAAAATCAATCTAGTTACGAAAAAGCTGTTGGTAATAATTATCCTCAAATAAGACTAGAACAACTATTAGAAGAAAAAGCTAAATTATCTGGAATTAATCCAGAACTATCAGGGTTTAATTTTGATTTAAATAAAGGATTGGTAACTGATCCATCTGAATTATTAAATATTAAAGATGTAGATATAACTTTACCTAAAGTTGTTGAAAAAAAGAAAAGTATAACTGATATAGATGTTCCAACTATAGAGCAGATTAAAGAAAATATTAAAAAAGCTTCTGAAGCGCCTGAAGAAGAATTTGATTTAGGAAATGTTGTAAGTGAAACAGATATGTCAGATGTTGGTACAGATATAAATAAAAATGAAATAGATGCATCAGAAGAAAATTTATCAGGTATAGAAGCATTTAGACAAGAATTAATGATGAGAGATGATGGTTCTTATTCTCCTGAAGCTCAAAGAGCAGGACAAGTTGCATCAATGTATGGGCAAGTTTCACCAGGACAAGTTGGTGGATTTGGTGTAGCGGAGGCTCGCGGAGCGGCCGCCGCCGAGGGAGTACAACAAAAAATAGATGCAGATACACGGGCTAGTGTAGCAGCTATTGACACAGCCGTAGCCAAAGAAAAAGCTAAATTAGACGGTACAGGAGCTTATGAGTCTAAGCCAATTGAACTTTCTTTAGGAAAACTGGGGGGGAACCCTTATATGGTAAAGGCTTATGTTCCAAAAAACCAAGATGGAAGTGGGAATGAAAGGCTTGCAACTGGCCAAGCAGCAAACGTAGTTCGGGAAGTAGTTGATGCAACAAAAGGATTGCAAAACACAGTTAGCATTTTAGATTATTTATCTGAAAATGCAGACAAAGCTACTGGCGGCCCAGCGGCTGGTGTTGCTCTTTTAAATGATGCTTTATCATTTATAGGGCTAAGCCCTTCTTTAAGTGGAAGGCAAGAAGCCGACGCTTTAGTAGATTTTCAAAACTTAATAGTAGCAAAACCTTTGCTAGGAGAGGGTGGTAAAACTATATCAGACAATGAAAGGCAAATGGTAAAAAATGCTATTGGTCAAGCTAGTGCATTTAAATCTCCAGCAGTATTAAGGGCAAGAATTAGGGAAATTAAAAATAAAATGGTAATGAGTTTGCGACAACATAGAAATTTTTTACAAACTAATGCAGCACAATTTGATGAAATAAACGAATCTTTAAACAATTATTTAGGACAAGAAAATATGGCAGGAACAAATTTAACGCAAACACAATATAAAAAAGGTAATGATGGTATTTTTAGGCGTGTTAAATAAGGTAGAAGAATATGGGTATTGCTAAATTTGAAACACCAACAGGAGAAATACAATCTTTTGAAATAGCTGGTGATAATCCTACTGAACAAGAAATTAATGAAATAACAAATTTTCTTCAATCTCAGTCCGGTTCTAATTCTGAATCTAATATAGATAGATTATTTAATATAACTAAAAGAGAAGTCGAGTCTGATTTAAGTACAGATGGAATAACTACAAATAGAAGAAAAGCATTTGATGATGATGTTGATTACTCTACTGGTATAAAAAATCAGGGATTTCGTTTAGGATTTTCTAATGCAAATACTGATGCAGAAAAAGCTGCATTTTTAATTGAAAATGTTGGTCAAAAAGGAAAAGAATGGGATGTCGATAAAGGTGGGAGATTTATATTAACAACAGAAGGAAGACAAGTTGTTGGAGATCCAGGTCAAGGAAAGATAGCCATTGATGAAGAAGGATTAAGTTGGACTGACGTTACGGATTTTGTTGGTGAGGCTGGACTTCCTATACTAGGATCTATTGTAGGAACAGTTGGCGCTCTATGGGCCGCACCTGTTGCTGTACCATTATTAGCTGCTAGTGTTGGAGCTGGACTAGGGGCGGGTTTGTTTTCTTTTTTTGATGAAGGTCAACAAAAGGCGCGTGGTATTT
>CEVU01098638.1_pt1 | contig 14753 bp, 17 predicted proteins | sample 427081 | NCBI WGS metagenome assembly CEVU01 (sample SAMEA2623868, study PRJEB7988) | marine metagenome | biome: marine biome (ENVO:00000447); feature: deep chlorophyll maximum layer (ENVO:xxxxxxxx); material: "saline water (ENVO:00002010), including plankton (ENVO:xxxxxxxx)" | depth 80 m | reverse complement strand
AGGGATCAACTGTCCTGTAACAATTGTTCTAAGCCTTTCGCTCCCGTAATTGATATCTTTTCAACCCTGTCAGGGGTCAGGTAATCTACAACAAGATCTTGAGTTTCAAATTCTAGGTTTCTTTGCTCCATAAATTTCTTTACTATCTTGGTAAGTATAAAAGAGTCAGCTGAACTGAAATAAGATCCGCTCCTTCGGGTTTCCATATATAAGATGGCATCAGCGAATAGCTCAGTAGTGATCTTTTCGGGTGAGTAGCCCTTGAAAATTACCGGATTCATATTATTAGACGTGTAAGTGCTCCAAAGTAATTCTTTAAGCTCACTCTCCCACGGGAAATAGTTGTGACGATCAGCTGCATGAGCATATTCATGAATGAATGTTGAATCGCTGGCTCGTTGTTCAACAATAATAAGGTCGCTGCTACTGAAGTAAACTCCATGCACCTGTTCTCCCCTAAGAAAAATATATTCAACTTCGATCAGTTCGGTTTGTTTCATCATTTCTGAAACCCAAACAGACTTAGTTACGTGGTCTTTGTGGACACCTATGTTAAAGACTGGTTTTGCTACAGAAACAAAGACAAGAAGTAATAAAAAAACAAAAGTGACTAGTTTCTCCGTACGTGTCCGTTTTCGTAATTGACCCCGTTCACGATTTTCACGTTCTCGTTCGCGTATCCACATTAAATACTCATAATCCTCTAAAGGAATTTCAATGGGGTGATCGGGGTTATCAGGGTCAACCAAAAAATAGCGTTTCATACCTAACTACTTGTATATGCCTATCTCGGCTTTGTCGCAAGACGACATTGCTAGTTAGTAGGGCTCAAAACTAATATGTTAAAAAATCATTTGACTTCCTCGTATAGGGTGAAAAAACTTTAGCTATCAAAGGTGCACTGTCACAGTATTAACAGATCGTTAAATAGTAATTTAAGTTAGATATTCTGGGCGAAAGTGACTTATTCTTTGCATTCTGATAGTAGAAATTAATTTTGAAAGGAAAATATGCTTTTTATAACAACATATAAATTCAAACCATTTGCAACTAAGGAAGAAACAGCAACATTAATGGGGCTATTTGCAGAACATGGAGCTGCTGAAGGAACTATTTCCCACTATGTCTTTGCTGATAGAACTGGGGGAATCGTAATCTCAGAAAATGATAGTGCAATGCCTGGTTACGAAACTAGTCTCACATACAGCGAGCATTTACAGATGGAAACGAAAACACTTCTCACTATCGAAGAAGCAGTGCCCGCCATTCTTTCTTCTTTGGGTTAGTGTGAACAAGTTTAGATATTTTAGGAGTGCTGACCTTATATGGCAGCACTCCTAAAGATGTCTTTATTAGCAGCCAAGTTGCGCAAAAACTTACTGAAATCCGAGATTCAAATAGAATCCTCAGGGAAGATTCCGTAAATTTTGGTATTTAATGCGTCCTTTTGACTGTTTTATCTTTAGTATTTAACGTAATTTGAAAATGAATAAGGATAAAAAGATGACGCATACATCAATGGCATATTTCTCCTGCAAAGAAGGTATGGGAGAAGTATTACTCCCAGCAGTGCTTGAGGGGTTAACTGAAACTCGAGCTTTTGAAGGTAACTTAAGTATCCATACATTCGTTGATCAAGATAACTCAGATCGAATTATACTTTGGGAGCAATGGGCCACTAGGGAGAATTATGAGGCGTACCTTCACTGGCGTGTAGAAACTGGAATGATAGAAGGCCTTACTCCATTTTTGACAGAACCCCCTCAATTCACGCATCTTGAACCTAAGGATTAATTAATACAGTTTTTGCAAGAGATGACTGTGGTTTTGTTCAGTACGCTTAGGTACATATGCAGATAAAAATTGATGGTCTAGCAAAAGAAGGAGATGGCGTTGGTCGCGCCTCTGATGGAAGAGCAGTATTTGTTCGGGGTGCATTAATAGGTGAGACAGTCAATGCCGTCACCACTGAAGAAAAGACAAAATTTTTACGCGCAAATACCGTATCTGTCCTAGAGCCAAACGACCATCGAATAAAGCCTTTTTGTAGTCACGTTCAAGACGGCTGCGGAGGGTGCAACCTTCAACATGCAGATGAAGAACTTCAAAAGCAAATAAAACTTCGTATTGTTAGAGAAGCTTTCGAACGTATAGGTAAATTTGACTCAGCTCCAATTAACTACGGTGGCAGTATAGATCCCATAGGGTACCGGACAACAGTCCGTTGTTCAGTCGATCATGGGAAAGCTGGAATGCGGGGTTTCAGAAGTCATGACCACATACCATTGAGTTCCTGTGGAATAGCTCATGAACGAGTTCAGGAGATAATGACTAAAAGCTATTTCGGAGATGTAGATGAAGTAGTTATACGAACAAGTATCCTCACTGGGAATTCCTTAGTAATCGTTTCTGATTTTGATAAAGCGATAAAGACACCTAATAATGTTCAAGTTATTAGTTACGATCAAATCCAGAAAGGCGAATCAGCAAGTATTATTGAGCAAGTTTGCGGAAAGGAATGGAGGATTTCAGCAGAATCATTCTTTCAAGCATCTCCGCAGGGTAGTGAATTACTTGTACGAACAATTACGGGAATTATCAAAAGCAACCTCACGTCATCTGCATCGATGATTGATTTGTATTCTGGAGTTGGTGTATTCGCAGGGACTATAGGAGTCGGTCGTCAGGTTACAGCAATAGAGCAAAGCGCTTCAGCGGCGAATGATTCAATTTATAACCTGGGGAACACCGTGAATCATGTGTGTTCGCGAGTTGAACATTGGGAAATCGTCCCCCATGATTTTGTGGTTGCTAACCCTTCGCGGAGCGGAATGAGCAAAAAAGTTCCAGATATTATCGAGAGAACTGGAGCACAGTTGGTAATTCTCATAAGTTGTGACGCTGCTGCTGCTGCTCGAGATGCAGGACGAATGGTGGGTAAAGGTTTTCGACTAGATGATGTAACCGTTCTTGATCTTTTCCCCCAAACGTCTCATTTAGAGGTGATTTCAACATTTGTTCGTTAGAAGTGATTATGAGAGGTCATGGATGGGCGAAAGTAAAGTTAGAAAAAACTTCACTCAGCGAGATCTTTACCTTTCGAGATTAGGTAGCTTCAAGATAAGAACATAATGTATTGCAGGATTTATCAATGCAATATTTATAATCGACTAGATTTCAAAGTCTTAAACTATTCGGTTAAGATCTTTGAAACTAATTAGTTCAATGGGGGAGAAGACAATGAACGAAGAACTTGAAATATTTATAGACACAAATGAAGCTGAATGGATTGATTTAGGATTGCCTAACACTGTTGTGGGGGAGAACGCTATTCTTCCTTTGCGTATCAGCGAAGAAAATGGGAGTTACACCGCACTTATTAAATCTAGAAAAGGAACTGTTATTCCCCCTCATGTACACCTAGGGGAGACGGTCGTTTATGTCATTAAAGGAGCTCTAGAATATAGAAACGGAACAGCATACGCTGGGGGTTATATATATGAACCAGCAGGTGCTATTCACGCTGCAACGCAACATCCCGAAGACACAATTTATTTTGTTCATGTTGCGAACGGAGCAATTTTCATGAACGAGGATGGAACCGAAGGGCCTGTATACGATTGGCGAACTGTAAAGGGAATCGTTGATGCACACAACGAGGCAAAAGCAGAAGCAGCTTAGAAATCTTAATTTAGGAGCACTAACCTTCACGAAGGGTAACCATGGGTAAGACGGTTCTAATCACAGGCGCTGGTTCAGGTTTTGGACGCGGGGCGAGCATTGCTTTAGCTGAACGTGGCCATAATGTGATCGCTACTACTGAAACTGATAAACAAGCTACAGAGTTGTCCGCTGCGCATCCGGAGTTAATCGTAGAGAAACTAGATATCACTTCTGATGACATTGAGAAAGTAACTCAATGGGATATAGATGTTCTTATCAATAATGCAGCTATGGGACAAACTGGCCCGATGGCAGATGTTCCTATGGAGCGCATACGTGCCATTTTTGAGGTAAACGTCTTTGGTACATTGTCAATCACGCAAAAGGTCCTTGCAGGAATGATAAGCCGGGGAGCTGGAAGGATAATCGTGATGTCTTCAATTGGTGGCCTCCATTCTTTCCCCGCATTCGGTCCATATAACATGACGAAACATGCTCTTGAAGGCATGGGAAAGGCTATGCGAATAGAGCTAGAACCTCAGGGAATTGACGTAACGATGATAAACCCAGGACCTCACGACACTGGATTTAACGACTCCATGGCTGAATCAATGTGGGAATGGTTTGGAGAGGGCTCACTGCAGTCCCCAAATATGGATATGTTTACCATGATGCGAACTGCAGCTACTGAAGATCAGATGGACCCCAAAGCTGTAGTTGACAAACTAGTGAATTTAGTTGAGGCTGAACAAACGCAACAAAATAATATCGTTCCAGAAGATGGAATAGAAGAATTAAATGAAGCTACGGGTTTAGGGGAATAAAACCAAACATAATTATTTCGGGGAAGGGATAATATGACAACTACTGAGAGCAATCCATACGCATCTGAGGCTCGTTATCATGACCTCTATCCAGAATTGGGAACCGGAGAGATTTCGACAGAACCGTATTACTCTAAAGAATATTTTGAGTTAGAAAAGGAATATATTTTTAAGAAATGCTGGTTCAATGCTGGCCGGATAGAAGATATCCCCAAAGCTGGTGATTACGTAGTTAAGGATGTTCCAGTTTGTGATACTTCAATAGTTATCGTGCGTCGTAAAGATGGGGGTGTAAACGCCTTTCATAATGTTTGCTCTCATAGAGGAAATAAAATGGCGTACGAGGAATCCGGAAATGCCAGATCATTTAATTGTCGTTTCCATGGTTGGACCTATGATCATGATGGAGACCTCGTAGTTGTTCCAGATGAAGAGAACTACTTTGATCTGGATAAATCATGTTTGGGTTTAAGTATGGTCAGTGTTGATACTTGGGAGGGTTTTATATTCGTCAATGTTGATCCCTCTCCGAAGGAAACTCTTGACGAATACATGGGAGATTTGGGTAAGGGGCTTAGTGGTTACCCATTTGCAGAGACATCAGGGCAAGTCTTTTCATTTGAAACAGTAGTTAATGCAAATTGGAAACTAGTGAAAGATGCCTTCCAAGAAGTATGTCATACTCCTTTCCAGCACAATCGCTCACTTCCAGATGCGTACATTAGTGAAGCTAACCCTCATACACGGTTTATCGACATGGCTATTGTTGGTCGCCATGCCCGTGCTTCGCTTTTCGGGAATATGGAGCATATGCCCAGTCCTCTTGCTATGCAAGCGTATGGATATGGTGCCACTATTGCAAGTGCTTCAATGGTTGATGGGGAGGAAGTATCTGCAGCGTTAGCTCCACCAGGAGTTAACCCAACGGGGAGTAGTGATTGGTCCTTTGAGCTTCAGGTATTCTTTCCATCTTTCTTTTTGGCTGTAACGCAAGGAAGTTATTTCACTCATCAATTTATTCCTATATCGGAAAATCAAACTCATTGGTTCTCCACAACATGTTTCCCAAAATCTACGAATGCAGCAGAACGGTTTAGTCAAGAATATGGTCGCGTAATGTTTCGAGACATTATGAATGAGGATGGAAGACAAATTGAAGAGACACAATCAATGCTGAAGTCCGGGGCAAAGAAAAGTTTCGTTCTCAAAGACGAAGAGTTATTTATTCGTCAGGCATTATGGCAGGGTAACGAAATGATTATTGAAAACCGGAAAGAGGGCTAATGGAACAGATAACTCTGCCAGATGATTTCCAGGATCTTTGTTCGTGGTATATGTGGGATCATGATCTAATGAGTGACCGAAGTTTGCAACGAGCTCAGTCATCTATGGAAGAAATCCAGTCTTTCTATGATGCGATGCTTCCGCGAATGGAGAAGATACTCAAATACTTAGTCACTGTCCCTATGTCTGATGATATGGAACCTGCTTCAAAGTCGCTTCTTAACCTTGCCAAATCTATGGCAGAAGTAGCTCCAGCCGTTGAGCAGTTTTTTGAACCTACTATTTCATTTGGGTTTGATACTACGCGTTGGGAACATGGACCAGAATAGTTCTAACTTCATAAGTGGGTAAGAATTTGAGAAAGGCACTCTATTATTCCTCACTGAATCTTACATTTAGGTATTTCTAGTTGTAAGAACAATCGCATTGGCTATCGGAATTGTCTAAAGGTTAAGTTCATCAATATTTCCATGCCAGGCGAGTTGACCCCCATCAATTGGGATATATGTTCCATTGATGAAACCTGCCTCCGGGCTTGCTAAGAAGCATACTAATTCGGCTACCTCTTCCGGAAGGCCAAGTCTTGGAATTAGTCCTTTCCCAGTCATGCTTTTTTCAAATGCTATTGGGTCATCAGCTTGTTTAATATATTCGGTGACCATATCCGTAGCAATCGCAGTGGGCCCGTAGCAGTTAACTCGAATTCGAAATTTTGCAAGGTCAACAGCTAGATTTTGAGTTTGTAAGCGAATACCGCCTTTAGAAGTTCCATAAGCTATACAAAGCGGGTAGGCAGAAACTGACCCGACTGAAGCAGCGTTAATAATTGACGGTAGATCGCTTTCCTTAAGGTAAGGAAGAGCGTATTTAGAGCAAAGCCATGGACCAATTGCATTTACTTCAAGAACTTTCCGAAACGTATCAATACTCATATTCTCTAAATCACACAATGCTGGATCAGCAATTCCGGTTTCGTGAATTCCCGCATTGTTGTGCATAACGTCAATCCCACCAAATTCATTTCCAGCTTTTTCCATTAATGCCTGAACTTCATCAGGTGACGTTACATCACAATGCACATAGATTGCTTTTCCACCGCTCTCGCGAATTTCAGCTGCGACAGTTTCACCAGGTATGTCTGTAATATCAGCTAAAACAACGCTAGCCCCTTTACTAGCAGCGACTTTAGCAGTTGCTTCACCAATCCCTGTTGCAGCTCCAGTTATAACAAAACGCAAACCTTCTACACCCATATTTCACCTCAATAGTCAGATAACTTGTTGCAGAAGCTTATAAATAACTAAATAGTCAGTCAATTTATTCTTCGGTGATCTTTATTCGTCAGCTAATCATTATCTACGAAAATTTACGTATCCAAAAAGTGGTATTGAGATATGGAAACGAACTAGGCCACAGATAGCTTAAGGCGAAGTGAGTCTGAGGACCGAAGATAAAAGCCTTTCATTTGTGGAACATCATCGGCAAATTCTAATGTCGAGAATGTGTTCATAACGTATTTTAAAGCTTCTTCCATCTCTAGCTTCGCTACTAGAGATCCCGTGCAGTAGTGGGATCCTCCTCCAAACGACCTGTTATCTCCAGCTGGAGTAAATTGTGCTCGTTGATTACTTGAGAATCGGTCTACCTTGAATTCTTCCGGTTGAGGAAAAACATCTTGATCATGATTTGCAGATCCAAGCAGGCACATAATTTTAGCGTCTTGGGGAATAGCCACTTTCCCTAGAGTTGTCTTTTGGCTAGTTTTACGTACAGCGCCTTGGACTGGAGCGCGAAAGCGAAGAATCTCAGCTATTGCTGATGGAATTAGTTCTTGATTATTTTGTAGTTTTCGCCATTCGGAGGGGCAAAGGGTAAGTTCGCGAAATAAATTTACGAGTGCTCTATCCGTTGTTTCGATACCTGCCGATAAAAGAAATGCGCAAAATGATTTAATTTCGTCCCCAGTGAGCTTTTCTGACTCAAATTCTAGAGTGCATAAGTCCGAGAATAAGTCTTCAGTCGGGCACTCTTTTTTCTTTATTATCTCTGGGGTTAACCATTCAAATAGCTCTGATCTAGCTTCTACGCCCCTTTGGTGTATGTGAGGGTCTCCTGTAACATTCGATACGCTTGCGGCAACAATATTGTGATACCAATCAGCATAAGCAGTAGCTTCGTTCATGGCCATTAGCTCGCCTATGACATCTAAGGGAATTATGGACGTGAATACCTTTTTTATGTCTATGGCATCTGGGCTTTCAACTAGTTGATTTCCACAGGATGCAACTATTGATTTAATCATTGTATTTATATCGCCTGAAAGTCGTTTCGGGTTGCGTAACCTTTTGGCTAAGATCGCAGATTTTTTTCTGTGTTCTTCTCCTGTCATATGAAGAATTGTTCTTCCATATATTCCTGAGCTTCCGGACCCTGCTTCCATTGGTGGGAACAAGTCTTTATTTTCAAGCACTGTGGTTACATCGTTCCACCTTGAGACAACCCAACCATCTATCCGGTCACTGTAAAAGACTGGCAGGTACTTGCGAAGATTAGAAAAGGTCGGGTAAGGGTCCTCGGCATCTCCTTGAATTAATTTATGGAATTCGTCTATGAGATCCGCATTCATCTGGATAGTTTAGATGAACTCATTCGGTTAGTAAATTATTGAAAAGCAAGGCTGAATCTTGTCAACCAGTTGGACTTTTCTATGGATGTATTGGATTCTTTTAAATAGTTAGAAGAAAGTTCAGATCTTTTTAATCATTTAAAGGAGGAATAATGGTAGATTCGGGAAATTTATATATTTGGAAACAACAGATTCGTGAATTGCAAGATGCGTACTCTATGGCAATGGATCATGGTGAATTCGGTTATTTCAATGATATTTTTATGGAAGACATACAGGCTAATTATGGAATAGCTGGAACCGGTTCAGGCTTAGAATCTTTAAAGAGTATTTGTCGAGAGGCCTTAGAACCGCTTGATGCTGTGCAGCATGTTAACGGAAATCATTGGGCTAGAATTGATACTCAATCAGCGGATGCAGGATGCTATTTTCGCGTGCATATGACTAGAAAAGATGCAGTTGGTGGGGATCATTTTGAAATGGGTGGGAAATACACAGATAAACTAACGCTAACAGAGGATGGTTGGAGAATCTCTAAGAGAAAGATTGACATAATTTGGAGTTCTGGCAACCCTGAAGTTCGATTTCCATCTACGATTTCTGAAAATACTTAAATAATGTTTGGTTAGCGCAACTAGAAAGTCATTATTCTAGAAATTGGAAAGAAGGGTGAAGTGTTAACGTTTGAAAAGACTAGCGAAGGGATAGGCGCTTTCGTTCATGGATTTGATCCAGATGATTTAGCGCAGTCGGACTGTATAAGATCAGCGCTTTATGAAGATCATTTACTCCTAATTTTTCGGGGTTTAAACCAATTAAGTTCTAATAATCTCATAGCTATAGCTAAGATTTTTGGCGAAAACTTATCTAAATACTTTCGGGAAGAAGATCGCAATCACCCTGAATCTGATGAGATTCTCATACTTTCAAATGTTGAGGAGTTAGGGTCACTCGGAGCTTCAGCTGAACTTCCTTGGCATACAAATCTTGCCTACTTGCCTCAAGTAGCTTCAGTTGCATTGCTTTATGGAGAAGTTCCAACACCCCCAGAAGGCGGTGGTGCAACTTTGTTCGTCGATACAAGGCAATCATATGATTCGTTAACCACTGAAATGAAACATTCAATAGAAGATTTGAAAATGGTTCAATCACAAGGTGGTTACCATGTTTACCCAGGTGAAGATGTCTTCGGAGGTAAAGTCCCTGAGGCCGAGCATTCACTCGTGAGAATCCACCCAATCACTGGAAGAAAATCGTTATATTGCCCAGGCGGACGGTTCTTTAAAGAGATTCCAGGAATGGATCAAAAAAAAGCGAGTTCTTTAAGTAAATCACTTTTAGATCACTGCACTACAAACATTTATAAGCATCTCTGGGAACCAGGGGACCTTCTAGTTTGGGATAACTTAAGCACACTCCACCAACGAGAAGTCATAGATCCTTCATTTAGAAGAATCGTCCATGTCATTGATGTGCTTGAAAATGATGTAAGTGGTATCGACAAAACAAACATTGCTAATTCACTTTAAAAGAAATTCCTTGGAAAGGAGTAAAGCTTTCGATATCCAAGGACCTTACTGTGTATCAGGTTCAAATATCCCAATTTTTCTATGGGGTCTTCTTGTCAAGAGCCCATAGATTCAGGGCGCGGGAAGCTCGCCATTAAAGAACTAGTTACTCCGCCGTCGACAACGATTTGATTTCCATTGACATATGAAGCTTCATCCGAACAAAGAAATAGAACAGTATTGGCCACATCAGTGACTGTCCCTAATCTTCTAGATGGAACGCGGCTTTCCCTTGAGGAGCGGATTTCGGTATCAGCGAAAATTGGTGCTGACATCCCGCCATCTATGAATCCGGGGGCAACTGAATTAACTCTTATGTTGTATTCTCCCCACTCAATGGACATTTGTCTAGTAAGAAGATGTAGCCCTGATTTCCCTGCCCCATAGGACCCTCCGCCTACATTCGGTTGAATCCCAGCTATTGAAGTCATGTTTACTATTGAACCGCCGCCATTATCTTTCATGCGTTGGGCAACTGCCTGAGAACTAATAAACACACCGGTAAGGTTCACATCAAGCACTGATTTCCAATCTGAAAGTGGTAAATCAATCAAAGAGCCAAAGCGAACAATCCCAGCATTGTTTACTAAAGCATCTGGAGCTTCACCAAACTTATCCAGAGCTTCCTCAATTTTTTCAGGTTCGGTTGTAGAGGCATGAAGTGCTATTGCATTAGGTATTCTCGATGCTGTCTCTTCAGCCATTTCTTTATTGTGGTCTAGAACGCCAACGCGAAAATTTTGTTTCCCTGCAAGTTCCGCTATGGCTTTCCCGATACCGCTACCAGCGCCCGTAATGATAATTGATCTAGTGATATGTTCATTCTTGCTGGGCTAGAAAAATAAAGCAAAAGCAAGTTATAAACCAACCTTCGAGGGAGAGGCCAATAATTTCCATTTAGGAGTCTATTCAGGAGTAAGGCATTGAAAATGCAATTATTCTTACATTGAGTACTAGCTATCTAAGATCCATTAGAAATAAGTTCAACTCCAGTGATGGCGGTCGCTATGCGATGCGCTGCACGGCTTGCCCCCCAAAGATTTCCAGCAGCTGGCCCTAAAGCAAAAGTGGCGCAGCGTCCCATAACATAAATGGAATGTTGTCCTAGTCGAAGTGATCGATCAACAACAGGAAACTCGTCAATGAACTGAATATCGTCCAATATTGGGGAGAGGCACTCCATGGAGCGCAGGCAACTCTGAGTCCCTGTTGCAAGCCATACTTGATCGGTATACAACTCTTTCTTGTTTTCGGTTTTCAGTAGACATCCTTTGGGAGAACCAGGTTTGGCTGAGAGAATCTCAGTAGAATCAAATATTTTGATAGCGCCTTCATTTTTTAAATCTAGAAGACAGTTGTACATCCATTGTGGGATTGAGCCGCCACCGCGAGCTTTGCGAGCGATTCGAATTCGCTTGAGAGTGTCTGATTCCGCTAGGTAACCGTCCAAATACTTGGGGCCAAGCCACCCCGGGTCGGTGTCAAAGTTGCGTATCTGTAAAGGGCGGCGGGCAATTAGTTGAACTATGGCGCCCTTCATGGCTGCGCTTCGGGATAAATGGGCGGCCGTTAACCCGCCACCAATCACCGTAATAGTTTGTCCTTCAAGTTGAGGAATAGCTGGCAGGTCCACATCAAGGCCATTTTTGACCAAGCCTGACTGTCCTGTTAGGTATTTTACCCATTCGGGAATGTTTCTTTGGTGAGGGTTGGAGGCGATAATCAAGTGGCGAGTATGAATAGTCCCCCTAGAGGTGTTTAATGTGATGCCACTGTAATCGCTATGGACTGATTTGGGAATCGCTTTTATCGGTAGGTCAAGGTCCGCTTCCTTAATAAGTTCATTGCAGAAAGCTAAAAATGCCTCAGATGTTGGAGGATTGTAAGGGAGGCCAGAGAGTGGAAAACCCTTCTGTTTCACAAAATCATCTAACGCAAAAGAATCAGGGGAAGGGTGATGAACAATTGGTGAACGCAAAGTAGTTATCTCAGCACGATTGAATTGGCAACTCCATGTTGCGAGCCATTCATTTGAGCGGTCAATAACAGTTACGTTAGTAGAGGGATCTATTCGGTGAAAGTGGAGTGCTGCCGCGAGTCCTTGAGGTCCAGCTCCAATGATACAAACGTCTGTTGATATGACTTCAGCACTATCGTTCATAAATGACAGTGTATCAATAATGAGAATCATTCTCATTATTGATACAGGTATTAATTTTGCTTTTCCCCTTTGTCAAGCTTTCTAGGTAACGTCTGGATTTATGGGAGTATCGCCAATTGTTCATTCTGCGGAAGTTCTAGAAATTGATCAAACTCAATATAGAAATCTTCCACCGATTGACCGTAAGTGAAATTGAAAGCTTCAGCGAATCCTAGTATTTCGAGATTCGGGTAAAAAATATCTAACAGAATATTACTTCCGTATTTAGCTGCTAAGTATGCGTGAGCCCAAGCTCCGCCACTATACGCGCCCTCATAACTATCGCATTTTTCACCATAGTCTGTGTCAGGTAGGCTGCCGCCACAACGGTTGAAATCCTCTTTCATTCCCGTTAGTTTATTTTCCATTTCTAAATAAAAATCATATTCGCCAACTCTTCCTATCTCACTGAAAGTCATAGCGTTAATAGATCGTAAATGTTTTGTTGCGGCTTGCGCCATGTATTCTGCGGCGCCTTCTGTGAACCAACGAGGATCGAGTCCTGCATCTCTGATATGCCAGTCTTTTGTTGGCAGTGCGGAATGTTGAACAGCATGGAAGTACTCATGGAAAATAATTGTTTGATCCCCAGCAGCAGTTGGTTGACCAAAAAGGTTGTATGAACTATCGAATCCCCAAGGGACGCTTGAAGTAAATTTATGGTAATTAAATTCTCTCCCGCCGTTGTGCCCCATGGAACTCGCAGGTATTTTCTCAGCTAACCATTGCGCCGATAGCTGCCGGTATTCATTCATTCCATGGTCTCCGTTAGTTTCTCGGTCAAGACAATCATTGAGTGGGTAATTGTTTCTTTGCATTCTGCGGTTGCAGTAAGTTCTTATTAAATTGTTTCCTGCGTTTTCGTCTATTCCTATAATCCAGTATTCGATAGGACCGTAGTTCCCCCAAACGTTGGCTGCATGAAGCATCGCTTCAATGGCGTCTTCACAGAGTCGGATATCTAGATCTGACGCACAGAAAAATTCGGGTGAATAGTCAATTAACTGTCCATAAAGATCAGGGGACCCCTCAACAACTGGCATTCCTTCTCCTACACAGTAAATGTAATCTTCATTATTTTCACATATTGCTGTGGTAGAAAGTGGATTTAAAATCTGTGCTGTTTGACTTTCTTTATTTTTGGTCTTCGTTATCTCAGATTCTTCTATTACCTTTTCTTCATGAGTGACCGGTTCAGAAGAAACGACAGACACATTTGAGTCTTTTTGATTTTCAAATCTAGAGGTGTCTTCTTGTCTGCTACAAGCAAAGAGGCATAGTAATAGAATGACAGCAGCAGTGATGCTTGAGCTGAACCTTTTAATCATCTTTTTACTTTAGGTGGAACTTATATTGCTATTCATGGCAATATGGCTTTTCTGACCCAAGATGAAAATGAGTGGATCGGAGCGCTGTTCGGCTCGCACAGCCACGGCCATGGCCATGTTTGGACTATGTTCAGTCCTTTCGCGTGTTTTTGGAACCCTGGGACTGGTGCGTGAGTCACTGCGAGCGGTATTCCTGCCAATTCAACTTGGGGATTGCCGAGATAAAGTTTCAAATGTCGTGTTTCAGATATTTCGGCGAGGGTCTCAAGAATAAAAACGAATCGCTTTGATGTGATCTTGAGGCGTTTAAGTAGGGGCTCATCAAAAACAAATACAGCTGGTAGGTCAGGGTTGTTGTATAGCGCTGGGTCGTTGAGTCCCAAAGACTCTGCAGTGAGCCAGACATTCCTTGGCATATCGACCTCTAGAGGAGTTTGTGGGCCGTAATTGTCAATTCTGGTAGGTGTTAATACTGCCTCTGATGATGGTTCGTCAGGCCATTCTTGAATCGGGCATTTTTTCTGGTACGAACATTGATTACATAAACCTGGCGCTCGCTTTTCAACCTGCCACCGGCTAAATCCGTATGATTTTGATGACCCTATTCCTGTTGTCCATTGCCAACCAAGTCGATTCGCTGCTCGCGATCCGTCTATAAGGTGTTGGAAGAAACGATCCTCTCCTTTTCGCCAATCCTGATGGTTGCGGACACTCCAATCACTTGAAAGCCACATTCGTGTTTGGTTGACTAACCATCCGTGAGTTTCTAATTCTTCTACTGCCATGTCGATACATGGGAGTGTTCGGTCCCAACTGTTACCATTTCGGATCTGAAGATGTTTCCTTCTGGTCGGGGCCTTTGTTTTCTCACCTAATGCTGCATACCAGTGTCGTGCGTATTCTTGCCATAGTAATTCATCTTGGAATTTTTTCTTATCTTTCGCTGGGGCGCCTTCTGCCTGCCTCCAAACTTCTTTTAGTTGAAGAATTCCGTGTCGTATATATGGTGAAAGTCCTGTTGCCCCTCTAGCTGGCAAAGGAAGCACTTCATTTCTATTTGCTGCATACCCAGTTAGGTCGAGAGACTTAATAAGTGAATTTGCTGCTGTTTGTCCGCCGCGGATTGAAGGGGAGCTAAGAATGGGGGTATCGGTGAGATGGCTTAGATAGGTTTCAATGAATCTCTCTATTTCTGATTGAGCTGTGCTTGGGGTTTTGAGTTGCACCATTATAATTTTCTCTTTTTAGTTGACTTATTTG
>CEVU01176967.1_pt1 | contig 14754 bp, 14 predicted proteins | sample 427081 | NCBI WGS metagenome assembly CEVU01 (sample SAMEA2623868, study PRJEB7988) | marine metagenome | biome: marine biome (ENVO:00000447); feature: deep chlorophyll maximum layer (ENVO:xxxxxxxx); material: "saline water (ENVO:00002010), including plankton (ENVO:xxxxxxxx)" | depth 80 m | reverse complement strand
CCAGCCATTACCATTTCCTTAGTTGCAGGAGTAGGTTCAAATACAACTGGAGGCGCAGGTTGATCAGTCACTTCCCTACAAGAGGTAATTAAAAGTGCAAATAATGTGAAAATAAACAGTAAAATAAATTTTTTATTCATTTTTTGAGTATAAATTGGTTTCTTCTTAATATCTATCGTTAAGAATAATGTAGGAAATAAGAAAAATAAATAAAAAAACTAATAATTAATCAGATAATCTCTTAATTTCAATATTTTCACCAGGTGCTAGTGCTACTTTTCTGAACTGAATACCTAGTTTGAGCATCCAATAAGAGAGAGTAGCCTTTCCAACGCCTAACTGATTAGCTGCACCAGTTAGCCCTAATTCATTAACTAATTCAGGAATTATCTTTTCTAGCTCACGTTTGAACTTCTTTTCAACACCAAGCATTTTTGCAGTTTTCTTAGATTCTATAGCCATATTTTGATTATAACACAACAATGAAAAAGTATAATACTTTTACAATATTTGTTTTGAATTTGTTCAAGACTTGTTTTGTATTATGTACTTTTTGAACTCAAAAACGTTATATTTTTAAACAATTAATTTGATAATTTTATTATACATCTATAAGTTATTTACATAAAATTACAAAAAATAAGGGTTTTTTTTAAATAAAAATAAAAATTATATTAAATCAATGTGATTTGAACTTTTTTTGATTTTAGGGGGTTCAATTAAGTTTTGTATACTTTTTATAGATTCTGTAAAAATGAAAGCTTAAATGGGCAACCCAAGTTTAGAAAATTCAATAATTGAGTGGATAACTAAAGTTTTAGAGACAATAGATTATTTTGGTGTATTTATATTAATGATACTAGACCCCACTGCCCTACCGATACCAGCGGAAATCATTCTTCCATTGGCTGGATGGATTCTTGTTGATAATTTTGGAGAAGTACTATTGCTTTCTTTAATTGCAACTGTAGGATCTACGATTGGATGTATCATTGAATTTTATTTAGCTAAAGCCCTGGGAAGAAAATTTATAATAAAATATGGAAAATATATATTTATAACTGAAGAAGATTTAAGAAAACAAGAAAAGCTTTTAAAGCAAAACCAATTTTATTTCATATTCTTTACACGCTTAATTCCATTAATTCCTAAATCTATAACTTCAATTATTGCTGGAATATATAATCTTAACTTATATAAATTTACAATCTTTACATTTATCGCAACTTTTCCAACTCTTTTTACTTATGTGTATATTGGAAATAATCTTGGAGAGAACTATTCAGAGATAAGAAATTATGTAGGAGGTTATGGCATACCTATACTTATAATTTTATTATTATGTATGTTGTTTTATTTTCTATACAAATTTTATAAAATGAAACAAAGTAAAAGATTATGATTGAAACTAAGTTTATAACCTTAAAGATAAACGATGAATTTATTACCGTGAGCGACGGTGATAGAATTTTGGCAGCAATAAATAAATCTAATAAGTCTGTACCTACACTCTGTTACGACGAAAGAATAGGCCCTCAGGGAACTTGTCGAATGTGTCTAGTAGAAATTAAAAAAGGAGAGAAATTAGAATATGTCGCGTCGTGTACTTATCTAGCAGAAGATGGGTTAGAAGTATTTACTCATTCTGATTCATTGATTGAATATAGAAAAACAATGTTAGAGCTTTCTTTATCGGAAATACGTTGGGATGAAGAAAGTATGAAACAAACAGAACTTACAAACAATGAATTTGCTGAAGCAGTTAAAGAATATAAACCTACAGATTTCTTCCCTAAATTACTTAAGAGGGAAGTTGCTAACGACCCCAATCCATTTATCCAGAGAGATTATGAAAAATGTATAGCATGTTACAGATGTACTAATATTTGTAATGATTGGGAACAAGCATCAGCAATTACTGTAGATGGAAGAGGACAAGAATCAAAGATATTCTCTTTTTTTGATAATAAATTAATGGAATCTAATTGTACTTTTTGTGGCCAATGTATCAACACGTGTCCTACTGGAGCATTATCTAATAAAAAAATAGAAAAGAGTGTAAGCAAACCAGAAACTAAAACTAAAACTATTTGCCCATATTGTGGAGTCGGTTGTGGTATTGAATTAATAAGTAATGGAGAAAAAATCCTTGGATCAACTCCAGACTTTGATGCTCCAAGTCTGGGTTCACTATGTGTAAAAGGACAGTTTGCATCATGGGATTTTGTTAATTCTAAGGAAAGGCTTACTGATCCTCTATTAAAAAATAATAAAGGCGAGTTTGAAAAAGTTTCATGGGAAAAAGCTTATGAAGTTTTTAGTCAAAAACTAAATAGTTCCATAGATAATCATGGTCCAGACTCAACCGTATGGTGGGCATCAGCTAGAGTTGTAACGGAAGCAAATTATTTATTACAAAAATTTGCTAGAACTGTTGTAGGTACTAATAATATTGATAATTGCTCACGTACCTGACACGCTCCTACGGTCGCTGGGATGGCGGTCATGGTTGGCAGAGGTGCTATGACTAATTCGATTGAAGAATTAGCAGGATCTAAACTATTATTAGTTACAGGTTCAAATACTACAGAAACTCATCCAGTTATTTCTTTAAGAATGAAAAAGGCCGTTAAGAATGGGGCTAAACTTATAGTTGTTGACCCAAGAAAAATTGAACTTACAAAATGGGCTGATAAATATATACAGATCAGAATAGGTACTGATATTCCTTTCTATAATGCAGTAGCAAACTACATTATTCAAAATGATTTATACGATAAAGAATATGTAGCTACAAGAACTAGAAATTTCGAAGAAATCAAAGATCATCTTACTATGTATACTCCTGAGTATTCTGCAAAGATTTGTGGAATAGATCCTGAAGACATAATTTATACAGCCAAAGAATATGCTAAAGCTTCTCCAAAATCAGCTATCTGTTACACAGTTGGCATAACTGAGCATTCTTGTGGATCATATAATGTTCAAAGTTTAGCTAATTTGGCAATGATCTGTGGAAATTTTGGGAGAGAAAATGCTGGAGTAAATCCACTGAGAGGACAAAATAACGTGCAGGGTGTGAGTGACTCTGGTTCTCTTCCAACAGATTTCCCTGGATATCAAAAAGTTGAAGCACCAGGGATGGTAGAAAAATTTGAGAAAATTTGGGACGCTGAATTACCTAGAAAAAGAGGTATGACTAAAATTACGGCGATGGATAAAATGAATTCAGGAGATGTAAAATTTCTATTTGTAATGGGTGAAAATACTATTGTTTCTGATCCTAATGCAAACCATGCAATTCATGCTTTAGAAAATTTAGATTTTTTCGTCGTTCAAGATATTTTTATGACACAAACAGCTAAAATGGCTGATCTTGTGCTACCAGCCTCATCATTTGCTGAAGCAAATGGCACATTTGTAAATACTGAAAGAAGAGTACAAAGAGTTAGGCCTGCGGTGAGCACTCCTGGAAATGCAAAGACGGATGTTGATATTATTTTAGGTTTCTATGAAGCGATGGGAAAGAAACATAAAATAACTGAACCTTCTGAAATATGGAAAGAAATGGCCAGCACTAGTCCCCTATTCAGTGGAATAAACTACGACAGAATAGAGGCTTTAGGTGGAATACAATGGCCTTGCCCTGATGAAGATCATCCAGGAACTAGATATTTACATAAAAATCAGATGGAATCAGGAGAAACTGGTATTTTTAGCCCAGTTGACCACATTGAACCAGCGGAACCAACAAATGAAGAATTTCCTTTTGTATTATCTACAGGACGAAGAAGATCAACTTATCATACTGGAACTCAAACTGGTAAAGCAAAGGGATTTGATGAAATTATTTCTGAAGAGTTAGTTGAAATAAATCCTTTCGATGCTAAAAATCTATCCATTAAAGAAAAGGATATTATAAAAGTTGAATCTAGAAGAGGTTCAGTAACTGCAAAAGCTAAGATTACAGATAAATCACCAGAAGGTGCAATTTTTATGAGCTTTGCTTTTCCAGACAAAACTAGAACTAACGATTTAACTTCAGATGCAGTAGATTTTATTACTGAAACTCCAGAGTATAAAGCATGTGCCGTCAAAATAAGCATTGCCAATAAGTAAAAATCAACTTTATAATAGTATATGTATTTGTGTGCCCGTAGCTCAGCTGGATAGAGCAATTGGTTTCTACCCAATAGGTCGGGGGTTCGAATCCTCCCGGGCATGCCAAAAAATAACTTAATAATAGAACTACTCAATTTGTGATGAAACAGGTTCTATAATAACTAACTATTAAGAATTTCTGGTAATTTTGAAATTCTTTTGGCTAATTTTGACACTGATCTTTCAAAAAACCAAGCTAAGCCGGTATGAATATCATCATTGAAGGGTGTAATCCAACTTTCATCAAGAAAACCTGGACCAAAGTATGCACCAAGTAATGAGCCTGAACTAGCCCCAAAGCTATCAGTATCTGCACCCTGACTAACCTGAATACAGATCCCATGACCAACATTTTCAGCAAATTTTAATGTATTAATTAACATTCCTATTTCTTGATAAATTCTGCAGTGACCATATTCTCCATATTTATCACTTATTTTATCGTATGCTTCTTCCCAGGTTTTAGAATTCTTAACATCTTCAAAACAAACTGAAACTCTTTCATAAAATCTACTTTTTTGAGGTACAAACTTAAGTGCAGTTTCAATTATTTCATCCCTATCTTCCATGATTTGAGCACATGAAATAGCAGCTGCTATGAACATAGTTCCATAAACTCCTGTTCGGCTATGTGTAAAACTAGCATCTCTCCATGCAAGTTCTGAAGCAATTGCAGGATTACCAGGATAAGCATATCCATAAGCATCAGCTCGTATTGCAGCACCACATAGTTCGTCTCCAGGATTTAATATGTCGTTGAAAACATCTATAAAATCCTCAGTATTATCATCTGTAGGCAAAATATTTCTTGGTCCATTACCCCCTTTTTCAAGAAAAGTAGATCTATCCATTCCGTCAATTTTTAAATCCATTCCTGACTTTAATAATTTCGTGTTTTCAGGACCAAATGTTGTACTAATTGGTAAATGATGAATCCATAGTTCTTTCATGTTTTCATGAGTAAAATCTGAACCAAATTTTTCTAAAATCAACATTCCCATAATTGTGTAATTTATATCATCATCAGGAGCTACATACTTGATATACTCTCTTGCTGTCTCAGAAAAAGATCGATGAACTCTTGGAAGTACATTTTCAATATCTTTAGATATATAATCAGACATTGGCCATTCACCAATTTCTTCAAGAGCTTTTCTTATTTCATGACCAGTAAACATAGCTTCAAGTGGCTTACCTAACATACAGCCACACAAGGATGCAAGAAAAGCTGCTTCTACTCTTTTTGAACTATCTTCTAAATCAATTTCTTTAATTTGACCTTTTGGTCTAGATGGATCCATTTCATTCAAAATATCATTAATGGAATTTGGTTCTACATAATTCCAATCTGATCTAATTTTTAAGTTCGATAATTTTTTAGAAAAATTTACAAACTCATCATAGCTATCGGATAAACTATCAAGCTCTTTCTGTAATCCTTCAATATTGTGTCCTTGTTCACCTTTATTTAAAACTACTCCATGAAGTCGTTCTCTTAATGTATCCAATTTGATTAGCATTTTTTCTCCTTTTATTTAGCTGTATATCCACCATCAACTGGCAATAATGCTCCTGTAATAAAGGAAGATTCATCGCTAGCTAGGAATAATGCTGCATGAGCAACATCTTCTCCAGTAGCTAATCTTCCTAGTGGATGAAGGTCTATTAATTTCTTTTCCATTTCCTTGTCTTCAGTTAAGGCTGTCGTAAGATTTGTATATGCATAACCAGGACATATCGCATTTACTCTAATATTAAATTTAGCAAGATTTACACCCATATCTCTAGATAATTGAACTACTCCACCTTTTGAATGTGGGTAAGGATTAAATCCATCAGATAATCCCAAAACATCATTATATCCAACCATTCCAATTATTGATGCTAAATTGATAATTGATCCTGCTTTATTTTCTTTCATGTAAATTACACTTTCATAAGACATCATCATTGATCCTTTAAGATTGATATCCATCACAAAATCCCATTTTTTCTCATAATCCCAACTCTGATCAGGAGCTTGTCTTTGGCTAACCCCTGCACTGTTTACCAAAATGTCAATTTTTCCAAAATTATCACTGGCAAATTTTGCAGTATCCTTGCATTCTGATTTTTTGGAAACATCTGTCTTAAGAGTTAGGAAATCACCTTTATAATTTGATAAATCTTTGTTTATTTTCTCTAAAGATTTTTCATTGTTATCTGAGCAAACAACTTTACATCCATTTTCAAGAAAAATCTTAGTTGTTGCTAAACCTATACCTGAACCTGCACCTGTGACTATTGCTACTTTATTATTTAATCTAGACAATTTTTCCCTCCGATACACAAATAATTAAGTAAATAATATATTCGAAATTTCAAAATTTATATACCATAAAAAGACTAGAAGAATTTTAGAAATGAAAAAAGAACTTGATATTGCATCAGTAGGAAGAAGATTTATGGCGTTTGTCGTAGATCTATTTTATGTTCTACTTTTATATTTTGGATTTAATATTATAGGAAGAAATATTTTTTCTGTGGGCACAGGAATTTTTGATTACATAATAATAATTGTATGTTTCTCTTATCTAGTAATACCAACAGGTTTGTATGGTAAAACTATTGGGAAATGGGCCCTTAGAATATCAGTAGTTAATCCAGAAGGAAATAAGATAGGAATTGGAGCAGCATTTGCAAGAGAAATTGGAGGGAAAATTTTCTCCTCCATTCCTCTACTAATTGGTATTCTATGGATAATTAAAGATGAAAAAAATAGAGCATGGTATGATATATTTTTTGAAACTTTAGTTATAAAAGATAAACCAGTGGAAAGAAAAAAATGAGTATATCTAAAGCAATTCTTGATGTGCTAGAACAATCTAGCTGGATAAGAAAAATGTTTGAGGAAGGAATCCAATTAAAGAAGGAATTTGGTGAAAAAAATATCTTTGATTTATCTCTAGGGAATCCATTGCTAGAGCCTCCTGAAAAATTCAAGAAAAAATTAATTGAACTCTCTAATTCAGATGAAAAAGGGCTTCATAGATATATGCCAAATCAGGGATTTCAATCTACAAGAGAAAAAGTTGCTAATTCCTTAGCAAAAGAATCTAATTTTCCTATAACTTCTGAAGAGCTTATTATAACTACAGGTGCAGCAGGTGGAGTAAATGCAATTCTAAAATCTATATTAAATCCTAATGATGAAATTATAGTCTTTAGTCCTTTCTTTGTTGAATATTTATTCTATATAAAAAATCATAATGGAATTCCAGTAATTGCAAAAACTGATGAAAAATTCTTTCCTGACTTGAGTGATTTAAGTAAAAAAATTACAAAGAATACTAAAGGGATCATAATAAATTCACCAAATAATCCAACTGGAGTTTTATATCCAATGGAAATTATAGAGAAAATTGGTGAAATTTTATCTTCAAAAGAAAAAGAGCTAGGTACTGAAATCTATCTTATATCTGATGAACCATACAGAAAAATCATATTTGATAATAAAAAATATCCTTTTATTTTTCCACATCACGATAGATCTATTGTAGTTACATCTCATTCTAAAGATTTAGGACTAGCAGGAGAAAGAATTGGGTACATAGCCTTATCTCCAAAAGATAAAGATAAACAAGTACTTTATGATGCATTGGTATTTTCATTGAGAACATTAGGGCATGTAAATGCAACAGCTATTATGCAAAAATCTATAGAAGATATCCAGGAAGAATCAGTAGATATAAATGTTTATAAGCAAAAAAGAGATTACATATATGATGAGCTAATTAAAATAGGATATGAATGTGTAAAGCCTGATGGCGCTTTTTATCTTTTCCCTAAATCTCCAATAGAGGATGACGCTAAGTTTGTAAGGATATTACAAAATTCTAAAGTACTTACTGTCCCTGGTAGAGGTTTTGGTCTTGCAGGATATTTTCGAATTTCTTACAGCGTAGATGATTGGGTTCTTGAAGGATCAATAGAAGGATTCAAGAAAGCTTTTAAATCTATAAAATAGGTTCTTTTAATCCAGATCCTGTGATTGGCAAAAGAATTGTTTCATCTTTTTTTATTTTTTTATCTTTTATTAGCTTCTCTAGAGCAGGAAATACAAAAGCACATGTTATTTCACTAAAAATACCTTCTTCTTTTGCCAAAATATCATGCCAAATAAGAGCTTCTTCATCAGTGGATGAAATTCCTTCACCTTTAGTAAATCTTACTGCTTGAATTATCTCATCAATCCTTGGAGGATTTGAAACAGATATTCCAGAAGCAAGAGTTTTTTTATCTATATCAAAATGCCATTTTTTGTTATTTAATTTAGATACTATTGGTTCAATATTTTTAGATTGAGCTACGTGTAATTTAGGAAATTTATTTTTATGAAATTCACTTATATCTTTGTAACCTCTCCAAGTACCTAAAAGTAGTGATCCATTTCCTGTTGGAAAAATTATATGGTCTATTGTTTTAAGCTCATTAAAAATTTCATAAGCAAAGCTTTTCATACCTTCAGAAAAATATGGTGATAGGTTATGAGAAATATATGGGATATCATTTTTTTTAGAGAATTTCTTAGCTTCTATAGTAGAGTTTTCTCTAGGCCCTGATATTTTATGTAATTCAGCTCCAAAAATAGATATTTGATCAAGCTTACCTTTACCTGCAGAATCTGGAACAAAAATATGGGCTTTTATATTTGCAGCTGCAGCGTAAGCTGAAAGAGATGCTCCGGCATTTCCAGAAGAGTCTTCAACAAACTCCTTAACTTTTTCATTTTTTGCAACATTCATTACTAAAGCACTACCTCTATCCTTAAATGAACCTGTTGGAGACATAAATTCAAGCTTAGCAAATAATTTATCAAGACCTAATTTTTCACCAATCTTTTCCAACTTAACTAAAGGAGTATTTCCTTCTCCTAATGAAATAGAATTAATAGAATTCTTTATAGATTCAATGGGATTTATCTTGTTTTTTGAAACATCATCACAATAAAGTAAAGCTTTACAGTTTAGATCACAAAAAATATTAGAAATAGAATTATTAGATTGTGTGGTATCACAAATAGAACACCGTAAAGAATATTTTTGCATTATAAATCCTTATTAAAATTATGTATGAAATGAAAGATTAAAGCAAAGAAAAAGATGATGACTTGAAATAAAGAATGTAAAATCAAGTATTAGTGTAAAAAAATAAAATATCTACTATGAAACTTAAAGATTGCAATAACTTCCATGACTTTAGAAAGTTAGCTAAAAAAAACCTTCCATCTCCAATATTTCATTATATCGATGGAGCTGCTGAAGATGAAACAACATACAGAAGAAATACTAGCTCATATGAAGACGTAGATCTTGTTCCAAATGTTCTTCGTGGAGTTGAAGATATAGACTTATCGACAACTATTTTTGGTAAAAAGTTAGATTTACCTTTTTACTGTTCCCCTACTGCTCTTCAAAGGTTATTTCATCATCAAGGAGAAAGGGCTGTAGCAAAAGCAGCTGAAAAATATGGAACAATGTTTGGTCTTTCTACAATTGGTACAGTGCCTATCGAGGAATTAAGTAAAGTAAACACTCCAAAAATGTTTCAATTTTACTATCATAAAGACCATGGTATAAACGATGCTGTACTAGATAGAGTAAAAGAATCATCATTTGATGTTATAGCTCTTACTGTAGATACAATAACTTCAGGAAATAGAGAACGAGATCTAAAAACAGGTTTTACATCTCCTCCAAAATTAACTTGGGGAAGCTTATACAGCTTTATGTCAAAACCTAAGTGGGGGTTGAATTATGTACTTAGAGAAAAATTTGAGTTACCTCTTTTAAAAGACAGTGTAAGCGAATTATCTAATGTATCCACTTCTATTGGACAATATTTTTCTACAATGCTAGATCAGTCTATGGATTGGAATGATGCAGAAAAACTTGCTTCAGATTGGGGTGGGCATTTTGCTCTTAAGGGTGTTATGTCAGTGGAAGATGCAAAAAGAGCCATCGATATTGGATGTACAGGAATAATTATTTCTAATCATGGAGGAAGACAACTTGATGGTCAGAGATCTAACTTCGATCAACTTGCTGAAATAATGGATGCAGTTGGAGATAAAATTGATGTAATTTGTGAAGGTGGAATTCAAAGATCAACTCATATGCTAAAGGCATTATCTATGGGTGCAAAAGCAGTTGCTGGTGGTAGATTATATCTTTATGCACTTGCAGCAGCTGGTCAAGCTGGTGTTGAGAAAGCTTTAGGATTATATAAAACTGCTTTAGAGAGAGATATGAAACTTATGGGTTGTACTAATATAAGTGAGCTTAGCAAAGATAATCTAAGATTTAGATAACTTTAATAAATAAATTATTTAGATTTCTTTTTGAAAAACTTCCAAAATTTGATCAACGTACTCTGATTTACAGGACTCACCCATTAGACCAATTCTGAATACTTTTCCAGCAAAGTCCCCAAGACCTCTACCTATTTCAATATTGTAGTCATAAATTAGTTTGTTTCTAAACTCAACATCATCAATATGGTCAGGTTTAGTAACTACGGTTAATTGATCTAACCTATCGTTTGGAGATATGGGTAAATTAAGTTCAATTTCAGTCAAACCTTTTCGTAGTTTTTCAGCATTAACTTTGTGTCTATTCCATCTGTTTTCTAGACCTTCTTCCTCAAGAAGTCTTAGCGATTCATAAAGTGCATAAATTGAGCTTACTGCAACAGTATATTGAGGAATATGGTCTTTATCCCAGTAATCATTAACTAGCGATAGATCTAGATACCACGATGATGGTTTTGTCTTTCTATTCTTTATATATTGATAAGCCTTTTCAGACATAGCACAAGGCGATAAACCAGGAGGGCTTGCTAAACATTTCTGTGATCCAGCATAGCTAAAATCAATATTCCAATCATCAAAAAGTATTTCTGTACCAGCTATAGATGTAACACAATCAATCATAAATAAAGCATTAGTTTTAGAAACTATATTTCCTAACTCTTCTATATTTTGCAAAACTCCTGTACTTGTTTCAGCATGTGTAGCAACGACAAGTTTAGTATCAGGATTTTCTTTTAGTGCATCTTCTAGAAGTGAAGGATTCATCTGCTTACCCCATTCAGTTCTAATAGCAATTATTTCTAAACCAAGTCTTTCAGCCATTAGAATTTGTCTCTCACAAAAATATCCATAAGCACAAATAATAACCTTGTCACCTCTTTCTGCTAGACAAGTTAGACCAGCTTCCATTCCTGAAGATCCTGATCCACTTAAAGCAAATGCATGATCTTTAGTTCTATAAAGATCTTTAAGACCTGTTCTCACATCATCTAGTATCTTAAAAAAATCTGGATCTAAATATCCAAGTATAGGATTTGACATAGAATTTAAAACATCTGGGTTTGCAGATGATGGACCTGGTCCTAGAATAATTCTTTTATTTACTTTTAGAGGCTTCAAAGAAAATTCCTATTAATATATATTCTTAAGAATTAACTAATTATAACTGAAAGGACAAAAATATGGACCTTGGATTAAATGGCAAAAATGCAATAATTACGGGTGGAAGTGACGGTATTGGTTTAGCTGCGGCAATCTCATTATCTAAAGAAGGGGCCAATGTAGCAATTCTTGCAAGAACTCAAGAAAAACTTGATAACGCTGTTACAGAGATCAAAAGAGATGCTAAGGGTAAAGTATTAGCAATATCTACAGACGTAAGAGAAGAGTCTTCAGTTGTAAGCTCTATAAATAAAGTAAAAGATGAATTTGGAAAAATTGATATTCTAGTAAATAACGCCGGAACTTCATCTGCTTCTCCACTTGAGGAAATGACAAATGAACAATTAACTGAAGATCTAAGCTTAAAAGTATATGGAGCAATTTTTTGTGCTAGGGCTGTAATAGATGACATGAAATCTAATGGATCTGGAAGTATTATAAATATAACTACTCCCGGAGGAAAAGCAACTGCAGGTGGAAGCCAACCAACTTCTCTTTCTAGAGCTGCAGGAATTTCTCTGACTAAAGCATGGTCTAAAGAATATGCTTCTCAAAATATAAGAGTTAATACTGTTTGCGTAGGATTACTAAAATCTGGCCAACATAGAACTAGAGTTGAAAATATTCAAAAAGAAAAACCAGACTATACTCTAGAAGATCATTGGGAAGTGATGGGAAAAAATGTTCCAATGGGAAGAGTTGGCGAAGCTATAGAAGTTGGAAATGTTATTTGTTTCCTATCATCATCTAAAGCAAGTTACGTTACTGGTACTGCTGTAAATGTTGATGGAGGAACTTCACCAGTAGTTTAATTATTTAGGAAATCTAGGGTGCAAGATAGGAACACTTTAACACCATTTATCATAGCTTTTTCGTCAAAATCGAACCTAGTATTATGATGAGGATATTTATTTCCAACACTTGCGCCCAAAAGAAAATATACTCCTGGTATTCTCTGTAGAAATTCTGCCATATCATCTCCAACACTTACAGGTTCCGTAGGCCCTACCAAAGAAGGATCTAGAACCTCTCTAGCTTTATCTCTAACCCATGATGCTACTTCTTGTTCATTAACTACAGGACCTGCACCATACATAATTTCAGTAGTTGCTGTTGATCTCATAGATTCTGCACCTAGTTTACTAATTCTTTCAAGTGAGGAGTAAATTCTCTCTCTTACTTCCTGAGAATAGGCTCTAATTGTTCCTTCAATACTTACTGAATCTGGAATAATATTTGGGGCAAATCCTGATTCAATTTTTCCAAAAGTTAATACTCCAGGATCTTGAGGAGAAATTTCTCTACTCACAATTGTTTGAGCATTAGATATTATATTAGATGCAGCTACAATCGGATCGACATTTAGATGAGGAAGTGCTCCATGCCCTCCTCTACCTTTTATTTCCAAAGAAAATGCATCGGCAGATGCAAAAACTGCAGAATCATTGACTCCAACAAATCCAGATGGCAGTTGATTCCAAATATGAAGCCCTAGTACTCTCTCTGGATGATAATCTTCAAATAAGCCATCATCAATCATGGCTAATGCTCCTTGAACAATTTCTTCTGCTGGCTGAAAACATAAAATTATTTCACCCTTAATTGAATCTTTTAAGGATTGTAATATTCTCGCAGTTTCTAAAAGTATAGAAATATGTCCGTCATGACCACACGCATGCATTGCACCATTTTTAGAAGCAAAATCTAATTCTGTTTCTTCAGTTAAAGGAAGTCCATCTATGTCAGCTCTGATCATTATAGATCTCCCCTCTCCTAAGCCACCTTTAATAACACCAACAACTCCTGTTTTTCCATAATTAGTCTTAAAAGGGATGCCTAATTTATTAAGCTCATCTTGTATATATTTAGAAGTTTTATGTTCTTCAAATCCTAACTCTGGAATTGAATGAAGTATTCTTCTATGATTGACTAAGTTATTTTCTGCATTATTTAATAATTTTTTAAAATCCATAATCAATAAATTCCTTGTCTGGCTTTGGAAGCAGCTATTCCTCTTTTTTCAAATTCATCTTGAGCCTTAACTACATTTTCATTTTTACCATCCCATATTCTTAAAGGAGCTGCTTGAAGCCCTCTTCCATAAGAGTAAGTCAGTTCCCAGGGAGATTTTTTTGATTTGGCAGCCAAATTGATAGAGTTCAAATTATCAATCGATTCTTGATCTTCTTGTCCTCCTGAAAGAAAAGCTATTCCAGGAACTTCACTGGGGACATTATTTGAAAGAACTTCAATTGTATAATCAGCAACTTTACTTGAATCAGCTCTATTAGAAGCATCTTTTCCCGACAAAACCATATTTGGCTTGAGCACTATTCCTGGTAAAAAGACATTACTCTCATCTAGATGCTGAAAAACTTTATTCAAAGTTATATCAGTAACTTCAGAGCATCTATCTATAGAATGATCACCATCCATCAATACCTCAGGTTCAACTATTGGAACTAATCCTACTTCTTGACTTAAAGATGCATAAAGTGCCAAAAGATAAGAATTTATATTTATAGCATGTTGTGTGGGTAAATTATCACCAATATTAATAACTGCTCTCCACTTAGTAAATCTAGCTCCAATTTCATAATATTCTTCTAGTCTTTGACGTAATCCATCTAATCCTTCAGTAATAACTTCATTTGGAAACAGCGCTAACGGATGCGTGGATTTATCAACTTTAATTCCAGAAACAATATCATTATCTGAAAGCAACTCAACTATGCGTTGACCTTCAGATGTTTTTTGCCTAAGGGTTTCATCATAAAGTATGACTCCACTTATATAATCTGATATAGATTTTGTTTGAAAAAGTAATTGTCTCCAGTCTCTTCTATTTTCCTCAGTAGATTCAAGATTTATAGAGTCAAATCTTTTTTTTATGGTTCCTGTACTTTCATCAGCTGCTAATATACCTTTTTGAGGCGAAACCATTAATTTTGCAATTTTTTGTAATTCATTCTTATTCATAAATCTCCCCATATTCATAGAATAAAAAAGTTAATAATTCGATATATGATTAGAATCTATAGCATGTTATTACAAATTGAAACGGGTAATTTAAGTTCTAAATG
>CEVU01033798.1_pt1 | contig 14973 bp, 14 predicted proteins | sample 427081 | NCBI WGS metagenome assembly CEVU01 (sample SAMEA2623868, study PRJEB7988) | marine metagenome | biome: marine biome (ENVO:00000447); feature: deep chlorophyll maximum layer (ENVO:xxxxxxxx); material: "saline water (ENVO:00002010), including plankton (ENVO:xxxxxxxx)" | depth 80 m | reverse complement strand
TGATAATGATAATATATTAAAAATTACACCAAAATTATTTTTTGGTGGACCAGTATTAGTAGAAAGAGGAATATTATTACATACTAATTCTTACAACAGTAAGCATAGTATAAAAATATCTGATCAATTTTCTATAACCAGCAGTAATAAAATATTAAAAGATATAAGTAATAAAAATGGTCCAAAAAACTTTAAACTGATGCTGGGACATGCTGGATGGACATCTGGTCAATTAGAAAAAGAAATTGAAAACGGTGATTGGCTAATGCAATCTACTTCAATTGATTTTGTATTTAACACTGATGAATCAAATATGTGGCAAATTGCCGCAAAATCTTTTGGGGTAGAATTATCTGAAATTTCAGGTTTTGGCGGTTCAGCTTAAACCAATAGATATAAAATTTATTAGATACTCTATGAAAAGAATTTTACCACAGCTTGCTATTATTTTTGCAGCAATATTATGGAGCTTTGATGGATTATTAAGACAAGCTCTTTATAGTGTGCCATCTATGATAATAGTAACTATTGAACATGTTATTGGTGCAGTTCTATTTATTCCTTTCATTTTAAAAGCTAGAAAGGAAATAACAAAAATAAATCAACAAACATGGGTATCTGTATTTTGGATTAGTATCTGCGGCGGAATTTTAGGTACTTTTTTTTACACTAGCGCCCTAAGCTATGTAAACTACATAAACCTATCCGTTGTTGTTCTATTACAAAAACTTCAACCCTTATTTGCAATAAGTTTAGCATCTGTAATTTTAAAAGAAAAACTTTCAAAAAAGTTTTTATTATTAGCAACTATAGCAATTATTGGAAGTTTTTTAGTTACCTTTGGATTGCAACCATTATCTAAGTGGGAAGACAAAATGATCATTGCATCATTATTTGCACTACTTGCCGCATTTAGCTGGGGAAGCTCTACTGTATTAGGTAAATATGCCTTGCAAAAACTTTCATTTCAAATTGTTACGTCACTTAGATTAATTATCACGTCCATTATTTGTTTAATTATTATTATGGGAACAGAGGATTTATATATAATAGCTGATTTAACCAAATTTCAATGGTTATCAATATTTATCATAAGTATTTCTACAGGTTCTATAGCATTGTTTATTTATTATTACGGGTTAAAAAATATACCAGCATCTCATGCAACTCTATATGAGTTATTCTGGCCATTATCCGCAATGTTTATAGATTGGTTTTATAGATCAAGAACTCTTGAATTAGCACAAATTGTAGGGGCTGTTTTATTATTATCTTCAATTATATTATTGACAAGAGATAACAATAATTAATTGTGAACAACACAAAAAAAGATAAACATAATCTTATATTAAACTGTGCTCATGAGTTCTTTTGGGGCATAGGCCTTTCTTTTCATACTGTATATGCTATAATTCCTTTATTTTTAAAACAACTTGGCGCCCCGCAAGGGATTTGCTTATCTGTTGCAGGACTATGGTCAATTTTAGTAGCATTTCCACAATTGTTTACAGCAATTATTGGTAGAAACATTAAAGATATAAAACGTGCAGTAATTGGTGTTCACATTTTTGCTATGCCACCAATATTTTTTGCTGGATTGATATATGCTTTTTTTGCCCCCACCGGCCCTTATTCTTGGGCGTTATACTATATATGCTTTATTCTATATGGATTAGGCATTGGCATTATTATTCCTATTTGGACTGAATTTCTTAACCATACATTTTCAGTTAATAAACGCGGTAAATATCTTGGGATATCTTTTGCATGGAACAGCATCGGGGGGTTTTTTGGCGGGTTCGCTGTTCGATCAGTTTTAAATAGTAATATACCTTTTCCACAAAACTTTGGATTAGGATTCTTAACTTTTTTCTCCTGTATTTTAATAGGGACTATATTATTTAAATGGTACCATATCAATATTGATACAAATAATGATAATAATAGATCTATAGGTGAGTTTTTAAATGAAACAAAATCTATAATTAAAACAAATTATAATTTTCGTTATTACCTCATATCAAGAATTTTTCTTACTGCAAATTATCCTGCGATTAGTTTATATGCAGTATATACGCAAAACAAATTTGATTTTGATATTAGTGAAGCAGGAATATTTGTTATTATAAATGTTATTGCTTCAGGAGCGGGCAGTCTACTTTCAGGGTGGATTGGAGATTTATATGGACACAAAAGTTCAATTTTATTATCATTTATATCCTACTTTATAGCTCTTATAGTTGCCTTATTATCAAAAAACATGTTGCATGTTTATATTATTTTTTTATTTCTAGGACTTGGGTTAGGAGCTTTTATGCCATCGGCTATGAATTTAATATATAAGTTTGCTGATGGAGGAGATAATAAGATTTATATGGCTTTAACGGATACAGCTTTAGCGCCATTTACTTTTCTAGCAATTATAATTGTTGGAAGTGTTAGTACTATCATTAGTATGGAAATTATATTGATGGGAATTGGTGTTTTTTTATTAATAGGAATAATCACTATGATGTTTTTTGTAGATGATCCAAGCAATATGCATAAAAAACAGGTTATTTCTTATAATATTAGATAATATATTTTTTCTTGCATTTCGAATAAGACAGTACTCAAATTATACCATAGTCAATCATATATGTTTAGGCTTAAATCATACCAAATCATCATTACCTCGGTTATAATGCTGACTCTGTATAACTGTGCGGATAATAATCCAAATAGACATTTAGAATTAGCAAAATGGTACAATTCTAAAGGTTTATATGATGAAGCAATTTCTGAATATCGTGAGGTTATACGTCTTTATCCCAAGTCAACACAAAGTCTTAGTCGAGAAGAGTATAATAGTTTATCTACTGCACATTATCATTTAGCATTAATGTATACAAAAAAAGGTTGGTGGGAGTTTGCATTAGACGCTGCTGAGTCTAGCTTCCAATTGCAACCAAATAATGATGTACATGAACTAGTAGATTTGATAAAAAAGCAAATAAGGTTAAACCAATCTTCTGGCTCTTCATAAACTTATAATACATATATTTAAACTTTTGCTAAAATGTGCCAGAGCGGTGTTCTCCACCATCGCAATAAATAATAGAGCAATTGATAAAATCAGCTTCATGATTTAATAATAAAGAAATTGTATTTGCTATATCATTGGGGGTAGTGGTTCTTTTCATAGGATTACGTTTCTTTGTTTTTTCCACCCAATCTTCCCAATCATCAGTTATTTTTGTAAGAGCCCTTGTTGGTGTAATACCAGCTTGTAATGAATTTGCAGTTATACCGTATCTTCCAAGCTCCCATCCTATTTGTCTTATTATAGCTTCCATTGCAACTTTAGCTACGCTTACTGGACCATATCCATCCATAGCTAGATAATTGCCTTCACTTGTTAAACCTAAAATTCTCGACCCTTTACCTAGTAATTTCATATTAAACAATTTTTGTGTCCAGTATAATAAAGAATTACCCATAACATGCACTGTCATATCCATTTGTTTTTGCGTAACAGGCTTGTCAGAAAAAAAGTTCGTTGTTGTTCCAAAAGCAATTGAATGGAGAAGTAATTTTACGGGTTCCCCATTAGTTATCTCACTTATTTTAGGAATATACTCATCCATAACATCGATGGAAGCAGCATTTATATTCCAAAAATGAACTTTTCCATTATTTATTTTTGATATTTCTTCTTTTAATAATTCGGCTTCCTTTTTGACATCACCTCGATCAAGATGAAACCCAATAATTCCATAACCGTCCTCTGCTAATCTTTTTGCTGTTGCTCCTCCGTGTCCAGTTGAACAACCTAATATTAAAACCCATTCAGTCATAAAAACTCCATATTTATTTGTTGAATTTAGAAAAGAGTAATATGGAAATTAAGATTCTTATATAAATTCTTATTTAATTTATTAGTGAACTATGAGTCGTAAGTCTTCATTTAGCAAAAAAGATCTATTAGAAATTGCCAATGGGCAATTTATTGATAAGAACATTGGCAAACTTCCATTGCCTCCAATGCTTATGATTGATCGTATTTTAGAAATTTCAGAAACTGGTGGAAAGCATGGGAAGGGCTACATAAAAGCTGAGCTTGATATATCTGATAATGATTGGTTTTTTGCTTGTCATTTCAAAAATGATCCAGTAATGCCTGGCTGTTTAGGTCTCGATGGATTTTGGCAATTAATTGGGTTTTTTCTATCATGGTGTGGTGGAAAAGGGAAAGGAAGAGCCTTAGGTGTAAAAGATTTAAAATTTAAAGGTCAAGTAAGGCCCTATCACTCTATTATTACGTATACTATTCATATTAGAAAATTTATTAAACGGCCTACTTTTATGGCTTGGGGAGATGCTATACTATCAGTGAAAAATAAAGAAATATATTTTGCAAAAGATCTTCAAGTTGGGTTATTTGAAAAACTCGTCTGGGATACAGGAATGGATCCATCTTTAGACCCGTTTTAATAATCTAATAAACTAATAATATTATATAATGTCATTACGCTGCGGAATAATTGGGCTACCAAATGTAGGAAAGTCTACACTATTTAATGCTTTAACATCTTCAAAAGTACCAACGGAAAACTATCCATTTTGTACAATAGATCCACATGTTGGAGTCGTAAAACTACCTGATCAAAGATTAGGCTCCTTAAAAAAAATATATAACCCAAATATTGTTACACACTCAACTATTGAATTCACTGATATTGCGGGTTTAGTTAAAGGAGCAAGTAAGGGTGAAGGATTAGGTAACCAATTTTTAGGACAAATTCGTCAAGTAAATACAATAATTCATGTCGTGCGTTGTTTTGAAGACAAAAATATAACGCATGTCTCAGGAAAAGTTGATCCTATTGGTGACGCAGAAACTATTGAGACTGAGTTGTTATTAGCAGATATACAAACACTTGAAAAGCAGTATAGGAAAACAGAAAAAATTGCAAAATCAGGAGATAAAAATAATCAATTAAAGTTCTCATTAGTTAGCGCTCTATTGGATCATTGCAATAATGGAAACAAAGCAAAAACTTACACTGAAGATATTGAAGAAATAGAAATTATTAAAAAATTAAATTTGTTAACATTTAAACCAATACTATATGTTGCTAATGTTGGCGAATCTGACGTATCGGAAAATGAAGCTAGCTATTTCAAAAATAAATTATCTGAATACGCAAAAAAAAGTGATAATATTTCTATCACACTCTGCAGCAAGCTTGAACAAGAAATTGCTTTACTATCTGAAGATGAAAAAGATATCTTTCTTAAAGAATATGAATTATCTGAGCAAGGTTTGAATAAGCTTATTAAGTCTGCTTTTAGTTTATTAGAACTTGAAACTTTTTTTACAGCAGGACCAAAAGAAGTAAGAAGTTGGACAATAAAGAAGGGTACTATTGCTCCAATTGCGGCTGGTACAATACATACAGACTTTCAAAGAGGATTTATTAAGGCAGAAGTAATTAAATATAATGATATAATTGAGCTTGGTTCTGAAAAAGCGGTCAAAGAAGCTGGACTAGCAAAGTTGCAAGGTAAAGAATATATTGTGCGTGATGGAGATTGTATATATTTCCATTTTAATGTGTAAGGATTTTTTATGTGGTTTTTTATGATAACATCATATGTACTAATTATTCTATCTGGCATAGGCTTAATCTTAATTGGTATAAATCATTATGGCAATATTTGGCCAACACAACATATTTCATTTGATTTGTTTGTCAGCTTAATTTTTATTGCTACTCAAACACTAATTATTTTCTTTTTTGTTGGTACTGGAGTAAATATAAAAGAGTATACCTTATCAAAAGATAATAGGTTTTATAAAGGTATTCTTGCTATTAAACGAAGATTGTATCCACCAACTCTTGCAGTAACTATATTATTTATGATTACAGTAATTGTTGATGGAGCATTTTTTTTAGGAAAAGTAAATGAATGGTGGTTTCATGTATCTTATGTGCTCACATTATTTTATTTTGCTAAATCATCTATTGAACAACATAAAGCATTTATAGGTAGTACAAATATTGTTCTTGCGATGACTGAAAATGAGAGAGGTAAATAACTTCGATTTAATATAAGACTATAATATTTTATTCATCATCTTCGTATTCATCATCTTCGTATTCATCGTCTTCATAATAATCAGGTGGGTATGCGTACATTTGAGAATAATCCCACTCTTCTTCGCTATCTTCGCCCTCTTCTTCTCTAGGTGCTTCTTGCTTCACTACAATAACTTTTGGATCAGATTTTATTTGGTCAATATTATCAGATTTTTTTAAAGCTCTATTAACTAAAGCTAGATCTTCGGGATTTAAAGAAGATGCTGGAGTTGTTGAAATATATTCTCTAAAAACCATTCCAATTAATCCACCAAAAAATAACACTAGAAGAGCGATTAATGACCCATCCGATTTTAGCTCATAACCACCAAACATGTTTTGTGAAAGTCCATAGTTTAAAAACACACCTAAAGATAATAAAAAAACAAAAAGGATTAATATGTTACCCATTAATGCTGGTGTAGTTGACTCTACAACAAGTATATATAGCATCCACACTATCATACCTACTATAATAAAAATAATACTGTTAAAATAATCAGTGGATAAAATAGAAATTACAAAGCCGAGTAAAGAAGCGGTTGGAATAATAAAACCAATGCCTGTTTTTATATTATCGGCCATCAGCAAACGGGGTAATGTTTGTAATTATAGTTTACCATGCATGGAATTCTCCTGAAAAATTGAATGTAATTCTTCCAAAAAACAAGATATTTCGAAATGAACAATTATTTATTTTATTTTTTGAACAATTAGTTTCTTTTAACATATAAAAGATTTTAATACTTAATTTGAGTTGGCATCTTTTTTAATAATGAATAAAAATATAAAGAGAATTAATATTGGAGTGATTGGTGTTGGTCATCTGGGAGAACATCATGTAAAGCATTTGAAATCAATTAATAGTTTTAAATTAATAGGAATATATGATATTGATGAAGCAAGGGCTGATTCGATTGGAAAAAAATACAATGTTCCATTATACAAAAGTATCAATGATTTAATTAAAGCGTCTCATGCAATATCATTAGTTACTCCTACAGAATCACATTTTGATATTGCGTTTAATTGTATTAAAGCCAAAAAACACATTTTTATTGAAAAACCAATAACTAGATCAGTAAATGATGCCGAAAAACTAATAAAATTAGCAATTAAAAAAAGGGTGGTGATCCAAGTTGGCCATATTGAAAGATTTAACCCTGCGCTAATACCATTAAATAATTATATGTTAGAACCAAAGTATATAGAAATTCAGAGACTCGCGCCTTATAATATTCGAGGTACTGATGTGCCGGTAGTATTAGATAAAATGATTCATGACCTTGATATCCTATTATTTTTAGTGAATAGCGATATAGAAAAAATTTATGCCAATGGAATATCAATTTTAACTGATTCAGTTGATATTGCTAATTCTAGAATTCGATTTAAAAATGGAACAATAGCTAATGTTACATCAAGCAGGGTAGCGCAAGATGATGTGAGAAAAATTAAAATATTTCAACAAGACCTATACATTACAATAGATTTATTAATTGGATCAACAGAAGTCTATAGAGTAGTTGACAAAAAAGAAAAAAATATAAATCCAATAAAAGATATTGATTTTGACTATCGTGGAAAGAAAAAACATATTATATATGAAAAACCTGAATTATTATCTTTTGATGCGCTAAAAGCAGAACTTGAAAATTTTGCTGATAGTATAAATGGAAATTCAACACCGTTAGTTGATGGGGTTGCAGCAAAAAATGCATTGGAATTAGCAATAACAATTGATCAAATGATCCGTGAGGATCTACATTAATGAATATTGGTAATTTTCTTTTTAAATATAGAAGCTACACTCCAATACCACTGGCTTTATATATATTATTTAATTCTTACCCAGAAATCCAAAATGTATTAATAGGTCTTATATTAATAACTATTGGGGAATCACTACGTATATGGGCTGTAAGTTATGCGGGTGGTGTAACAAGAACTACAAAAGTTGGCGCTCCTTCATTATGCACATCGGGTCCATATAGCTATACTAGAAATCCTTTATATATAGGTAACATGGTTATTTATTCTGGAGTTGTTCTTATTGCAGGTTCGCTCAATATTTTATATACATTAATAATAACATGGGGGTTTTTTACCGTTCAGTATTATTTAATTATTGAACTAGAAGAAAATACATTGATTAATATTTTTGGTAAAGAATATGAAAAATATATAAATAATGTACCAAAATTATTCCCTCGGTTTAGCTCATGGAAAAATAAAGATAAGTATGTTCCAATGAAATTTTATAAAACTATAAAAACAGAAAAGAGAACACTTCAAAATATACTTTTATTAGTACTTATTATTTTTTTTAAACACTACTTAGTATGAAAAAGAATAATTCATTAAAAGTCTTTATTGTAGCTGGCGAAGAATCTGGAGACTTACACGCATCTAAATTAATACAACAAATTAAAAAATATAATCAGCAGATTAAATTTTATGGACACGGTGGAGATAGAATGAAAAAAGAAGGGGTGCAGATTATTGAACACATAAATAAACTAGCAATTGTAGGGTTTATTGAAGTAATTAAGCATCTCCCATTTATGATGAGTGTAATGGGTAAAACAATAAATTGGATAAAAGAAAATAAGCCCGAACGTATTATTTTAGTTGATTATCCGGGTTTTAATTTACGTTTAGCAAGGGAATCAAGAAAATTGGGTATTCCTGTTACATATTTTATTTTACCACAAGCTTGGGCATGGAAAGAAAATAGGGTCTCAATTTTAAGAGATAACGTTGATCAATGCTTATCTATAATTCCTTTTGAACAAGAATGGTTTGAAGAACGAAATGTTAAAACAAGTTTTATAGGGCATCCCTTTATAGAATTACAATATCAAAATTCATCATCAGATTTTTATAGAAAACACGACTTAAACCCAAATGATAAAATATTATCAATTTTCCCAGGGAGCAGACAACAAGAAGTAAACCAACATTTATCAATTTTAATCTCAACAGTTGAATCAATAATGTTAGACATGCCAAATTTGAAAGTTGTTCTGGGAAAAGCCCCTGGCGTTACAATTGATAATATTCCTAGCTATATTAAAATAGAAAGTGACAACCCTCAACTAGCGCTACAAAATGGGAATGCAGCATTAGTTGCCTCTGGTACAGCTACATTAGAATCAGCAGTTCTAGATATTCCAATTGTTGTATTTTATCGCTTTTCACATTTCACATGGTTTCTTGCAAAAAGAATGTCAAATGTGAAATTTGCATGTATAGTAAATCTCATTGCAAATAAAATGATAGTGCAGGAATTTATACAAAATAAAATGACAGTAAATAATTTATACAACGCAATTCTACCCTTATTAAATGATACATCATCACGCAAAAATATATTATTAGGTTATAATCAAATAAGACGAACATTAGGTATCCCTGGCGTGTATGATAGAGGAGCAAAAGAAATTATAAAAAGACTGCCTATATGAAATCAGTAAAATTATATTTACTATCAAAATTGGGCAAATGGTTAATATTATTATTGTATAGTACAAATAAATGGCAAATTGAAGGTGCTAGCAAATATAAAAATTTAATTAAAAACAATCAGTCTGTCATAATTTCAATATGGCATGGTAGGGTTTTAACTTTTGTAAAACAATTGTCAAAAAAAAAATATTATGCTGTTGCGGGTACTCATAATGATGCAGAAATTATTTCTCGCATATGTTTAGATACAGGTTGGAATGTTATAAGAGGGTCTAGTTCAGATAAAGGTAAAGAGGCGTTAGAGGGTATAGTTAATGCTTTAAATATACCTGGGTCATTAGTAGCAATTACCCCCGATGGGCCAAAAGGTCCTGCTAAAATACCAAAAGCAGGTGTTGTTAAAGCCGCACAAATAACTGGTTCGCCTATTATTCCCGCTGCAGCGCATTGCACAAAGCATTGGGGGTTTACTAATTGGGATACTTTTTATATTCCAAAACCTTTTGGTCGTATCGAAGTAATCTATGGAGATCCTATATATTTTACTCAAGAACAATCTTTTGATGAATGCTTATCTATAATTAAAGAGGCAATGGATAAATTAGAACTATTAGTTGATAAGCGCGTTCTTGTATAGTCTTCTTGAGAACCCCTATTTTCGTATAATCCTTTTCCCATTGTCTCTATTATATTGGGGTGTAATTTTTTGTCGTAATATTTTTTATAATTTAGGGATATTTGTTTCCCATAAGCTTCCATGTAAGGTTATAAGTATTGGTAATATTACAACTGGAGGAACCGGAAAAACACCTGCTGTAATATTCTTTGCAGAATTGTTAAAAAAACGTGGCTTTAGAATTGGTATTTTGACTCGGGGATATGGGAGAAATTCCAAGGGCACAATTGACTTAAATTCAGAAATTTCAAACAAAAAGAATTGGAAATATTTTGGTGAAGAGCCTGTTTTAATTTCACAAAAATTAATTGATATACCAATTGTTATTGATAATAATAGATATAGGGGCGGTAGGTATTTGTATGATAAATATAAACCAGAATTAATTATCTTAGATGATGGCTTTCAACATCGCTCTTTAAAAAGAGATATAGATATAAACTTAATTAACGCAAATCAACCAAAGCATTTCTACAAGTTATTACCGTATGGGCTATTAAGAGAGCCGTTCCATCACTTAAAAAGATCTGATGTTGTAATAGTAACTAAAATGAATATTAAAAATCCATCTAGGTTTATAATTAATAAACTAAGATCATTAAACATAAACCATTATCATAGTACATTTGAATCATCTAGTCATTTACTTGATATTAATGGAGCAAAAGTTGATTTAACTAAGATAAAAAATAAACGAGCTTTAGCAATTTCCGGAATTGGAGACCCATTAAGCTTTGAACTGATACTAAAAATGCAAAGTATAGATTTTATTGATCATATAACTTTTAATGATCATCATGAATATGAAGATGATGACTTTCGTATTATTGAAAATCAAATTATAAATCACAATCCCGATTTTCTTATAACCACAGAAAAGGATTTAATTAAATTAAAATATGCTAATAAAAATATTATTAATAAACTTTTTGCTTTGCCAATTGGATTTATGATATCAAAATCATGCTTAGATTTTATATTACAAAAACTTGATATAAATTAGATTTGGGCTACTCCCCAAGCAAACATCATACCTACAAAAGTTAACATAAGCGGCCAACCTGTATTAACAAATTGTCTCGCACTTGGATTTTCAAAAGCATGAATTTTAAATTCATGAGCAGTAGTTGCTCCTCTTTCATCAATAGCTGCAATGATTACATCATTAGGACCCAACTGATTATTTCTTGGTCGCCATTGTATTAAACCAGTTCTTTTATTAAACGTAGAATATTTTGGAAGTTTAATTGGTTTAAATTTTATCTTATCTTTATTCAAATCTTCTGCTACTAATTTATAAGTATACTCATACCCAGTAAGAGCAACTGGTTTAGGAATAGAAATAACTGAAGGTGGTATATTCACAAAAACTTGAGATTTTTGTATATCCTCTGAGTAACCATCTGTAACTCGAACCGTGAATAAATGATTATTTATTTGAGCTGCACGAGGTATCCAAACAACCTTCCCATCTTCTGTCATTTGCATTCCTTGTGGTGCTTTTAATAGTTCATACACCAATTCAGAGTTTGAGTTTTTATCTTCTACTTGAGCTTGATATCTATAAACTTCATCAACTAGCGCTGATTTAGGTGCATTTGATACAATAATAGGTTTATGGTTTACATAAATTTCATATGTTTGTTCATCTTTCATATATCCATCTGAAATTAGAAGCTTTACTGTATGAGAATCATACTGTTCAGCTCCAGGTGTCCAGTTAATTATACCAGAATACTCATCGACCTCCATTCCATCCGGGAATTCTAATAGAGTATATTTAATTGGACTTAATCTTTCTACAATGACCTTTGGAGGCTTACCCTTTGAACCTTGAAAAAATTCCCATAATAGATCTTTTATTCCAATAGTTCTATCATCAACAGTTTTTATTAAAATATAAAGTCTATCATTTTCCCAGAAAATATTACTAACATATTTTTTTGCATTTAACCTGGAAAATGCACTTGATTCAGGTTTGTCATTTTCCGTTAAATAGATTTCTTCTGCACCTTCCCATTCACCAATATATCTACCTATATTTTCTTGATATACATCATCAGTTATATCAATAGAGTAGATTCTTACTGAATTAATCTTATCGATACGTATAGTTTTGTCGTACGGAAGCAGGGCGCTTTTATTTTTATCTGAATTTAATATCCTGTATTGATAGGGTTCTCCCAAATTAGCCGTCATAGTAGGTACAGAAACAATTTTTATCGGTGCATTAACATAAAAATCTGAATCTATAAAATATGTTTCTTTTCCATCAGAAACTTCAAGTCTCATATGTGAAAAATCTAGTTCTTCATCTGTGGGGTCCCAACGTATTCTCCATGTAAAAGGATCTATTCGCATACCCTCTGGTAGCTCTATTGCTGTAATCGTTAATTTATCGGCCATATTTGGATCAGAAATTTCTAATTGAAAATCCCATGTTGATCCTACATTAATAACATTTATTTTCGGTGGTGCTGAAGAAATAATAGGGGGATGGTTAACAAATACTGCTACATTTTGAGTGTCTTTTGCAACACCATGGCTAGCCTCTATGGCAAAATACTGAGTATCTAATTGAGTAGACTCTGGTATCCAATTAATTAAATTATTCTTATTAATTGACATCCCAATAGGCGCATGAAGTAATTTAACTTTCATTTCCTGTGATAATTCAGGTCTCCAAATATCTACTTGATATTGATAAAGTTCATTTACTTTTAAATCAATAATTGGAGTTGAAATAATTTTCACGCCAGCTCTTGCATAAAGTTTAAATTCTTGTATATCTCGATCGAACCCATCAGTAGCAATAAGTCTTACATCATAAACGTTTACATCTGCACTATCTGTTTTCCAAACTAAACTTCCATTTTCTCCTAGAATCATATTATCAGGGGCCACTTCAAGACTATATTTAATTTTAGTATCAATATTTCTATCTTTTATAACAGGGGTATAAGAAAAAACGGAATTTGATACAAATTCTGTACCAATTGGGCTTGTGACAAAAACGGGAGGATCATTTACATATATCCATACATATTCATCGTACCCTTCTAATTCTGGGATCATCTGATATGTTAATAATGAATCCTTAATAGTTGCCTCTAATGATACAGATTCTCCTGTTTTCATCTCAATTCGATATCCTAATTTATAAGCCCCTAACTGAGTATTATCAGGCACCCATTGAATAGATCTACTTTCATAATGAAAGAACATGCCCTTAGGTGGAGGCGTTAACCAACGAAAACTATAAAATTGTCGAGCTTCATCTTCAGGAATTTTATAAGTAAATAGCTGATTTAGAGTGAGAACATGCCTAGGTAAAATGCTTTTTGGTAAAACTTGGCCCATTGTAGCAGGAGGTTTTGGTAGCTTTGGTAGATCCATTGCATGTTTAATTTCTGGAAAAAGATCTATTAATTCAATTTGCTCATCTAAAGCCGTGATAACATCTTCTTCATCTGGAGAAGGAAGATCTGTTTCAATCTTTCCAATTTCTGTTAAAAAAACATTGCTTACTTTACCATCCCAGCTTGAAGCAATTATAGAGCCAGTATACTTACCATATTCAGTAACAGGAATAATATTAAATACCTGGGCATCAGCTGTATCAGTTTCTAATGTAAAGTAACTAGTTTGCAATCCAACTGTATCCAAAGAGCCCATAGCCATAGTAATCATATTCATTTCTCCAGATACTAGAAATAAATCATTTACATTATCTAAATTAATATCAATAACGCTCATATCTGATAGAGGGCCCGCATCAATAGGTAATACATCAATTGCTACAGTTGCTGGAGATAAAGTCATCGCAACAATATGCCCAGATTGAAAGGGCAAAAGAATATCTTTAAAACCATCCGAATCCCAATCAGAAACCGTGATTGACATAGGTAAAATACCATTTATTCCTGTAATTATTTCTTGTTTAGGTTCTCCAATTACCAGTCTTCCATTACGATTAAAATATGGTTGTATTTTTAGAACATTTCCTTCTGGGCTAAAGCTGATTATTTCATCATAACCATCATTATTCCAATCTACAGACTGTCCATAGATAAAGCCCACACCCGTACTTAATGCGGGTGGCTCTAAGCGCTCTATAATAATTAAATCACCGTCACTACTAACATCAATTAAGGCTAGTGCTCTCATTGGACTCCCAAGGGATAGCATTATTTCTTGATCGTTATCGTTGTCCAAATCAATAAGATCAAAATTATGACATCTAACAAATTTTTTTTGATCTCCAATATTTAAATACCCTGATGGTGTTTCAGAAAATCCATCATCATACCATTTATAATAAAATATTATTGGTTCTAATATTGTTTCATCCCCATTGGATGATAAATTTGCAACAGCAATAAGTTCTGGAATACCATCTCCTATTATATCTGCTAGTTTCACACCTATAAAACTTCCCAGTAATCCATCCGGCATTTCTAACTCCCAAGATAAATTCTGATATCCATCAATATCTATTTCATAGTATCGTATCATAGAAATGGCATCACCATTAAAACGGTTATACTCTAGCGCAGCAAACTCATATTGTCCATCTCCATCTAAATCATACGTACCTTCCATATCAATTATTTTTAATTCTTGAGACAAACCAATTTCCATAGAGCATAGAAACAAAAATATGGAAATATATTTATTTGTCATCTGTTTTATTCTTTTTTAACAGCT
>CEVU01007460.1_pt1 | contig 15013 bp, 16 predicted proteins | sample 427081 | NCBI WGS metagenome assembly CEVU01 (sample SAMEA2623868, study PRJEB7988) | marine metagenome | biome: marine biome (ENVO:00000447); feature: deep chlorophyll maximum layer (ENVO:xxxxxxxx); material: "saline water (ENVO:00002010), including plankton (ENVO:xxxxxxxx)" | depth 80 m | reverse complement strand
AGAAAAAATACTTAATTATTTTCCTTCAGAAATTAATCCAAAATATATTAAATTGATAGAAAGAACCCAGGTCGACCTCCTTACAGAGGATGAACCAGGTATTTTTGGTTGCTTAGCTTTTTTAAAAACTAAATGATTTTTAACTCGTAGGAACTATTCCTGAGTTGTAATATCTAGGCTCTTCACAATCTGAAATCACGTTCCAACTATCCTCAACATCAGGATCAAGTTTTTGCCACTCGGCATCAAAGGCTTGTCTCGCTTCTTCCGATTGATAAAAATTTCCCCAGAAGAAATCAACTTCGTTCGTCTCATAATCGGGGCCTAAAATTACATAACTAAATGGTCCTGGAAGAGAATAGGCACTATCCAGAAACGTTTCGAGTTCCCCTATCACTTCTCGAAGATCTGTTCCCTCTTTGCCTTCTTTGTAAAGGCATTGATAATATTCAGAGGTAAAACTAGAGGTGTCAAAATCTCCAAAGGTGTCATTTGATCTTGCTATATAAGCATCAAAGGAAAACTTGTTTTCGCCGTCGCAAGACAAAATCTCAGCTGTCTCGTCTGTCCATGCGGCTACATTCTCATTTGAATTCCAGACTTCCCATGCTGCTTCGGCATCAGCTTTTGTATTCCAAATTAATTGCCAAAAGCCATCTTGATTGTCAGAAGATAGTTTTTGAACATGCTGAATACCATAGGCAGATACCAATGGTGAGTTGACCTCTACCAAAAGATCTTGCCACTCAGGCAAAACATCGTTTCTAAAATTATCCGCGGAATAGTAAACACCTTCTTGACATGGCACATACTCCATATAAAACATCTGCGGATATTCTTCTGAGCCAAGATTGGAAAATGAAACTTCCGTTTCATCTTCAGCAGAACTACAAGCTACAGCAAAAATAAGAGCGGATAAAGTTATTGGAATAATTTTCATTCTATTCAACGAAATCTTGAAGGGTCATAGCAGAATCATATACTCTGATATTTCTAACTATTTCTCTTTCATGCCACTCAACTAACTTATCCATTTCTTTGTCAAATGGTGAAACCCCAGCATCTCTGGGAGCCGAATCTTCCCATTGCTCCATTTCTGCTAAAGACTCATAACCTACAGTATAAAGATGAGTTTGCATTCCGCCGCCAGCCATTCTTTCTGAAAGACCAAACTGTCCCGGAAATGTATCTTTAATTGCTTTGTCTAAATCTTCAGTTGCCTCAATAATATCTTCAACATTTGATTGTTTTGTTCTAAATGGATAAATTGCCCAAACAGTATCTTTATTTGAAGGATTTCCATAGGTTTGAATAAAAGTATTTATGCGCGTGCCTATACCTTCAGAGTTTGAATTTAGCACAGAAGCAAATTTTCTAAATTCTTCATTATTTGGGTCACTTACTTTAGCTAGCCAAATTTCATGTTCAGCTAAACTTGGTTGAAGAATTGCATAAGTATGAGTTTCTTTTTCTTTGCCTGCCGCAATGTAAGCATTTAAATGCAACGATCCTTTAAAATTATTTTTTACAAAGTCTGACGACATAAATTTATCGGTGGCTGCAACAATTTTTGCTGCATCTTGAGGGCTTTCCACTTTGAATAAATATTCAATCCAAGTCGGTGATGTAAAGCTCAGCGAGGAAGCAAGAAACATCAATATAAATAATATTTTATTCATTTTTTTCTCCTTAAAAAAATTTCTTTGATTACTATAACAAAGTTATAATAGAAGAGTGTTAGCTAGGTTAATTATTTTAGTTTTGCTCGCATCATGTGCATCGGGCTTCGTAGTCAAAATTGATTCCGACGAAGCTTTCTCTGCCGCTAAATACAAAGACTTCAAGATTTTTAAACCAGACCCATTTAGGGTTGAATCTGATGAAGAAGAAAATCCCATTAGAATAAATAGAATTGCACGGGCCTTATCTTCATCTTTACTTCAGCTTGGTTTGGACCAAAATGATCAATCTCCTTTAAAAGTAAGCTTTTCTGTTAAAGAAAAAGAGCGTTATAGACAAATAAATTCTTCACATTTTTTTTACGGTTACCGTAACGATCCTTTTTCCTACAAATTTTATGCAAATGACTTTCCCCCAATTAATTATTTATCAGTTAAATTTTTTGATGAGGATTTAGATAAGGTTGTTTGGTATGCAAATATGAGAATAAACTCTTCTTCATTGGATGATCAGGATCTTGCCAACGAATTAATTTCTCAAATTCTTTCTAAATATCCAGGAAGTTCATAATTGCTCTTTGTCAGTGCATTTATTGCACTAATTTAGACTTAAAGTTCAAAATACTTTTTGATAAAGTTTAAGTACATTTTAAGGGGAATGCTTTATGGATACTGGTAATACAGCTTGGATAATTACATCCACCGCTTTAGTTTTGTTTATGACTTTGCCTGGCTTAGCATTATTTTATGCAGGCCTTGTAAGAGCAAGTAATATCCTTTCAGTCTTGATGCATTGCTTCACCATTGCATGCATCAGTTCAATTGCTTGGCTGGTAATTGCTTACAGTATTGCCTTTAGTGGCAATGGAGCTTTTATAGGAGATTTTGAAAACCTGTTTTTAGCAAATCTTTCAAGAGATAGCATGTCTGGAGATATTCCGGAAAGTGTATTCTTCATGTTCCAAATGACCTTTGCCATCATAACTCCCGCACTAATAGTCGGAGCATATCCAGAAAGAATTAAATTTAGTTTTGTAGCTGTCTTTTCCTTATTGTGGGTAATTTTGATTTATGCTCCTGTTGTCCATTGGATTTGGGCTGAAGGTGGCTGGCTCTATGAAATGGGGTTGAGAGATTTTGCAGGTGGGCTTGTAGTTCACCTAACTGCAGGAATAACTGCTCTAGTTATTGCATATTTTTTAGGCCCAAGAGATGGCTTTCCAAATTCTGTACAACCTCCACATAACCCTGGTTTAACCATGATGGGTGCATGTATGTTATGGGTTGGTTGGTTTGGCTTCAATGGCGGAAGTGCATTGGCTGCAAATGGTGATGCTGGTATGGCAATACTAGTTACTCATATTTCTGCCGCAACAGCAACGATTGTCTGGATAGTCATTGAAAAAGTTAAATTTGGTAAATCTTCATTGGTTGGAGCTGTTACTGGTTGTATTGCTGGTTTAGCATCAATTACTCCAGCAAGTGGTTCAGTTGGGCCTATGGGTGGCCTAATCATTGGTTTAATTGCCGGTGGAGTTTGTTACTACATGGTCAATATTGTAAAAGAAACCTTCAATATTGATGATTCTTTAGATGTCTTCGCGGTCCATGGTGTTGGTGGATTGTTGGGAATTTTGCTAATTCCTTTTTTAACTGCCGAAAGTTATGGCGGAATTGGATACGACGAAGGCTCAAGTTTAAGTGATTTAATGACCACACAAGTTATCGGCGCGGTGAGTGTTGGCTTGTTTACTCTAGTTGGTTCAGTAATTTTATTACTTGTCACAAGGTCTATATTTGGACTAAGAGTTTCTGATGATTCTCAGGAAGAAGGTCTGGATGTTGCTGAGCACGGTCAATCAGGATACAAACTCTAGACGCATACAATTCTCAATGAGCTCTGGGATTTTTATTCTTGGCGGGATCACCTTCATAACTGCTTTTGTTCTTTTTAAAATCAGTGCCTTTATGTATCTATTACAAGATATCAAAGAAGGAAAAGAAAGGTCTTGGCTGAAGCTTTTTCAGGTGTTCGTTGTTGACTTAGTTATACTAATAGCGGGTGTTATTGGAACGGGTATACTGTTCATGACTCTACTTAAAATGGCTCATGGATAAATGCGAACTAAAATTACCCTTGGCTATTTAGGCTTTCTGCCCTTTGCAACTCTGACAATCCTACCTTGGATTCTTGGAGAAACTTACGAAGAGATTTCTTTTCAATTGTTAGTTGTATACGGGGGAATAATAATTTCTTTTTTATCGGGAATCATTTGGGGTATTGATTCAACAAATCAAAAAAATCTAGTTCTGGCCATTATCTTTTCCCTTTTGGGATTTGGAGCAATTTTATTGGCTTGGATAAATCTCATTTATGCAATAACTTTGTTATTTCTCTTGTTTTTTCTTTTCTATCTCTTAGAGTCTAAAATTAATCCTCAATTTGCTAATCCTGACTACTTGAAGCTCAGAAAGAACCTAACGTCAGGCGTATGCGGCTGTTATATGTTTTCAATTATCATTGTGATTTATTAAACTTTAACTAATGAAATGGTCAAAAGAAGAGGCAAACAGTTGGTATAAAGATCAACCATGGCTTGTTGGTTGTAACTTTTTACCAAGTTCAGCAATTAATCAGCTTGAAATGTTTCAAGAAGATACATTTGATGACAAGACTATTGAAAGAGAATTGAATTGGGCTAAAGAGCTTGGGTTTAATTCGTTGAGGGTCTATTTGCACGACTTGCTTTGGTCAGAGAAAGACAAGTTCAAAAAAGCTTTTGAAAAATTTTTAGATATTTGTGAAAAAAGAAATATTAAACCAATTATTGTGCTCTTTGATGATTGTCATCGGCCCTTTCCAAAACTAGGCAAACAACCTTTGCCAGTCAAAGGAGTACACAACTCTGGCTGGAAGCAAAGTCCTGGTATGGAGTTAGTCAATCAAGTTAATGATGGGGAAATTGACGCAAAGGAATTAAACAGATTAAAAGAATTTGTCCAAGGCATCCTCAAAGATTATTCAGATGATGAAAGAATTTTAATGTGGGATATTTATAACGAACCCGGCCAATTTGGTATTGGCGATAAAACTCTTAAATTGCTTCAATATACTTGGGATTGGGCTTACGAAATTAGACCTTCCCAGCCGTTAACTGCTTGTTTAGATGGTGCCATTGGTGACAAAATCTTGAAACTTAATGGTGAAAATTCAGATGTAATTACCTTTCATACTTATGAAGCAGAAAAACTAGAGCCCACTATTGAAAGGCTTAAAGAATTGGGAAGGCCTTTGTTGTGTACCGAGTATATGGCAAGAGAATTTGGTACCACTTTTAAATTCTCCCTTCCAATCTTCAAAAAAGAAAATGTCGGTTGTTACAACTGGGGTTTTGTTGCAGGTAAAAGCCAAACACATTTCGGGTGGTCAACAATACTTGAGTTACAAGAGAGAAAAAAGAATGGAGAGTTTTTATCAGAAAATGATGAGCTTCCTGAGCCTGAAGAATGGTTTCATGATATTTTAAGAAAAGATGGAAGTGCCTATGATCAGACAGAAATTGACATCTTGAAGAAATATCTAAATAGCAAATGAGACTTATCTATTAAGACTCTGAGAATTTTTTTACTTCTCGCCAAACCCTTAATAAATTTCCCCCAAAGATTTGTTTGATTTCCTCTTTTGAATAATTCCTTTTCAAAAGTTCTTCAATTAAATTTGGGTAAGTAGAAGTATCCTCTAAACCAATGGGAAAATTCCGCCAGCCATCGTAATCGGAACCTATTCCAACATGATCAACACCAACTAAATTTTTTACTCTGTCTATATGATCAGCAACATCCTCAATGGTGACAACAAGTTTTGGATATTTTTTCTTTTCAGCAATAAACTCAGAGCCGAAACAAATTTGAATGACGCCTTCATTTTTAGCTAATTCTCGCAACATGTCATCTGAAACGTTTCTCTCAAATCCAGGTACGAAATGCCTCAATGAACTATGAGAGGCAATAACAGGTGTCTTAGTTAAGCTTAAAACTTCATAAAAAGCCTCATCAGAAACATGACTTATGTCTATCATTACCCCTTGCTTATTCATTTCTGCAACTACTTCTCTTCCGAAGGGACTTAAGCCGCCCCAATTTTTATTTTCGTCATAAGAGGAATCTGAAATATGATTGCTTTTAGAATGTGCCAAAGTAATATAATTGATACCCAAGTCGGAAAATAATTTTATATTTGAGAGCTTGCTTTCGATTGGCGCACCATTTTCCATACCATAAACAACCTGCATAACATCTTTTTCGTTTGTAATTTCTTCAGGGGACTTTACCAATCTAAATTTGTTGGGATTTTTATTCATGATGTCTTCAAGAATTTGAATAAGTTCTTCAGCCATTTTAAAGGCTGTACCTTTTTCTTCTGCAGAAGGAGGTGTAAAAATGACAAAAAAAGGTACATTCAGTCCACCACTTACCGCTCTATCAAAGTCAAAATGAAGGGAAGAAGCCTTTGTAATATCTTCATATGATCCATTTTTATCCTGCTGCATGTAAAGCTGAATAGGAGTATCTAAATGAGTATCAATAATTAAAATTTCTTGTGCTAATTCTTGAGCAAGATCTTTAATCTCATCTCTTTCTCTTTTTCTATCCATAAACTTTCTTGCCTTCATGACGTCTTGAAGACGTGCTTGGTAGTTTTTGTCCTGACTTTCAGAAAAAACTAAAGGAGAAATAAATAAAAAAGAAATTAAAGTTAAAAATTTTACGATTGTCATGGCAATCTTATTTTATCAACCATCTGCCCTACTTCAATTGGAGGTTTGGTTGAAAATGATGAAACAAGCACTGCGACTGCAAAATTAATAATCATACCCAGAAAGCCTATTCCTTCTGGAGAGATGCCTAATAGCCAATTGGAACTGGAATCAAGTTCACTGAATAGAAATTTAAAATAAATTATGTAGCTAGAAGTAAAAATTAATCCTGCCAACATACCTGCTATAGCTCCTTCTTTATTCAATCTCTTAGAAAATATACCTAAAAGCAAAGCTGGAAAAATTGTTGAGGCAGCTAAGCCGAAAGCAAAAGCAACGACTTGAGCTACAAAAGCCGGTGGATAAATACCAAAAAGTCCTGCAATAAGAATTGCGACCGCGGCAGAGCATCTTGCATAAAATAATTCTTGTCTCTCATTTATTTTTGGCATGAAAGTTTTTTTAAGCAAATCATGAGATATAGAAGAGGAAATTACCAAGAGAAGTCCTGCTGCTGTAGATAATGCTGCGGCTAATCCACCTGCAGCAACCAAGGCCATTACCCATGCTGGGAGCTTAGCTATTTCAGGATTGGCTAACACCATAATATCTCGATCGATATAAACTTCATTTGAATTATCTTTAATGGGAGTATTTTCTATTTCTCGTTCTCCTTGAGAACCAGTACCATTAGAGAAAATTGGCCTACTTCCTTCAAAAGGTTTGCCAACAGAATAATTAATTAAGCCATCATCATTTTTATCTTGCCAAGCAATCAGCCCAATATTCTCCCAATTCTTAAACCAATCGGGTGAGTCTAAATAACTTTTCTCTTGGATTGACTCTATAAAATTTACCCTTGAAAAGGCTGCAACTGCTGGAGCCGTTGTATAAAGCAAAGCTATGAAGACTAAAGCATAGCCAGCTGACTTTCTGGCATCGCTGACTTTAGGTACCGTAAAAAATCTTACTATGACATGTGGTAGGCCAGCTGTTCCAAACATCAAAGCTGCAGTGATGCAAAAAATATCAATATTTGATTTGGTATTTTCCGTGTAAGGGTTAAAGCCTAAGTCAACGGATAGCTGATCAAGCTTATCTAGAAGATAAGTTGAGCTATTTACCAAGGTGTCGCCAAATCCAAATTGTGGAATGGGATTTCCGGTAATCAATATAGAAATAAAAATTGCAGGAACAAGATAAGCAAATATCATTACGCAATATTGTGCAACTTGCGTATAAGTAATCCCCTTCATACCGCCCAAGACTGCGTAAAAAAAGACGACTATCATCCCGATAATTACACCAACGTTTATTTCAACTTCTAAAAATCTAGAAAAAACTATGCCAACTCCTCGCATTTGACCTGCAACATAGGTAAATGAAATAAAAATCAGACACAAAACAGCAACTAAACGCGCTGTTTTTGAATAATATCTTGTACCAATAAAATCTGGCACGGTGTATTCGCCAAACTTTCTTAAATATGGAGCTAAAAGCAAGGCAAGTAGAACGTATCCACCAGTCCAGCCCATAAGATAAACAGCCCCATCTTTTCCTAAGAAAGAAATAAGTCCTGCCATAGAAATAAAAGATGCTGCGGACATCCAGTCTGCTGCAGTTGCCATACCATTAGCAACTGGATTTACTCCTTTGCCAGCTACGTAAAATTCATTCGTAGAACTGGCTCGTGACCAAATTGCAATAACAATGTACAAAGTAAAAGATAGGCCGACAAAAATATAGGTCAGAAGTTGGCTAGTCATTTTCCTCTTCTTTTTTGTTGATTTTCTTTTCTAAGCGAAACATTGCAAAAACATAAACGAAGATTAGGACAACAAAACCATAAATACTCCCCTGTTGAGCGAACCAAAATCCTAACTTAAAGCCGCCTAGAGAAAATTGGTCTAGAAAATCAGAAAGAACAATGCCAAAACCAAATGAAATAACAAACCAGATGAGTAGTAGAACTGCGAGAAGTTTTAAATTTGCCTTCCAGTAATCTTGCGGTGACATTATTTTGTTAGTTTTAAAAAAATTATTATAAGATGAATTCATTAAACATTACCAAGGATGAATTATGGAAAATAAAAAAACAGTTTTAGTTACAGGCGGATCAGGATTTATTGCTTCGCATTGCATTATCCAGCTTGCTGCAGCTGGCTATCAAGTCAAAGCGACAGTAAGAGACTTATCCAGAACTAATAAACTTAACCAAACGCTTCTAAATGGCTTGGAAAAATATGAAGGAAAATCAGATCTTTCGGTTGATTGGCAAGTAACAAATTTATCTTCTGATGAAGGCTGGGATGAAGCCATGGCAGGATGCGATTATGTTCTTCATGTAGCTTCGCCAATTGCTATGCAATTGCCTAAGGATGAAGATGAAATGGTTAAGCCTGCAGTAGAAGGAACATTGCGAGTTTTAAAAGCCGCCTCAAAAGCTGGAGTTAAAAGAGTAGTCATTACATCCTCTGTAGCTGCAATTATGTATGGCACCGATAAGCAAGGTGTTTTTAATGAGGAAGATTGGACCGATCCAAAAAGCAAAACAACCAACGTATATGCAAAGTCAAAAACTTTGGCCGAACAAGCTGCTTGGGATTTCATGGAACAAGATACTTCTGGTATGGAACTTTCTACAGTTTTACCTGCGATGGTTTTTGGCCCAATTTTAGAGGAAGATTTTGGCGTTAGCGTAGGAGCGATTTTAGATATGATGAATGGGAAATATCCAATCGTTCCAAATTGGGATATGGGCGTTGTTGATGTTAGAGATGTCGCCTCACTTGAATTATTAGCTATGATAAAGCCTGAGGCAGCAGGCAAAAGATTTGTTTGCTCGTCAGAAAACATGTTTATGAAAGATCAAAATGAGTATCTCTCGGAGCTCTTTCCTGAATCTGCTTCCAAAATTCCAAAGAGAGTAGCACCTAATTGGCTAATTAAGTTTCTAGCACTTTTCTTGCCTGCTTTGAAAATGATTGCCGAAGGCTTGGGTAAAGAAAGAAGTATGGATTCTTCACAAGCAAGAAATTTATTAGGCTGGAATCCAAGGTCCGCTAAAGAAGCTGTGAAATCTGCTGCTGAGAGTGCTAAAGAGTTTGGCTTAATAGAAAACTAAGTTTTTTTATTTACAAAAAACTGTCTATCAGGATTGTTGGCTTCTTCTTCATCAGAAAAAGGTGGATATCGCACTGAGCCATTAGGAGCATACTGCAGAATGTAAGATTTTCTAGTTAAATCTGTCTTATTTGGTCCTGTACAATGAGGAGTCAAAGAAGAAAAGACCACAATATCTCCTGCTTTTGCCGGAACTGGGATAGCTTCTGAATCATCAAGTTTTATTTTGTAGCCTAGTTCAGTAACATCATGTTTAAGCGTTCCCATTTTATGCAGTTTTGGAATAACCCAAGGACAACCATTTGATTCATCTGTATCAGTCAAAGGGATCCAACAAGTTAAATAGGCTTGAGGATTAACAAAAGTGTAACCATTATCTTGATGCCAAGGAAAATCTTCTTGTGTATCTGCTTTCTTATACACAGCTTGATCCCAATACAGTCTTACGTCTCCACCGATTAAATCCTCACACAAGCCCTTAAAAACTTTATGACTGGCAAAAGATTTTAAGAAATTTGAATACAAGACTAAATGAGTAGTAAATGTAATGTCATCTGCTCTAGAAATTAAAAACTTCCCATCCTCATATTGGCGAAGATCTTCTGTTACTTTTTCTTCAAAAGGATCTATTTCACTTAATACTTGATCGATTTCTTCTTTTGAAAACGCATCTTTTAGAAGAAAAAATCCTTGTTCATCGTATTGCTGAACTTGTGCTTTAGAAAGAAAGCTAAAAGGAGATTTTTTTTGTTGCCATGTAAAAGATTTATTTTTTTCGTGTAATTCCAGCTTCATGTCATTAGTTTAGTGAATTTTCTAAGACCCAGAACTCCTCAAAATAATCTCCCGATTGAGGACGCTCTTTATAAAGAGATGTGTAATATCCGCCAAAAACTTTCCCATCTTGGATATCAGACTTAGGTCTTGGATCGCCAATTTCAAAAGGCTTACCTGTATCCTGATTTATTCTCTTCATAAAAGTATTATCAGCTATTTAAAGATTCAAGGTCAAAACAAGAGAAGAATTTCTTCACCTCTTCAGAGTTATTCATTTCCACTAAAGCTTCTTCTTCAGCTTCCGATAGAGTTTTTTTCATACTCAAAAGATCATACCAAGTATCAGAAGATAAACTTAAGGAAAGGCTTCTATCAGAGTTTTTATCAATTACTGCTACAGAGTTTCTAATTGAGTAAAAAATATTCTCATCGTCAGAAAAATTAAAATGCAAAGTTTGAGCGTAAGCGTCTGCATTTTCTGGAATCAAAAGGACTCTAAGTAACTTTAACGAATCGATGGGAGTACGCCTCGCTAATTCTCTTTTATTGAAACGGTGCTTCCTGAAACGACTCAAATTTAAGGACTCATCCAGCTCAAGCGCTCTGGTTATACACCAATTCCTTATGTTTGCAGCTGAGGTTGTATAAGCTACTCCTCTAAGAGCGGCAGCTAAACGTTTACGATCTTCGGGTTCTCCAGCATCTGCAATACCTTGAGTATTCAAATTTGAGCGAACCAACCATGAAGAAAGCTCTATCGCCCAGCGAAAATCCTCTTCTTCCAAAGAAGAATCAATAATTGCTCTTACCTTTTCAATTCCACCAAAGCCCTTGATAAGTCGTAAAGACCTTTCTGGAGAAGGTACTGGAAAAAGATTCGCCTCGTCCTCATCAAACCATCCAAAAAGACCAGAATAAATTTGTCTGACATGGTGCTCTACTACACCATACAACTGTTGAGTGGTGTAGTGCTCTTGAAACTGGGTCGGAAGTTTAATGGTGCTTATGGCTTCATTTAAAGTCAGACCCTTGTTGGCACATCTCACAGTTTGATCCCATAAAAATTGTAAAGTATCACGATAATTTACAATTATTTTTTTTATTTCTTCTTGTCCTGAAAATGGTGGACCATGAGCACCAATCAAATTTTCTGCTTCAAGTTCAGCTAGTTGATCTAAACCGTTCATCATAATTCTGGGGTCTCGATATTCTTCTCCTCTAATAGCGAAAATATTGAATAAAACCGGCCACAAAAGGTTATTTATGGCGAGTTTTAAATCAGGAAACCAAATGGTAATGGAATCAGTCGCATCAGACGGTGCAGGAAAAAACTCTACTTTTAAGCCAGCAATTTTTGCTTTTGTCGGCTCGACAAAAGTGTGTTTCGGCGGAATATAACCGTTAGTGAAAGGAGCATGTTCTGGGTTTCGAAAAAAATTTCCTAACCCTAAATTAACAATGCCATCAGGTCCTTCTTGAGGCATGGAAGTCGCAAACTGATGAGCCAAACCTCTTGTTACTCTGGGCGCAACCTCTCCACCAAATCTATCTAAGTTAGCTTGAATACCATCATGTCCCCAAATGGCTAGATTTTTATTCTCATCAACGAGTGTTTGAGTCCCGCCAACATAGTGAAAATGGGTGTAAATACATGCAACAACAGGAGCTTGAGTTTCTTTTCTTACTTCTTTCAAGGCAGCAGCCATTTCCTGATTACTTTCTCCGGTATCGATGCAAATTAAACCTTCGGGTCCTTTTACAAAAGATTGGTTAGAAAGGCCGTTGCCAATTAAAGACCAAGCATTATTACCAACTTTATAAAGCTTTTTTTCTAAACGCTTACTATGTTCCAAAGTGGTAGGGTGAGCCAATTGCCCTTTGGGACCTATTTGAGTAACTCCTGGTTTGAATGAATCTTCTACACTCATAAGAAGTCTTTACTGCTTATTGCTTTTTGACTTAGAGGAACAACTTGGAGGAAGATTAATCGTTGGATTTTGATCAAAAAAACCGACCGGAATTAGATGAACTCCGCAATACTCTACAGGCATTACAGGCCAGTCCTCTGGACGTGGTAAATGTGTTACCCCAAAAGTAAGCCATGTAACCAAGTCGCATTCGCTTATGTTTCTGTCTTTAGCCGTAATCTCTTCTAAGCCACCTTCTCCAGAATGCATAACTGTATGTCTGCCACCTCCAGATCTTTCTTCGTTCTGAAACGGTGTAGCCCAAATATTATGTTTCGCAAATGCAGCTCTTTTTCCCGGTGGAGAATTAGGATTGGAAAGCAGAGTTGGCGTATTTCCATAAAGTATCTTGTAGGCTGTTGGTAAACCAACTTTATTTAGCTTGTTTGGATTTACAATTTTCCATGTACGACTTTTTTCTGGAGCAATATTCCTTTGCGCTTCACTCTCTTTTGTTAAATGCGAAGAAACGGCTTGAAATTGAGTTCCATTTGGATTTATTTCATTAATCGGTAAGGGCTCAACGTCTGTTTCAAATAACTGATTGTCGCCGCCATCTAAGTCCCAATCAATTCTTACATTGAAAAGATGTTGGTGAATAGGAGAGGCTAATTCAGGAGAAATTTTAAAATCTTGTCCAGCTTTATGAATATCTTCATGATAGGCGCTTATTCCAACCACACCTGTGAGTTTGATCTCCAATTGGATTGTGCCGTCTAAGTATAAATACCAAAATATTCCATAATCATAGTTTCCTATGGTTGCAAAGGAACTAACAACAAGACGACGAGATCGCCTTACCTCGTTATAACCCATTTGAGTAGAATCGTTATGTTTCCATTGCACTCCGTAATCTTCTTCGTGAATGCATATTGCATTTTCAATTGTTTCTACAGAACCATCAAAAGCCAATTTGTGTGCATCTAGATAATAAATTTCACCAAGGCAATCGCATCCAAGAGTTAAAGAATTCGTCATCGTACCAAATCCATATTCAGTGCCGTCATGAACAGCTTTCCACCAATGCATTGGATCGGATGAGCCATAAGGCACTACCATGTCTGATAATCCCGCTCTGTAGAAAATTGGTCTATCGTTTAAAGAAACTTGATGTAAGGCTAAGCCTTCAATGGGATCAATGGAAGCTCTAAGTTGCCAGCCTTCCCATGAAATTAAGTTATCTTTAACTGAAAATCCAACTCCTTCAGGTTGCGAAATGACAATTTCTTTTGGATTTTCTCTTAAAGAATCTTGACCATCTTTGTCATATCTAGCATGAGCCTCTGGAACTTTTACTACGCCATGGTCTTCAATTTCCACAACTTTATTTTCTGTGAGGTCTACGTGCGCGATCAAACCTTGAATTGGACGTGCGTAGGCATTGTCTTTTTCGCTATCTTTCAAAAAGGTTATGGCTTTAAGAGCTCTGTTTCCACTTTTAATGTTTTTATTCACAAAGCCACCGCCAGGCCATGGATCAATTTGAATGAGGCTTAAATCTGTTATACCTCTTTTTTTTAAAGCTTTTTGATAATCTTCATTTTCCATCGTTAACTCAATTGCTTTAAAAATCTCAGCTAGAGTGTAAGTTGGGCCTGCCTTGTTGGAAACTTTTGCTTCTTTTAAAAGTTCTTTTTTTGAAAGATTTATTTCTGCCTCAAAACCACAAGATTTTTCATCAACGCCAACGATTTTTACAATTCTTTCTGTATCAGAGTTTTCTTTAAGCGCTTTTTTGTCTGGCTCCTCTAGAGAAATATAGCTAAAAGATGAATTCTCATGACTGTTGTTAGATTCTTTTAGAATAGCAACTGCCTCGCTTATCTCGAATGAAGTCAAGGTATTGAGAGGATGATTATTTTTCACCATATTGAAAAGTATATAAGAATAAAAGCTCTAAAAATTATTTCTCTTTATTAATTTTATAAGCCTTAGATTTTTTTGGGAGAGATCCTTTGACGATAGACGCACGCTTTAATATTTCATCGTATCTTTTACACTCAAACTTCCTAAACTTCATGTAATCCTTGAGCATGTCTTTCATATTGAAGCTTATGGGTGACCTATAAATTAAGAAGCACGCATCGAATTCCGTTAATTCTTTAAACTTGATGGTCTCTTTAACCACAGGAGGAGTCTTTTTTTCTTCGGCAACAAAACCATAGATACTGAAAAGACAGAGCGTAAAAAGGATTATTTTTTTAATAAGCATTCATTATCACAAAATTATTTTTAATAATTTTAAAGTAGTAGCTATATCAGTCAAGAATAGCTAATCTTAAATATATGGATAGAAACGAACGGTTAGGGCCGATCAATCCATGCAAGACAAAGAAGGGCTCGTTTGAGAAAAACGCTCTCGCAAAGAAGCGATAATTTATATGCCCATCTTGATAGGTTGAGACACAAAAAAAGAAAATTTTATATAAAACATCCTTCAGTTCACTAGAGAACCAAGATTTTAAGTTTTATAATTTTTGATCATGCTCGTAAGAGGCTCTAGGTGCATGGAAACATTCGGTCCGAATACCTCTTCAATATCCCCATTTTCCTTTTCTCCATAAAAATCTAAAATTCCTTTTTTATAACTTTCTCTGCTCTTTAAAAGCTCCCAATATTTTTTTATATGCGGCAACTCCTCAATCTCTAAAATTTTTTCTAGCCTGACGTCTGACAGTCTATGAAAACAACACATCAAATTAATATCTAT
>CEVU01084823.1_pt1 | contig 15032 bp, 10 predicted proteins | sample 427081 | NCBI WGS metagenome assembly CEVU01 (sample SAMEA2623868, study PRJEB7988) | marine metagenome | biome: marine biome (ENVO:00000447); feature: deep chlorophyll maximum layer (ENVO:xxxxxxxx); material: "saline water (ENVO:00002010), including plankton (ENVO:xxxxxxxx)" | depth 80 m | reverse complement strand
GGAAGAACGTGACGCAAACGTTGAACTCTTCCACCTTCTTCGTCTGCTGCCATCAACAATGGGATTAGGTCGGCGAAACCTTGCAACTCATCAATTCTCCTAGCAATCCAGGGAGTGGCACCGCCTGAAAGCAAGATTCCTGCTATTTGGTGATCACGGGCTTCGTCTACGGCAGCACCAAACTGCGATTCAGTCATCGTCGGCAAAAACAGTTGACCGATTCGCACAGCTCTGGGCAATTCAGCTACACACCCTCGATCGATGCTATCTATCCACCGCCCGCGCATGAGTTGCTTTACCGTGAGACCCGATAACCACCCTGTTGGTCGTTCGTGCTCATTGAAGATTCTTGGGCCAGGATCACCAATCGCCACCTTGGTCCCATTTTCTAGCTGAATCCAAATCCCTAAGGCCCCCGGCGCGCCCTCATACGCAGATCTAACCCTGTCTGCTATCGGTTCGCTCGCTCCCATGGGCGGAACAATTCTGGTTCCAACTATTTCAACGGACCCATCGGCGGAAACGACCCAATAGCCATTGCCTCCCGGTCCGTCTACTACACCCACAATGGTTGCATCAGGTCGCGGAGCGTCACTTAAACCGTCGGCAAGCAGTGTTTGAGTTCCCTGCGGCATAAGGCTCAATAGAGCAATAAGGCAACTCAGACGGCGCGCCTTTTGAACAGTTCTAGGCTTTCGTTTAATCACTCAACGCCTCAAGGCTGCGATCGATTTCCTCAGCATTAGGGAGGAGGTGGCTGAGTATTATTTTGTCGTCGCCAACCTCCCCCACCACTATTGGCACTTCCAAATCAATCTGGCGTAATAGACAAAATTTGGCGTCTTGAGCCGGGCAATAGAACACGGTCGCCTTGGCTTGCAAACGAAGATTTGGCTCTGCTTCGATCGATAACTCAAATTGCTGCGGCATCCGAGGTCCCTGCACTTCATAGGAATTTCTTCCGACTACTTCGGAGCGGTCAGCATTCTTAATTCCAACTTCAAGAACGAAGGTGCCGTCTTCGTTGAATTTATATCCCGGTGGCAGCAGCAAATCCACTTCGACTTGGACAGTTCCTTTAGGAACCGTTATCTGTGGGAACGAAACTGTCTCATCTGCGGCAGTTCGGTCGAGCAAAAATGCTGCTTGTTGGTTGCTTAATTTTAGGGTTGTTAGTTCCCCTGTTTGCGTGTCCAGAACGCGTACCTGATGATTATTCGTATCAGCTATGTAGATCAACGATCCGGCTGCGCTCAACCCGCTGGGCTCTGCCAGCTGAGCGGTTTCGCCAGATCCGTCGGTGAACCCTGGGAGGCCGTTGCCTACAACTGACTCAGAGATACCAGTTTGGCTCCCGATGCGCTTTATCCGATGGTTGTAGGTGTCAGCTACATAGAGATCCCCGTCGATAACTTCGATACCGACAGCATGCTGTAGCTCGGTGGCTTGAGCTTCTCCTGTCGAGTCTCCCCAAGAAAACAGTCCATTACCGACTAGAGTTTTCAGATCTCCGCTCTCACCTAAATCAATTGAACGGATAGCGCTGGCTTCTGGATCAGTAAACCATAGGGTCGAGCCGTCCAAGGCAAGCCCTGAGGGCTGAGACAGCGTGGCGGACATCCGGTATCCATCGTCCAGTCCTTCTGCCCCGGTACCAGCAAAAATATCTAGCCACGTCGCCGATTTACCGTTGGCCAATAGGTCTATAACCCATATCTGATGTCGGCCCGCTCCAGCGACAAAGATCTGGTCCCCGACTCTTTGCACGTCCCAAGGCGAAGCGAGCGGGGTCGACGACGGCGGACCAGGAATAATTCGATGTGTTGACTCACCTGTACCTGCCAGGGTTTCCACAGTTCGTAGAGATAAGTCGACGATTCTTATTGAGTGATTACCGCGGTCAGCAACATACAAATATCGACTATCGGACGAAAGCGCTAAACCTTGGGGTTGTTTGAACTGGGCGTCGCTCCAGACTCCATCCACGTATCCTGAGCCGCCATTTCCAATTACTGCAGAAATTTCCCCTTCGAGATCTGTAATTAGAACACGGTGATGCCCAGAATCAGCTATGAAAAGACGGTTTGATCGCCGGTCAGCTAGGACTTTTCCTGGAAAGCTCAGCACAGTGGGAACGGGCTCTTGGGTCGAAATAATTGTTTCTACAGGACGAACGTCAATCAGACCAGCTGTTCCGTACTCTCGAGCCATCTGGTCAATAACCGGTTGAAACAGCGGGTAGATACCTTCTCCGGCGTGACTACCTACGACTCGCCCTAAAGGATCTATCAGCACCAAAGTAGGCCAAGCTCGCACCCGGTAAGAGCGACGCAGGTATTCATAATCGTCATTAACAACTGGGTGACGAACCTCTAAACGTTGAACTGCCTGTCGCACTGCTTGAGTCGTTTTTTCGTGATCAAATTTCGCCCAATGCACACCTATAACTACGAGAGAGTCCGGATATTCCTCCTCAAGCCTATGTAAGTCCGGTATTACGTGGAGGCAGTTGATACAGCCTTGAGTCCAGAAGTCAAGAATGACTATTTTGCCTCGAAGGTCCGAGACCAAAGAAAGTGGTCGCTCGACATTAAACCAATCCAGACCATTGGGAATATCAGGAGCGGCTATTTCACCTGCATAGGTGAAATCACGATCATCCACGTATCGGGTTGAGGGCGTCCCCGTCTCAGCTTCTTCTGACGAATCAACTGCTGCTGAGAGTTCATCTTTAGCTCCGTCAAAGCCGGACGAAGCACAGCTAAACGTGAGAGCTGCTGATGCCAGGACAATCGCAATGATGTTTCTTGTAGACACAACACCAATAGTTTGCCCGCCCAAAGACAGCAACCGGACTTTATGTTCCCATTCGAGAGTCGATCACTCCGGTATCAAAGCCGGCGAGATGCAGACCTCCATGAAATCTGGCGTGCTCGATTTTCAGACATCGATCCATCACAAGATCCAAACCTGCTTCCACCGCAATAGTCGCCGCCTCAACGTTCCAGAGTCCTAATTGCGTCCAAAAGGATTGGGCACCAATAGCGACGGCCTGTTCAGCTACCTCTGGCAAGTCTTCAGGCCGTCTAAATACGTTGACCATGTCGGGCGCAAAAGGCAGGTCTTCAAGGCTGGAATAGCAGGGCTGATCAAGTATTTGGTCGACCATAGGATTGACAAAGTAGACCTCGAAATCTGCACTCGAACTGAGGAGATAGGTTGCTACGAAATTGCTTGGCCTTGAACTATTCGCCGACACTCCGACCATAGCGATAGTTCTGGTTTTCTTTAATAGTTCAAGCCGACCAGATGCGCTTGGTTCGGTCCAGCCTGGAACTGGTTCATGAGTTACTGTCACCCTTAATTCACTTTCTCTAAGGCTTGGTCTAAGTCCCAGATGATGTCTTCGAGGTCTTCGAGACCTACTGAAATCCTGACCATATCTTCGGTCACGCCACCCGTAGCAAGAGCCTCCTCTGAGAGCTGTTGATGCGTGGTAGAGGCCGGGTGTATCACGAGAGTCCGGGCGTCACCAACATTTGCTAGGTGACTAATCACTTGCAAAGACTCGATGAATCTAGCTCCGGCTTCTCTCCCTCCCTTGACTCCGAAAGTAAAGATCGCCCCGGGGCCTTTGGGTAGATACCGTTTTGCTAAGGCGTGATAGCGAGAATCAGCTAGCCCTGCATATTTCACCCAGCTCACCGCTTGGTGTTGATTTAAGTGTTCTGCTACTGCTTGCGCGTTGCTAACGTGCGCGTCCATCCTGAACGGCAATGTTTCTAGACCTTGCAATAAGAGAAACGCATTCATCGGTGCCATAGAAGCGCCAATGTCTCGAAGTTGTTCTGCTCGCAACTTGGTACAAAATGCGTATTCACCAAAATTTTCCCAGAACTTCAGATCGTTATAACTCTCAACCGGTTCTGTCATTTGCGGAAAGCGGCCGCTGCCCCAATCGAATAGGCCTGAATCAGTAACAATTCCACCGATGGAGTTTCCGTGACCTCCGATAAATTTCGTTGCCGAGTGCAGAACGATGTCCGCGCCATGGCTCAGTGGTTGACAGAGATATGGAGTGGCAAAGGTGGCGTCCACGACGAGTGGAAGATCATTTGCATGAGCAACTTCAGCGATTGCGGATACATCAGGAATAGACCCCGAAGGGTTGCCGACGATCTCCGTATACAAAAACTTTGTGTCTTCATCTATATTTCTGGCGTATGCATCAGGATCGTCACCGTCGACGAATCGAGCCGTTATTCCGAAGCGCTTTAGAGTTACATCAAACAGTGTGTGGGTACCTCCGTACAGCGCTGATGAAGTAACAAGATTGTCGCCCTGGCCCGCTAACGCTGCCGCAGTTAAGAATTCGGCCGACATTCCTGACGCTGTGGCAACCGCTCCGATTCCGCCTTCGAGACTAGCCATTCGCTCTTCGAAGGCGTTGACGGTCGGGTTAGAGATGCGAGTGTAAATCGTCCCATATTTTTGAAGCGCGAACTTATCTGCTGCGTCAGCAGTGTCCTCAAAGACGAAACTAGTTGATTGGTATATGGGCACGGCTCTAGAGCCGGTAGCTGGATCCGGCCTGCCTCCAGCATGAAGTGCTCTAGTTCTGAATCCCCAATTTCTGTCGTTCACAGACTCCGATTGTAGGTAATGCTTTAGCTATCGCGTCCGTTCTCATATTTTTGAACCAAACCTAAGGCCTCTTCGGGGTCAATTCCGGCTACACCAACCATCCAACATGCAATCGGTGCGGCTATGCGTTCAGAACTGTGAGCGGCTACACCTGCAAGGTTTAGGAGACTCTCAATCTCCTTCGGACTTGGCGCATCAAGACCTATTTCAGCTGCAAATCCGGAAAGCCACTCTTGTGCCGAAGGTTTGTCGTCTGACATTAGTTCTTCCCCTTTACCTTTGATTAAAGAATTCGGGAGGGTCGTACGACTCGACCCGAGGTGCGATTCCTACGAATACTTCTACATCCACTAAGCAAGTGTGCGCCGACGGGCCTTGCGCCAGCTTGGAAGTGCCCTTGTCTCTCGTTAGAGCATTCGGGTTGCCAGCACGACACATACCTTCTGGGTCCGGGTCGTACCAAGCTCCAGTTGATAGCTGAACTACCTCGGGCATTAAGGCGTCATCAATGACGACACCAGCGAGGCAACTGCCTCTGTCGTTAAAGACTCGAACTACGTCACCTTCGGAAATACCTCGTTCGCGAGCCGTTTCTGGGTGAATGCGGATCGGTTCCCGGCCTGCCACTTTTGACCCCGTACTTGGCTCAGTGTGGTCATATTGGCTGTGTATTCGAACAGTCGGCTGGTTCGAGACTAAATGCAAAGGCCATTTGCTTGAGTTCCGCCCCCCTAAACGCTCATATGGTTCCATCCATGACGGGTGCGGCGGGCAGTCCTCATAATCAAATGCTGCGATGGTTTCCGACCACAATTCAATGCGGCCGCTTGGTGTTCCTAACGGGTGGGCAATGGGGTCGGAGCGAAACTCACTCAAAAAGATCTGTTCGTTTTCTCCCATCTCGCTCATCCCGGGGTAACGAAGGTAGCCGACTTCGCGAAACTCTTCGAAGCCCGGAGCCCAATCATTTTCGGCTCTGAACAATTCGTATAGAACTTGAACCCACTCGTCTGCGCTTCTTCCCTCTGTGAATTGTTCGTTCAGATCAAGGTGCTCTGCCACCAAGGCCATAATTTCATAGTCATCACGAGCTTCTCCTGGAGGGTCAACGGCCCGCTCATGAGAGATAAGCAGGTTCTCGGCCCCACCAATATCGTTTCGCTCCAGTGGCGTCGAGGATGGGAACACGATGTCCGCCCGTCGCGCCGTAGGCGTCCAAAACGGCTCTTGGACCACGATTGTCTCTGGGCGCTCCCATGCCGTTACTAGTTCAGCCAAATTTTGGTGATGATGGAACGGGTTTCCGCCCGCCCACCAAACCATTTTTATGTCTGGGAATTCCCCGGACTCTCCATTGAAGTCGTATCTCTCCCCCGGGTTCGCCAACAACTCTCGAAACCGAGACACTGAAATCACTGGAGGCCCTTGGGGTCTGGGCGGCACCGGCATCCCAGGCACTCTTTTGCGAACTTGGCCGGCTCCCACGTTGCCTTGTGCCCCGAACGGGAAGGCGATACCTCCGCCTGGTAACCCAACCTGACCTAAGGCGCATGCCAGAGCGGTAGCAGCCCAATAGGACTGCTCTCCATGGTCAGCTCGTTGAACAGACAGCCCAACGTTGATCAGAGTCCGCCGATTAGACATCTCGAGAGCTAAATCTTCGATAGTCCTTGCATCTATTCCAGTGATGCCCGACGCCCACTCAGCTGACTTCGCCTGTTGATCAGATTTTCCCATTACGTAGTCAGAGAATTTCTCCCATCCGTGAACATAGGTGCCCACGAAGCCATCATCTATCAGGTCTTTATCGATCAACGTATGTATGCACGCGAGAATAAAAGCGACGTCGGTACCTGGTCTTATGGGCTGCCAACGAGGCTGGATTTGTGGGTCGATATCATCGCGGAGGGGGCCAATGTTTAAGAAATCTGTCCCGCTGGCTTTCGCCTTTTTCATCCACTGCTCAGTGTGATGGGTACCTTGGCCTCCATAGGTCACCTCAGTGTTGGAACGCCGCAGGCCTCCGAATGAAACGAACAAATCGGTTTCTTCGACTATCACAGACCAACTAGTTCCACGACCAATGGCTGCGTGGTACCTCATTCCGAGGAAGTAGGGAACAATTGCCTCGGCCGCTGAGGAGGAATAAGTACCCCAGACATCTGTAAAGCCTCCGTACATCCTGAGTAAACGGAAAAGGAGAGCTCCAGGCGCATGAACTCTTCCCGAGGAGCCCCACCCATAAGAGCCTGCGAAAAGAGACTGCGATCCGTAGCTTCTACGAATGCGTTTTAACTCATCTGAAGCCAGCGCTATCGCCTGATCCCACTCGACTTCAATAAACGGCTCTTGGCCACGCAGGTCACCTCTCGTTCCGGGACCGCCTTCTAACCATGATTTCCTGATAGCTGGGCGAAGAATTCGAAGGTCTGATCTGTGGAGATACGACTGGCCAATTTCTGATGGCGAAGGGTCGAGTTCGTGACCATGAACAGCAACTATTTCGTTACCTCGGCTTTCGATTCGGTACGGCCCAAAGTGAGTTCCCAGAGAAGTGATTTTGTTCATGGCTATTGGGGAAGAGCTCCGACTTTCAAACTCTGCTCTATTTGAGTTCCCCATCGTTCAGCTATCAGTTGAAGACTTCTAACACGTTCAGTAAGTCCAAAAGTTGAACAATGAAGGAATAGTTCATTGGCTTGGGTCTCTTTGGCTAGGTGCTCAAGACCCTGGGCAACTTCATCTGCAGTCCCATTGATGGCGTTGCTCGGCATCGCTGCTGCCTTATCCCATTCAGGGTGTGCTCGAGCTTCCTCTGGCTCAACCAAAGACCAGAACCGACCGGTTCGCATCCCGTACTTCCTGAGTCGGCTTGGCGCCCCTAGCTTTTCTGCCTCTTCCGTGGTCGGAGCTGCCATAACCGACGCTGAGACTATTGTGTATGGCTCGTCAAGAGTTGGTGACGGCCGAAATGCTTCTCGGTAAATTGCTGCTGCTTCCAACGTGCCGCCAGTATCGAAGTGATTGGCGAAGGTAAAGGGGAGCCCCAAGACACCAGCTAACTGTGCACTGAATCCACTAGATCCGAGCAGGATCACAGCAGGAGAAGAGGTAGCGACGGGGGTAGCTGAGAATTTGTTCCAAAGACCATTATCAGTCCTTACATCACCCAAAAGACCCATCACATCAATTAGGTCTCGTGGGAAGTCTTCAACGGCTAGGGCGCTGGCGGAACCTCTGATAACCGCCATGGTTTGTCGGTCACTTCCGGGAGCGCGACCGATTCCTAGATCGATGCGGCCAGGATGAAGTGCTTCTAAAAGCGCAAATTGTTCGGCGATCACCAAAGGAGCGTGGTTCGGCAACATGACTCCGCCTGACCCGACTTTTATGTTCTTGGTTGATGCAGCTACGTGTGCGATCAGAACCGCTGGCGAGGTACTCGCAACCGTATTCATGTTGTGGTGCTCTGCTACCCAGAATCTCGAATAGCCGAATTCTTCCGATTTCACTGCCAATTCGGTTGCATCAGATAACGCTTGAGCACTGGTCGCATCACTTGAAACAGTTGCAAGGTCGAGCACCGATAGGGGTATGTAGTTCACAGCTAAAAATCTACGCCTTTATTGTCTGAACTGTCAGTTCTAAAGCAGCAATTGCAAACGTATACATATTTGACTCGCGTTCTTCTATCCCGGTACTCAATCGAAAACTCGCCTCGACTGCCCCGCTGCACGCGACCCAGCCAAAGCCCGGGGGGTCTCCATAAGGGTTACCTAAAGGCCCCGTCGCGCCTGTCTCCCCGATACCCCAGTCTGCTTGATAGAGGTGCTTAGCTCGAACAGCTTGCACCTTTGCAAACTCTTCAGTGGCGCCTCGCAGATTCTTCGGTGGTGGGTCGACGCCGAACAAAACATCGCGACCCGAACTCGTATAAACGATCATTCCACCTTTATAGAAATCACTGGCGCCGGGTATGGCGACAAGGGCAGCGCTGATGAGACCTCCGGCAGCCGACTCCGAAACAGCAACAGACGAGCTGCTCTTTCTCAGAACCCTTGCCAGTTCGTTGGCGGCTGCAATTACATTAGTGAACGTCGTCGCGCTCATCCGAGCGCTCCACTGATAGCGATTTCTGCAATCTCCTCAGCATCGATCCCCAATAGGTCGCTTAACACTTCGAAGGTGTGTTCACCCAATAATGGAGCAGCCGATCTGGGTCCATGGTCGTATCCATCGATTGAGTACTGATGACCTGCGTAGGGAATGTTGCCCATAGCTCCATGTTCGTGCCAGCGATAGAAACCTAGATGCTTGTATTGAGGGTCCGAAAGCAAATCGCTACTTCGCGAGACAAGTCCTGCTGGAATACCCTCATCCAGCAAGCGGGTCTCCAGTGCCTTGCCGTCACGAACATGGGTCCACTCCCCTATTTGTTCGTCTAGAAAGCCTGCTGCTTCTATCCGGCCAGCAACAGTTTCGTATCGCTTTTCCTTAGCCCAGTCAGGTTCTCCCATGAGTTTTTGGAGAGCGACCCAATTCGAGTCATTAGCAACGGTTATTCCTATCCACCGGTCCTCTCCACTGACGGGGTAAATGCCTTGCGGGGACATATCGAGGTCACGGTTTCCTATGCGCGTTGCTTTAACATCGTTAATCTGGAAATCCAGCAGTTCTGGGGCCATGAGTTGCAGCCCACATTCCAACTGTGCCGCTTCGATCGTATGCGCTGATCCAGTTCGCCTTCGGTGGTCAATAGCTGCTAACAGCGCAGAGGTTATGAACCTTGGAGCGATGGTGTCGGTGTAGGCAAGGTAAGGACCATCTGGTGGTGAGTCCGGCCAACCAACTACTTCGTAGTAGCCGGCAATCGCTGCAGCATGGTAGCCGTAGCCTGCGAGCGGCGATAACGGTCCTCCACTAGCAAGCAGTGACGTATGCACAATGATGGCCGAAGGATTTAGCGACCGTATTACCTCATCTGTAAAGCCTGTCCGAGCAAAAGCGCCGGGACTCCAGGCCTCAATGATTACATCAGCCCAAGAGATTAGCTTGCGAGCTATCTCGACTCCCGTCTCGTTTTTTAAGTCGATATCGATACTTAGTTTCGAGGTATTAAAAGTGCCAAAAAACTGTGACATGTTTTCTCCAAAGATTTGATCTTTGAAGGGGGGGTTTACGCGCAACGGGTCGAGCCTCCCACCAGATTCAACCCTGACGACTGTTGCCCCATGATCGGCTAACGCCTTAGCAGTGATAGGCCCAACTCCCACCCACGAGAAGTCTGCAACCTTCAGGCCTTTCAGTGGCAACGTTGACTCGCTGATCACGTTTGTTTTCTTAGAGTTAGCTGGCGTCACTAGATCATCGAGGATTTCTTGCCTGTGTTCATCTAAATGCGGTGGTTGCCGCTTCGCGTTTAGCCGGCGGCCGCTGAACGATAGGAATCCACCAGGGATTCGTTCGTCAGTAAATCCCCTGTCCTCAGTTGCCGTTCGCCAAAACTTTCTAAGCTCGAGATGGTCGAATCCGAGTAAATCTTCGACGTCATTAATCGGCGCAAGTGTGGCTCCAAGCTCAAGGCCTCTCCTCATTAAGGTGTCACGTGGGTATCGGATACACAGAGCACTGAGAGCTTCATAAATATCGGCGAAAGAGTAGATGGTGGCCTCACCGCTGATGGATCGATGGTCAAAAGTTGACCAATCTTCGTTTAACCAACTTGATTCGACTATGCCTTCTTCGATCAACCATGGCGCAAGCGCCTCAGCGAGGTCACCTCGACTTACCCCAATCAACCATCCATCTGCTGCTTGAACCCGGATTTGCAGTGGAGGGTCAGTCAAGATTTCAGTTCCAGTTCGGTGAATATCAGCCCCTTGGATCGCGTGGGCTTCCATCGCATTCAACAATGTCCATGTCACACAGGATTGCGCCGACACAACTACCTGTTGTTCTCGACCGGTACTCAACATCCGAGAGTGCGCAACCAAGCCAGCCACAGCTGATTCTGCACCGGCGTGTCGCCAAACTTGGGGTATCGAGGCCTTTACGGGAGGACGATCTGGTGTTCCTTGCAAATTGGGTGAGCCTCCAAGTGAAGCTATAGACAATTCACTATGAGGGTCCCCCGATCGGGGTCCGTCAATACCAAAGGGCGTGACCACCACGTGGACCATTTCTTCGTTGATCGCTCTGAGTTCGTTTCTGTCAATCCCCATTTGCGACAAAGGCGTTGGCAAACCTGACTCGTAAAGGAAATCGGCGCTTTCAACTAACTTCAAAAACGTTGCTCGTTCTCCTGGATCTTCCAAATCCAGCACGATCGACCGCTTATTGGATGAATAAGAGCTGAAATGCAAACTACGCAAGTCAGAAATATCATCTTTTCGAATGGGATTTAGTGCACGCGTTGAGCAACCCCCTGGGGGTTCAACCTTGATCACGTCAGCGCCTAATTCGCCCAACATCCAAGGCCCGACATCGCCACGGTGGTCCGTAAGGTCGATAACTCGCATTCCTTCAAGTGGACGCGAATGATTAGTTTGCTCTTCTTCGCTGACCCCAGACTGAACTGAATTCACTACTTGCCTTCTCCTCTTCTAATCCCAGACGATAGTTTGCGTTTATGGCAGCGGCCTCTTTAGAGCTTGAACAACTCCTTTCTCCTGTCGAGAATCTGATCTCAGATCGCGCTCAGCAGTCGGATCAATTAAGGCAGCCCAATCGGGAGGTCATTGAGTCTCTCGGCAACTTAGGACTCATGCGGCTCCTTGTTCCGAAAGAATACGGCGGCCACGAACTGCACCCAAAGGAGTTAATTAATTTCACGAAGCGTCTGGCTGAAATTCACGGTTCTACAGCGTGGGTCACAATGACATGCAACGAAGAAGCCGAACTTGTATCTGCGTATTTGCCACCGGAGACATGTCGCAGGTTGTGGGCTGACAATCCTTCCATCGTCATTGCCGGTTCTGGAGTTGCCAAGGGGAAGGCTCGGCGCACAAAAGATGGTTGGCGAATTACCGGGAGGTGGAATTTTGTAAGTGGCTGCACAACCGCGGACAAATGGGTGTTCAACAGCGTGGTAGAGGGCAGCTCTCCAATCAAATTATGTTTTGCTGTAGTAGAAGCAAACCCAGAGTTCATTGAAGACACGTGGCATACAGTTGGACTGCGAGGCACCGGTTCCCATGACGTCGTATTAGAAGACCTACTTGTGTCTGATACTTGGTGTGGGGTTGTCGATAACAACTCACTTCCCATACCGGACCTGCCTTTCTATCGACTGCCCTCGGCTCTCAGGTTCCCATTTCCCAAGACGGGGGTGGCGGCTGGTTTGGCAAGCCGCGCTATCGCAGATTTCAAGGAACTTACCCAAAGCAAAACTCCTCTTACTTCGAAAAAAAAGCTCCGTGATCGGCCTGACGCTGCAACGTCGATCGCGAAAGCCGAGGCCCTAGTTGGCGCAGGGCAAGCGTGGGTTTTTGAACAGCTGGAAACCATTTGGACAGCTGCTGAGCGGGGTGATGAAGTTAGCGATCAGACGCATGCGAAAGTTCGTCTGGCGTGCTCTTGGTCTGTACAAAACGCGATCTCTGCTATTCAACATTTAGTCGATGCGGCGGGAAGCACAGCTAACTTCGAAGGTTCTGGACTTATGGCTTTATTGGATGATGCTCGTGCGGTTGCTGGACACTTCATGGTCGGCTCTTACCAAATAGACACCGCTGGCCGAGTGTTACTCGATCTAGATGCAGGCGATCCTGCGTTTTAAGTTTGATTCGGAGCGGGGGTCCCGTTAATCAAGGCGGACCGCTATCCCTTTTAGATCTGGAGTCGATGCTGGAAAGCGATCGAAGACCAGCGGGTCATGACCAGGCACGATAACTCCGTCAGGGCCAGCTAGTTCTTTCAAGGTTTCCCATCCTTGAATCATTTTTGATAAGTCTTCAACGATTGGGAATGGACGGCCTTCATTCATATTCGCCCAATAGTGACTGGCGTCAGAAGCAAGCACGACAACTCCGTTTTTGGTTTCGATTCGTACGACTTGCAGGCCGCGTGTATGTCCCCCAATCAGGTGAAGAGTCAATCCTGGGGCAAGCTGCGTATCGCCATCGTGAAACTTGACCCTATCGGCGAAGACTCGACCGACAAGATCCTGCACGTGTCTCACGTTGAAGGCGTGATTGAACGCCTTTCGCGTCATGTCTCGTCCAGTAGCGAAGTGCATCTCTTGGTCTTGGGCATGAAACGTTGCGTTAGGAAATTGGTTAACCCCTCCAGCGTGGTCGTAATGAAAGTGAGTCATGATTACGTCAGCGACTGAATCAGGCTCAACTCCTAGGAGCCCTACCCCTTCGCTGGCTGTTCGGAGCAGTGTTCTTCCTCTTGCGAGAGCGTCATCTTTTTCAAATCCCGTATCAACAACCCACTCTCTGCCTTCCTCGTTTCGGATTAGCCACACGAAATAATCCATTGGCATTGGAGTGTTGTCGTGAGGGTCTCCGCCGATGAAATGTTCAGCGCGCACTGCATCTCGTTCGGCGTATTTGATCGCATGAACCTCGTAGTTGGACAATGAACTCTCTTTCTCTTAGATCGTGCGGCCCCGCACCAAGCTACTTGCCGCGCTATGCACATTTTCGGCTCTACGATGCGGCAGGCAGAGTTTGAGGGGGACAAGTGACTTTCAGCATCAACAATTTGTATCGGGATGATCTCCCTGCTCCAGAGGGAAAGTGGCCAGGTATCCCACCCTTCAGCTTCGTTGGGGGCAATAACGACGAGGCGAATGTCCCTGTTGCTGGCCTTTCAGAAGCAGCGACTCGCGTGTTTCAACGAGAAGGTCGCAAACTTGCCGTGTACAACTTAGGCGGAAGCCCCTTAGGTCACGAAGAGTTACGCAGTTTCATCTGTCGCAAACTTGACATTCGAGCGTCAACAAAAGTGCACATCGATGAGGTTTTAATTACCTCTGGCTCACTTCAAGGTCTTGATTTAGTTAACAATCTTTTGTTGGAACCCGGCGACAACGTCATCGTCGAGGAAGCTACCTACGGCGGGATGATTAGTCGATTGAACCGACTGGGCGTCATTGTCCACGGTGTCCATCTAGATGAGCAAGGCGTCCGTCCTGACCATCTAGGGGAACTATTAGAGCAGTGCTCCAACCAAGGTCGGCCGGCGAAATATCTATACACAATACCCACCGTTCAAAACCCGACTGGCACCTGCATGCCTTTACAGCGTCGCCTTGACATTCTCCAGGTGATGGGGGGACATCAGACAGCCATTTTTGAAGATGATTGCTACGCCGATCTGTTGTGGGGCTGCCCTCGACCTCCAACCTTATGGGAGTTAGACAAGTCCGATACGAGGGTCATTTATTGCGGTTCCTTCTCAAAGTCCATCGCCCCTGCCCTTCGAGTGGGTTACCTCGTTGCTGATTCGTCAATACTTCAACAGATACTTTCTTTGAAGACAGATGCCGGTTCTGGTGCCTTGGAACAGATGGTTGTAGCTGAGTACGCCGCTTCTCATTTTGATGACCACGCAGAGCAACTGACCTCAGTCCTGCACGACAAGGCTCAGGTGATGTCTGAGGCGGTCAAAGAGGCTTTCGGAGACGCAGTCAGCTTCCATATGCCTCAAGGCGGAATCTTCATGTGGCTTACTTTCTCCGAGAACATCGACACTGCTCGGTTCGCCGCAGAAGCTGCTCAAAACGGTATCGAATTCAATGCTGGAGCCGGGTGGTCTGTAGACCCAAAGTGGGGAGCAAACAAAATGCGTCTTTGTTTTGGCAATCCAACTGAGGAAGCAATCCGGGAGGGCGTTGGGGCTTTAGCTCAGATCATGAACCTGTCTTAGGTCGCGATTTTTGGATTGGTGGGTTGTCCCTTATCTACTGCGTTACCGAAGCCCTACATCCCAATCTTCTGGTACTGACCCTTTAGGGCCAACGACAACGATTTGGTTTCCGAGGGGAGGGTTTTTGCGTTCGGCGAGCGCTCGCAAGTTCCACCTTTTCCCAACAAGTTGAAACACCATAGGAATTTGTGGTTCCTCGTCGAGACGGAGGACTCCCTTCGCTCGTTGCACTTCGTCGGGTAACCGCTCAACCCATTCAGTTAAAGCTTGTCTTGAAATCGGATCGTTTGACCTGTGACTTCGCGAATCAAACTGATTCATCTCAGCGGCCACTACCGCTTCCGTTGCCACTTCAGAACCGAAAAGCACGTCTAAGTCAATCTGAGAGTTAGTGCAGTCGGTGATTAAGGCTTCAGCGTTTAATTTCTTCAATTGATTTCGGACTGTGCCCAAATCTTTTAGAAGATCTTTTTTGTTTACAGCGAGGAGATCTGCTGTAGCTATCTGGGCAG
>CEVU01010739.1_pt1 | contig 15053 bp, 9 predicted proteins | sample 427081 | NCBI WGS metagenome assembly CEVU01 (sample SAMEA2623868, study PRJEB7988) | marine metagenome | biome: marine biome (ENVO:00000447); feature: deep chlorophyll maximum layer (ENVO:xxxxxxxx); material: "saline water (ENVO:00002010), including plankton (ENVO:xxxxxxxx)" | depth 80 m | reverse complement strand
TAGTCATCCCAAAAGAAGAATGCCCCACAATGGATGGTCTTTCTGAGGACTCCGCATCTTCATTAGGCGCTGCCTTGCCCAAAATTTGTAGAGCTATTATGAAAGTCACGGGCGCGAAAAATTATAATCTTATCCAAAACAATGGGGAAAAAGCAGGGCAAACAGTCCCTCATCTCCATTTTCATATAATTCCTAGATATCCAGAATCTACTCATTCTTTCATTTGGAATCCCAGTCCAATAGATCATTCCGATGCTACTGAACTATCAAAAGCAATCTTTCGAGAATTAGAATAAATCTTCTAATTCCTCCTATATTTTGACCGATGTATTCTCAACCTCTAACCAACCCGCAATGCTGTGGACGATTCAGATAGCGCTCCTGAAATTACTCCGGAACTATCGGCAGCAGCCCATAAAATCAATGTTAAGAAATTAGAAAAGGCCCCTTATGACCATACCGGAAAACATCCGGGAAACCTATCTTTTAGTTATCTATTAAGATTAATGATAAACGTAGGGAAATCAGTAATATTTCGTAATTTTGAGTCCGACACAATCCCTCCTAATATCGGCGGAAGAATTTCTATAGCGACCCATATTAATGGACTAGTGGACCCAAGTATAATGATATTGACACAGAAAAAAAGAATCATTTCCTTGGGCCGTCATGATCTGATTACAGGGCCAATTATTGGTTGGTGGTCTAGGAGAAATGGAGCCCAACCGGTGCTAAGGAAAGCGGAAGTTGAGGCCGGTGTAACAGACAGAGATTTTGCAAGGAAAATAAACGATAGAAGTATGCTAACAATTGCTAATTGTTTGGCTGGTGGCCACGGTGCGGTTATAATGCCAGAAGGAAAATCTCATCAAGATTCTAAATTACATGCTCTGAGAACCGGAGCAGCAAGAGCTGCTTTAGCTTCTGCAGCGATAGCCAAAAAAAGAGGTAAACCTGCTCCAGTAATACAACCAACTGGCCTACATTGGGAAAGACATTATTGGTTCAGAACCAAAAGTTATGTCGAATATATCGACCCCATAGAAATAAAACTAGTATATGATGATGATAAATCTTCACGATTAGAAGAAGGAGAATGGATAGAGCCACCTGTTTCAGCAGTAAATGAATTGAAGCAGGAAATGTACCTTAAACTATCTCCGCTAACTCCTGGGGCACCGGATTGGGAGACCTATAGGGCTTGGAAATTAATTGCTCATCTCAAAGCCAATCACGATGAAAAACCTCTAACATCTCTCAGCCAAGAAGTTCACGCTACAAGGCGTATTAGAGATGAAATAAATGAAAATGACAAATATCTTGAACTAATTCCATATGCTACCGATGCTGCTGAAATATTAGATTCATACGAACTTGACGCTAATTGTATCAATCAAAATCAAAAATTAAAGAATATGAATCTATCCACGTTTTACAATGCGTTCATAGGTATCTTCCTCATGACTCTTTTCTCCATTCCCGCAATTATTGGATCTGGTATCCAATCTCTATTAGCACGTTATATGGCAGAGGGTAGCGACGAAGGTTTGGACGCGCGAACAACCTACTTTTTCTTAGCGGGTATGTTTTCTCCTGTTATTTTTTGGCCTATAATTTCGTTAATACTTGTCTTAATATTAGGTATCAACTTTTTCTCGATACAAGGAATCCTATGTTTTGTTTTGATAATATTTGTATTTTATATATCTTCTTTAATTTTCCTGTTGGGATACGATCATTGGTCTAAGTTCAGAAAAATCGTTAAAACACGTAAATTTTCGAAAACTCCGATTAGTGGCGAATTCGAAGTTTTAATTGAAAAATTAAGAAGCCAATTAGAATCTCTAAAATAGGACGATGATAAACAATGGATATGGATGCAACCTTGGCTGCCACTACTATTAGAAAATGGCTTGCCAGTGAGAAACTCGAAACTCGTGAAGTGCAGGATAATCAGAACTTCCTTCACCTCCATGTTAGATACCCTCCAACAAAAGCAGCACATCTCTTCAACATTGTAATCCCTAAAAATAGAAATTTAGTTTTGATATATTCAATAACTAGGGTTGATGAAGGCCAACAATTAGAAATGAAAGAGCATTATTCATCAGACTCACTTGAGTGGGAAACATGGCTTCATGAAACTAGAATATTATTGACTCAAGCTAACTTAGATTGGGTACTTCATATCGGTAAAAAAGAACAAAAAGAAACAGGTCCGTTACAAGCATTCAATCTTTCAAGACCAATTTGGTTCGATGGATTAACACAGAATGAATTCATGCATACAATGAGGAAAGTATGGTTAACAAAATTATCATTAATTCATAAAATAAAGTTTGGATACGGGCCAGGTACTGGTAAACCCGGGCCGGTGGACGATTGGCCTAATAAACCAAATAAAAATCCTCGTGGGAAACAGACAAAAGAAGAGAAAATGGACGTAGATTTCGATGAAACTGGTGGTTTTGGCCGTAGTTTTGATAGAGACGAATGGGCCTAATATATTATTTTTCAAATGACCCGTAAGGGTCGAGGTTAAGTATAGCGAATGTTCAATCTTGCCTGTTGCAGCACATGCTGAGGTGAGTTCTATGGATAGAAGTAAGGTGAGAAATAGCATAATGATGGTTACATTGATGGTAATGGGAGTATTTGTTTCGATGGTTACTCCACAAGTAGCTGCTAGTGAAGTTGTGCTTACAGACGCAGTACAAATTGTGAACGGGGGCAGCCAAAATGATAGGATGGTTGCTTTAGATTCAGACTCTGAAGGAAATGTCCATTTCGTTTGGAGTAGAAACACCCAACACCTGTATTACAAACTGGTTGATGCTCGAGGTGATACTTTAATTGATGATACCCAGATATCCAATGCAGGACAAAGCAGAGCTTGGCACCCCGATATTGCGATTGATGATAATGATAGAGCACACATTGTTTGGGCAGACAGGACCGGTAATTGGGCCATCAAATACACAGTAGTTGACCCGTCACAAGACGATCTTGACGGTGGAGTAGCAATCGATGCATCAATCTCTGTAATCGATGATTTTGAAGTTTCTCGACACACTCAAAATAGAGATTGGCCAGCTATTGATGTTGACTCCCAGTCAAATGCACATATTGTTTGGGAAGATTCTTATGAGCCATTGGACAAGTATTACCAACAGCCGCAAATATACTATGCAATGATTGAAGCAGACGTAATTGCTAGAACAGCAATTGTAGCAGTTGATGAAACCTTACTAACTCCAATAATTGGTCACAAAGGTCATCCTGATGTAGCTGTAGATTTGGACGATTTTGTACAAGTGGTATGGGATGATACACGTGGTGGTAAAGTAGAGATGGTTGTCCCTATTGATACATCAGGTTCAATGAATGCAGAGTGGGCAGACATGTGTGCTGTATTCTACGGCGGTTCCTTTGCTAGTGGTTACAACTTTGAAGGGCTAAAGCCGATGTTAGAACGTGCTAACATGACTGTTTACGAAACTCTCTATGCTCTGAGTGGGAACTGGCCTTCTGCTGCGACTAGTGGTAATTGTGCTACTGCATATTCTACTGGAGGCAGTGGTAATCAAGGTCCACGAGTCACAGCTCTAGGGCTCCAACCAAACGATGATTCAGGCGGAATTAGAGAATTAACTGAAGTGGTATATTCTAACGGGGCTATCGATCTACCACAAGACGGCGGATATTATAGTGAGTTTTGGGGACCTGCATCCACATGGGCTTGTCTTTCTTGGCACGACGCTCAAGGCAATGTGCCCGGAAACCCTCCTACAATGCTTGATCACGTATGGAATCCAAATGCAACAAAAATTGTAATTCCTATTTCAGATGAAGGTCCTTATGGAGGAGATCCAGCAGGAGATGCAGATGATACACAGTCTATTCTTGAAGCACACAATGCCTGTGTTACAGCAGGAATCATCCCAATCCCTCTCTTAGCAGCAGGATTCGGTAGTGGGTCTACAGAAGTAGGTTCTCACATGATGGATCTCGCGCAGTGTCCAAACGGATTCACCAGTCTCAATAGTCGAACTTGTAGCGGCGCTACTTTGGCATTAACTAATGCAGAAGGTATGATGTATAGTTTCCCAACAGGTTCTGGCAACCAGGCAGAAATGCAACTAATGGTTGAAGCGTTGGTTTACTTATCTACAAATAATTCTAGAGAGATATTTTTGACCGTTTTAGATCCTCTAACGCTTCTTGACTCTCCATGGCCAGGCTGGCAGAAAGGAGACTCAGGTACTTTTGTTGATCAAGCTGCGGACAGATATATCGAAGACTTAGGGGCATCACCAGATGCGCTTGGTTACGGACATTTAGTAGTAGTAAATGATACCAGAGTCACATTAAATGACGCTTACAGTTTACATCCGGCTATTGCCATTGATAATTCAGGAAATACACACGTAACTTGGATGGACGGTAGAGCATACGGGTTCGATATTGATGTTAACTACGAGATTTATTACACTCGATTGCGTTTAAGTTCTGCAGGAGCATGGGATGGAGTCAGTGAAGGATTACCTTCATATGCAATTAAACAAATCTCAGACGCAGCAATTTCTAATGTCGAGGGCTACGAAGGACTGGCGCCCGATCGTCCATTTGGTGGCAATTCACATATGCCATCAATTTTAACGGATTCTTTCGATAACGTCCATTTGACTTGGTTAGATAACTACAATGGTTCTCAAGGTGAGACTTTGATGTATACTCGTTTGAATCACACCAACAATGACTGGCCAACGGGGTTCCCTTTGAATTCCATAGCCTCATCGATATTTGACCCATGGGAACTGCTCCCAATAACTGAATGGCAGTCTGATAAATTAGGACCAAATTCCCCAGCACTTCCCGAATTAGGGCAGCCACCAGCATTTGCTAACGATATGGGTAGTGGTGCTCACGTCGCTTGGTCAGATACAAACAAATGTAGTGATGAGAATAATGGCGGAGTTTACACATTATGCTATGTGCATATTCTTACAGGTCTAGTTGATGTTTCATTGGCTGAGGATGAAACATTCTACCACACAATTGAGCCTAGCGAGCAAACTACTTACAATATGTCGATTTCTAATCCAACTCCCGGACCTGCAGACTTAGTTTCAGATATATTTTCATTAGCGGTTGAAGGAGTCCCTACTAATTGGAGTGCAAGCATATTCTTTGCTAGTAACCATACACCAATTTTTGATTCCACACCTGTATCGCTACAAGGTGGAGACAGTCTTGATTTGTATATGAGAGTCAGAGCTCCTACTATTTATCAAGCACATCATGACGAACTTGCAACTATCAAAGTCACAGCAGTATCCTACAAAGATCCAGCAATTAGAGACGAAGCAATCACTCTAACTTTAATGGATGTAGTACATGGAATCGAGTTAGATACCAGTCATTATCAAGCCGATGTTGAACAAGGACAGCAGGCGACCTTTTCGATATCGATAACAAATACTGGAAATGTGTATGATACGTTTGCATTCTATGATCCGACTACTTTGGAAGGCCAAACAGAATGGGCTTTACCTTTCGGATGGGGAGTAACGTTCCCAACCTCTTTGTCTTTAGATCCCGGACAATCGATGACTAGGAATTTACAAATCGATGTCCCTACTTCCCAAGAACCGGGGACATTCGTAGTTTACCTGAAGGGATGGTCAACAGGTGAACCAGTATTGTCGGTCGATAAAGGGACATTTGATATTCTTGAATTATGGGTCAATGTGTCTATCAAGAGTACTGGAAATATTGTTTTCGAGTTAGGTGAAACTACAATGCATGTTTTACCAGGAGAATGTTCGGAATTTGATATTGAGGTAACAAAGAATTTCACTCCCGGACATTTAGTTTTCACAACACCAGGAGGCCCTGAAGAGAAACCAGAAGGCGTCTCAGATCAAACTTGGAGATTTGATCATTGGACAGTCAATCTCGACTTTTCAGAGGCCCCTGGAGGCAATAGTATACCTCAAGAAACTCCTCGTTATTGGACAGTAGACGCCCCTAGAACTGTTACAGCAGAGATGTGTGCGCCGTATAATGCAACAGCAGGAATTGGAGATTCCGTTACAGTCAAAGCGTCATTAGATGGTGCACCTAAAGTTAGAGACTCAGTAGTCCTTGTAACTAATGTAATACAAAGATATGATTTAGACGCTAGTACAGAGACCATACTATCATTGTATCCTGGACAAGAGTATCAACTTGATACCATTATAGAAAATACAGGCAATGGCGCAGACCGCTATGATATGGCCATAGGCTCGATTACAGACCAAGACGGGAATTCAGATGTTTGGGATGTAGTAATACCTAGGATTCTTTTCCAAGAATTAGATAGAGATGAATCTCAACAAATTCCGATTATGATTAATGTCCCAGAAGAGACATTAGCAGGCCAATATACAATAGTGATTGAAATATACAGTGAAGAATCATTTGAAGGGACTAAACTTAGAGATCTAGTTACATTACAGGTTGAAGTGGTAGAGTTCCACGACATGAGAATAACAGTTGATCCAACAGTTGAAAGTAGAATAAAAACAACTGCTCCAGGCAGAGTCGTCAGGTTCACAATGAATGTGACAAACTTTGGTAATGTTGCAGATCAACCTACAGTACACAACCATACAGTGGATGGTGCAGGTTGGGACTCAGCACCTGGATTGAATGCTTTGAGCTCATGGAGAATTGATTATGCATTATTAGAAGGATTTGGTAGCGAATATCCAATAGAACGACCCTGTGTGGTATTGATGCAAGGAGATCCTCTTCCAACGGATGTTTGTTACAAGGATTCCAAAGGACGAATTACGTTGCCAGAAATGCCTTCATATACTACATTACAGTTGGTTGCAATAGTTACAATAGATCCTACTGCTGCTTTGGCAGATAGGGAAATCGGAATCAAATTAAAGTCAAGTTTTGGTGATTCATTATCAGGTGGCGACTTTGATGAGACTGCAATTTGGGAAGATTCTTGTACAATCGACATGAATGGGGATGGCTTCCCTGATAATTATCGTCCTAATTGTGATACTAATGAACAAGTACTAGAATTAAGACTCAGAGCACCAGATTTACAGATTTTGAGCGTTGATGTTGGAAAGACAAAAGGACAGATAGGAGACATGCTCTCGGTAACTGTTTCAATTTTCAATGATGGAAATTCTCATGCAACAGATGTGAATGTAATTTTATGCGTAGGGCAGTCGGTTAATTCAATCAAGAAAAACGGCTGTAGCGAAGAAAATGTAGCATATCGTCAACTAATTGAAGCAATTATGCCGACCACTTCTGATGATGACCCGCCATTAATCACTTTACTTTACTTAGTTGAGGCAGGTACTCATGAAGTAGTAGTTGTAGTTGATCCAGATAATATTATAGTCGAAACGGATGAGAAAAATAATTTCAAATCGGCCGGAGAAATGGGTTCAAATAATGGAGTTTTAGATGTTGGTGTTGAAATTATTGCGAGATATTCAGTGCCTGCTATAATACTCGGGGCGACCTTTGCATTAATTGCAGTCGCTGGCGTTGTTATGTACGGTAGAAGGATGGAAGCATTAGATCGCTTTGCAGAAAAAAGCAGTATGATGTCAAATCTTGATGATGACTCAGATACTCAATTTTGAATTAAAAGTTAACCATTTAGTTACTTGATTAACCACCAAGGAAGCGGGGTATCCTTGTCAGCAGAAACAAAGTTATCATTATTAATTACGAAATCTTTCATCAATCTATCTCGTATATTTTCCATGATATCTTCGGCTTGAGATTCTTGTATTCTTAGATTCTGTGAGAATATATCTAAGTCCAAAGGTCTTCTTGGTTGTGTCATCATTTCTCTTGCCATTATTCTCTCTTCATATGAGTCAGCATTTTCAATAACCTCTTTCGAGGTTTTCATCATTATTTGCTGATGTAAAGCGATAATAGCATCTCTTTGCCGATCTATTTTCTCAAGTGCTGAATCTAAATCGGATAATATATTCATTGCTTCAGACATTGATAAGTCTCTTCTAGTACCTAAACGATCTATTACGGGGTTTAATTCTGTAGGTAATTTGTTAGAAAGTCTCATAGGGCCACCAGCAGGAATAGTTCTAGACTCCGCTTTGAATAACTCCGGCCCCAAGTCCAATCTCAAAGAAAACGATTGATTCACTTTGTACATTTTCTTAGGAGGCCCCCCTTTTTCTGAGGGTACAATTTCAGCCTCAATAAAACCAGACTTTTCTAAGACCTTGATATGCTTCATAACCGCTTGCTGACTGATATCTAGTAATTCAGAGAGTTGTAATGGATAATGTGGTTCCTTAACTAGATGTTGTAAAATACTTCTTCTAGCTTGATTTTCTAGTATAGTCATAGCCTCATCAAAGTCCATACTACTTACCAACTTGAAGTTGGGTAGTTAGGGGGTATCTAAAAACCCATTTAATGATTTTATGAATATTAGAAGCGTTTGCATCACTCTCCATCATCCCAATTTTTCCAATTCCCATCACTTTCTTTAGCATTATCATTTTCTTCGAAACCCACATGTTCTTCAAGAAATTGTTTGACTTTTTCTTTAGTTACATCTGGATCATCATCATCAAGTGATAATTCATTGATAGTTACCGTTACCTTTTCTATATCTCTAAACGGAGCAGGTACCTCATCGTTTTCAATCATGGATTTTTCTGATTTTGCATTGTATTGCTTAAACAATTGATCAGTAGTCATTATCTGCTCGTTGACTATCAACTTTTGTGGCGACTTATTTTTTGTTCGCCAAACTACTAACCACCCAATCAATGCTATAATTCCTAGTGGAAATCCTAAACAACAACTAAACATTGAAACTAGTATTATTTGATCGGAAATTAAACTAGATTGTATTTCTATATCATCTAGGACCCATAGTGAATTATTCCCTTGATTATGAAATACATATTCTGCATCACTAGGAACTTCAAAAATAATAACTGGAACAAATACTAATTTCCCGCTTGAATCTGGTCTTTTATTCATTTTTTCTATCGAACTCGGCTCATAACCACTGATTTCTTCCCCATCTTGATCGATTAATTTAACTTCATATTCCTTTATTTCATTACCTTCTAATGTAACAACTGTGTAGAAACGAATTTTTTCTAATTGTATTGCCCCTTCCTCACCACTTTCTAGTTCTAATAAGTTATTTTCTTCCACATTCATTATCTGAATAATTTTATCTGTAGACTCACCATAAGTTCCAATAAAAACTAAAATCAATATTACCGAAAGACCACTGAGGCGCTTAACCCACAGTTTGGCGCCACTCTTCATGGCCGTAGACAGTGGGGCCTACATTTCAGATTTGGCAATCAATAACCTAAACCAATATCTGCCAGTTTCTCAGGAAGATACGTGTCGGTAACGAAATCAAGACCATATTTGGCAAGAGACTGTTGCTCAGCCTTCTTTCCAATTTCTTTCATTAGATTAATTTGATCTTTCCAATATCCCGTATTGAAGCGAGGGTCCGTTAACTCTGAATCTAATGCGCTAAGGTCTTGTTTAGTAAGTTCATCACTTGGTAAATCATAAGCCAAAATATCGTCTGCTGTTATTCCTAAATACTGAGCACCTTTAGTTGCCAAATATTCGGAGATATGAGCGGTTTTAATTGCTCCATAAGCTATGCTGGCATATATCCTGAAAGACCAAGGGTCACAGTCAGCGAAGACAATAATTGGTTTATTCCACTCCTGACTCATTCTTTTCATGATTCTTCTTGTCGATCTTGCTGGTTGCCCCTTAAGATGTATTAAGGCACATCTTGCTTCTTCATCAAAGCCATTTTCTACAAGTCTATCAAACATACCACCGGTTTCTATTGCCATTATGAAATCTACATCTTCTTCAACTAAAGTTAATTTTTCTGATTCTACATTATATGGTACACCATAACCAGAATCTCCAACATCATCTCTACAATTTATCCTCATCCAATCGCCTTTTCGATTCCTTTCCTCAAAAGTGACGTTACCGATTATTCTTGCTCCATCTTCTTCGGGGCGCAACTTAAAATCCTCTCGGAGACATTTAGTTACAATTTCTAAATCTTCAGCCAAATTATTACTTTCATTTTGTGAACCGAATTTACCATGTCCCCACGCTTCGCTAATGTAATACATTTCTCTGAGAGTAGATGATTTGCCTGAATCTATCATTTGTTCGATAAACTCAGTCACATGTAATGAACGTAAAAGTTGCCTTGCTGAGCCAAGACTTGTTGCATCTCTAGTACTCTTTTTTTTACCATATTTGTAAACGCCTAATTTATTATCAAATCCAATATTTGTTTTAGACCTAACAGGCAGAGTCATGGACGGAGGAACCCCTTTTTCCATTTTATTATGCATTTCTGAAGCAATATCTTTCAGTGCATCTTTTACCTCTTCCTTTGTTTTTCTTTGCCCGACATTACTCATTCAGATCCCTCCTCAAAATCAGCGAAAATATTTATCCCCTCTGAATTATTTTTTCCTTCTTCCACCAAATCTCTATCTGATGCAATCTCATTAACTTCTTGCGAATCAGAGTCAGAAATTTCATTTCTAATAGCGGTCAAAGCTTCGCTTTTTCGTATTTCTTCTAGTATTTTTTCATCAATCTTGGTAGCGCCAATGATATCTCCATTCCCTCTGAAGAAAACATCTGTATCTGTCCAATCCCCCTTACTAAGTCCTGAAAGTGATACACTAATTGTTGTTGAAGTACCTGGATTCAGAGTATCAAGTCGCCAAGCCCATATCCCCCTAGCTTCTTTTCTCCCTCCATTCGAATTTTCAACCATAGAAATATTTTCATTCTCAGGCCATTTTAGAAGAATTGTATATGCACGAGCCCTTGCAGTATAATTGAAAATTTTAATTGAACATGTCGCAAGTTTTCTTTCTTTATCCCACCCCAACTCTTCTTCACAAAATACTGCATTCATTATTTGAGTTATTACTGGCGCCAAATCAGGCTCCTCTCTTCCTAATATTTTCGATGTTTTCTTTGCAATCTCAGGAAGAATTACATTAACTAATTCGAATTTTTCCTTTGCCTTTTTTCGCTGGTCTTTCTTTTTAAGATGATTTTTTAAACCTCTTCCAACTTCTAAAAGCCCTTTTCTGATTTCATCAAATACCTCTTCGTTATCGGCCACAGCTTCTTTTGCTTCACTAGTAAATTGAACATTGGTGGAGGCGAGATGAATCAGTACTGCGGCAGCTCCCTTAGGCAACCCCTTTCCTCCCGGATGGTCCAAACCATATCTCTTCCAATCAATAGACTCTATCGCCTTCGTTAGTGCACAACCTCCTTGTTGGTACATTAGAGGAACTCTATTTGCAAACCGTAATACTTCTATGGGACCATCTGCAGAAAGATCTCCTCCGAAAACAAGCCCCACTTCTATCTGAAATGGATTACCCTGACTGACTGTGGGGAGCCTCGTCACTGTAGATGCGAATCTTGAATCAATTGCCTTCGAAAGTCCCTTTTTAATTAACAAATCATCTATTGGAGATAAGCAATCTGTGGGCGGAGGAAGTAACTTAACCTTCTGAAAAGATATTATTAATTTCTTAGCATCTTCTGAATTAATTCTTTTTGGTATTCTATCATCTTCTATATCGGAAGTAGACAGAACTTCTTTTGCTGCTCTAACACTAACTCCTGAAAAATTATGCCTAAGGAATGAGGTCATTTTCCGTTGCTCTGATTCCCTCAACATTCTTTGTAGTGTTCCCAATTGTATTCCATGCGGATGAGGTTTAATTTCTTCTACTACTCTTGGTAATCTTTCACTAGTTCTAATCCATTCTCCCTGTTCTATTATTTCTCCATCTCTTCCTCTAACAATTAGGCTAATTGTTGCATGTGGATTTACAATCGATGTCATTCTCAGATATTGATATACCGATTGCTTACCACGTTGATATTTAGCTTTCATAATCGTTGATATTTTTAATCCATGTTTCACTTCTTCTCCAGTACTGTCATCAATCCAAATTTCTCTTCTTTCCTTCGATTTAATTGCTTTATTCTTTCTTGTATCCAGCCCTAACTCTACAAATACAGCAGACGAATCATTAGCGATTTTTGAAATTACTCGAGTCTTAGCGCCCGTAGTTAGTTGTGCGTACATTACAACCCCCGTAATTCCAATACCTTGCTGCCCTCTAGTTTGACGAATCGCATGAAATCTCGAACCTAACAGAAATTTACCAAATACATTTTCAATTGCATCTCTTGGGATTCCAGGACCATTGTCTTGTGATATTAATTCTATATCTTCACCCTTTAATCTATTAATTTCTACTACAATATTTGGTAGAATTCGCGCCTCTTCACAAGCATCTAACGAGTTATCAACAGCTTCTTTAACAGCAGTAATCAAAGATCTTTGAAGGGAATCAAATCCTAGAAAGTGTTTATTCTTCTCAAAGAACTCACTTACAGCAATTTGTTTTTGTTTTCCGGATATATCTCTTGCATCCACCATTGTGTTCCCTCCACTTGGTCCTCCCATGTCCTAATGACCTGGGGCCAACTTGTGATGAATGGATGGGAACTCCTTAGGCTATTGAAACATGCGCTTACTGAAATGAAGAAAGACTATATTTTGAATGATTTTAGAATGGGCATGATTAACACCATTGTCACTATTGCTCAAAGTGAATTAATCGCATATCTAGGAATGATATTAATTTTAACAGCATTTTTTTTAGAGACTCGTGATATTCTTCATAGTAAGGCCGCGCCATATCTAGGATTGATGGCATTAGGTTCAGGATTATTAGCAGTCCGTGCTTATTTTATTGATGAATGGGCATTTTTAATTTTAGAAATTGCATGGTTCATGGCCGCAATTTGGGGTGTTTGGAGTCTTTCTAAGAAAAAAGATCCGGACTCCACGCAGTAATGTGCCCTGTAAATGCGCTAGCCATTACAGTGAGAGGACTTGCCAAGTAGAGTTTCCCAGGTCCCGACCTACCTTGGAAATTTCTATTTATTGCCGAAATTGAAACTTGCTCGTTATTATCACTTACTCCAGGTCCCGCCCCTATACATGCTCCACAACCCGGATCAATTAATTTTACACCCGCCTCTTCAAACATCTTAGTCCATCCATTTTTTTCTGATAATTCTTTGACTGTTTTTGATCCAAACTGGATATAACAATCTACTCCTTCTGCTATTTTTAATCCAGCGTCTAAAGCCGCCTTTGTCACTTCTGCATAATATGCGAAATCGTCATCTTTCCCTGCAGTACATGAGCCGGCATATGCTATATCGATATTCACAATACCCAACTCATCGATATAGGCGCCATTTGTTGGGTCCGAAGGTATTCCTTTGTCAGGATCTCCAGGATGTGCTACCATCGGTTTAATCTCATCTAAGTCTATTGTATGGACTCCACCATGGTAAAATGCCCCTTTATCGGCTGTAATAAATTCATCAACGATATCCTCTCTTTTCACTCCATTTCTTCTTTTCATCAACCATTCTACTGTCAAATCATCCGGGTCACATATCCCAGTCTTTGCACTACATTCAGTGGCCATATTACACAGAGTAGCTCTTTCATCCATCGATAAACTTGAGAGCCCGGGCCCACCAAATTCCATACTTCTATCAAGAGTTTCTGATTTTGCGGCATATTTCCATAAGATATGTAATATAACATCTTTAGCAGTGCATCCTGGATGAAGATTTCCCTTTAAATTAAATCTGATACTTTCTGGAACCTTTACGAATGCAAATTGATTATGAATTAAATTTGCATATTCCGTAGACCCGACTCCATAAGTCAATGCATTACTTGCGCCTCCCATACAAGTATGACTATCAGTCGCCTGGATAAAATCCCCAACATCAATAAATTCTTCTCTCGCAACTTGGTGACATATCCCTGGAGATACTCCATTGATAGCCGAATAATCTCGAACACCAGTATGTTTTTGAAAATCATTCTGCATATCTCTTAAAGTTTGAATCTTATCTTTAAATTTACCAAATCGGGGCACTCCTGTCGCATACAACAAATGATCCTCAAATACTGCAAATTTGGGGGGATTGGGAATTTGATATTCCTCTCCATATTCTGATTTTAAAAATTCATGAACTTGCGCAGTAGTGAATTCGTGAGAATAACCTCCATCAACAGATGCCAATACTGCATCTCCTGGTTTGACAAATCCTTGAGAAGAATCTTTAGAAATTAATTTTTTAGAAATAATTTTTTCTACCATTGTCATTGGATGAGGATTTTTATTAATTTCAGGTAGTTGGATATTTCCTGAGGCAAGTTTCTTTGCAAAGGGAAATATTCCTCCATTTTTTAATATCAGTTGAGTGACAGGGTCATATTTATTAGTAAATTCATTCAAATCAATACTCTCTCCGCCCTGCAGTCTTTGAAGCATAGAATGATCTCCCATTAATTGCCCCAAATTTATATTATTTCTCTCATGTATTGGAGCGAAAGATGCGGCAATAACAATCCTTATTCCTGACCATTTTTCACACTGTGGTGCCGTTTCTCTACTTGACCCTGTCCCTTTTCTATGGCCTGAAACAATAACTTCAAAATTTCCATTTTTTAAAGCATGAGAATCGAAAACACGCCGGCCATCATGTAAAAGTCCAGCGTATGCATTTTCAGCAATTTTTGAGGGGTCATAGTCAAAACAAACCCATGCAGGAGTCATTACATCCGTATTTATGTCATCTAATAAATCATCAACATTCAAATCTTTCATTTTAAGATTCAAACCCTCATATAATTGTTTTCTGATTAGATCTAAATCTTTAGTCAGGAATAGAACTCTTTTATCAGGATTTAGAGAAATTTTCGAAGGTGGCCATAACTTATCCTCCATCCACTCAACCCCTTCTACACCTTGCCATGGTCCAGTGATATATCACCATTCTCAATTTTTTCTTTACGTTTAATAATTTTTTTTTGTATTTTTATTATTTCAATTATATGTTAA
>CEVU01022529.1_pt1 | contig 15137 bp, 13 predicted proteins | sample 427081 | NCBI WGS metagenome assembly CEVU01 (sample SAMEA2623868, study PRJEB7988) | marine metagenome | biome: marine biome (ENVO:00000447); feature: deep chlorophyll maximum layer (ENVO:xxxxxxxx); material: "saline water (ENVO:00002010), including plankton (ENVO:xxxxxxxx)" | depth 80 m | reverse complement strand
CTAATCGCCAATAGAGGCGAAATAGCTTTACGTATATTGAGAGCTGCAAAAGAATTAAAGATACCCACTGTCGCAGCCTATTCTGAAGCAGATAAAGATTTAATGCATGTAAAAATGGCTGATGAATCGATATGCATCGGTCCTGCAGACTCCAGTCAAAGTTATCTGAATATACCCGCAATAATTAGCGCTATGGAATTATCTGGTGCTGATGGTGTACATCCTGGCTATGGTTTTCTCTCTGAAAATCCTGATTTTGCTGATAAAGTTGAGAAGAGTGGTTTTGATTTTGTAGGTCCTCCAGGATCAGTTATAAGGATGATGGGGAACAAAGTATCGGCAAAAGAATTTGCTCTAAAGTCTGGATTACCCATTGTTCCTGGATCTTCAGGACCAATCGATGAAAATGTTCACGAAGAAGCAAAAAAGATTGGTTATCCAGTAATAATCAAAGCTGCCTCTGGTGGTGGCGGTAGAGGTATGAAAGTTGTCTATAACCCTGAAGAATTAGACAATGCAATAGAGCTGACCCAGCAAGAGTCTGCTGCTGCTTTTGGAGATTCTACTGTTTACCTTGAAAAATTTTTGGAAAGCCCTAGACATATTGAGGTACAAGTTATAGCAGACAGGCATGGTAATGTTCTACATCTAGGAGATAGAGATTGCTCTCTACAAAGAAGACATCAAAAAGTTATTGAAGAAGCTCCTGCTATGGGTATTAGAGAAGAGAAGAGACAAGAAATCTACGCTCAATGCATAGAAGCATGTCGTCAACTAGATTATGTGAGTGCCGGAACTTTTGAATTTCTATACGAAAACGATAATTTCTATTTCATTGAAATGAATACAAGAATACAAGTTGAGCATCCCGTAACTGAAAGTGTAACGGGCTTAGACCTAGTTAAACTTCAACTAAGAATAGCTAGAGACGAAGAACTGAAGATAAAACAAGAAGACATTGTTCTTGATGGTCATGCTATTGAGTGCAGGATAAATGCTGAAAATTCTGAGACCTTTATGCCCTCTCCTGGAAAAATTTTAGAATATCATGCTCCTGGTGGTATTGGCGTGAGGATGGATTCGCATCTTTACAAAGATTATGTCGTTCCGCCCTACTATGATTCTCTAATCGCGAAAGTTATCTGTAGAGCAAATGATAGAGAAGATGCTAGGGCTAGACTAGAAAGAGCTCTGGATGAAATGTATGTCCTGGGAATAGATACCAATTTAGATATGCATAGGAAATTAATAAATGACCCTAACTTTATTAATGGAACTTTCAATATAAATTATCTAGAAAACCTAAATAAGGATAAATAAACATGCCTGAAAAAGATCTTCCTTATGAACCGGGAGACATTGAAGATCAGGTTCAACTGTATTGGAAAGAAAACAAATCCTTTTCTGTAACTGAAGATCCAAATAAAGAAAAATATTTTTGTTTGAGTATGTTTCCTTATCCCAGTGGATCGATACATATGGGCCACGTAAGGAACTATTCTATTGGGGATGCAATAAGTAGATTCCAAAGAATGCTGGGCAAAAATGTTTTGCAACCTATGGGCTGGGATGCTTTTGGTCTCCCTGCAGAAAATGCTGCAATAAACAACAAGGTACAACCTTCCGACTGGACTCTTGAAAATATTGCAAGTATGAAGAAGCAACTTACAAGACTAGGTTTTGCTTACGACTGGAAAAGAGAATTTGCTACTTCTGAATCAGATTACTATAAATGGGAACAGTGGTTTTTTCTTCAAATGCTGGAAAAGGGATTAGCCTATCAAGAAGAAGCTGAAGTGAACTGGGATCCGGTAGACCAAACTGTTTTAGCAAATGAACAAGTCATTGATGGGAAAGGATGGCGATCTGGTGCCGAAGTTGAAAAGAAGAGACTAAAACAATGGTTTTTAAAAATTACAGACTATGCAGAAGAACTTCTCGAAGGAACAGATAAATTATATGGCTGGCCCGAGCAAGTAAAAACTCAACAAAAGAATTGGATAGGGAAATCCGAAGGGATGAATTTTAGTTTTGTGGTAAAAGATGAACGATCAAAAATTGAGGTATTTACTACCAGACCAGACACAATAATGGGTGTTTCATTTATTGCTATTTCTGCATCTCATTTTTTAAGTTCTGAACTATCAAAAGATAATAAAGAAATAAACGACTTCATATCTAAACAAAATAAGATTAAACAATCTGAGGCTGAATTTTCAAAACAAGAAAAGGAAGGTCTTTTCACAGGAAAGTACGCTGTCCATCCTTTTACAAAGAAAGAAATACCAATTTGGATAGCTAATTTTGTTCTAAGCGATTATGGCTCAGGGGCGCTAATGGCTGTTCCTGCCCATGACCAAAGAGATTTTGAATTTGCTACGAAATACGATTTGCCAATCTTACCCGTAATTCAAGATGATGATGTAGTCGGTGAAAACCTGGTTCAGGCAACGCTTGAAAAAAATGTGTTAATCAACTCAGATGAATTTGATGGTCTAGACTTTAACCAGGCTTTTCAAGCCATAGAAAAGAAAGCTAAAGAATTGGACTGCGGCCATAGGGAAACTAACTTTAGATTAAGAGACTGGGGAGTATCAAGACAAAGGTACTGGGGTGCACCAATTCCGATATTAAGTGATGGAAGTAATAATTTTCCTGCCGAAGACTTACCAGTTGTACTTCCTAGAGAAGTTGAATTTAAAGGAGTAAGTTCACCTTTAAAAGAAATGCCAGAATTTTTAAATATAGAACAAGATGGAAAAGAACTAACTAGAGAGACTGATACATTCGATACCTTTTTTGAATCATCATGGTACTACGCAAGGTTTGCCAGCTATGACAACAACGAATCCATGCTTGATGATAGAGCTAAGTACTGGCTACCAGTTGATCAATATGTTGGGGGTATAGAACATGCCGTACTACATCTTTTGTACTCTAGGTTCTTTTTTAAATGCATGAGAGATATGGGGCTTGTTGAGGGAGATGAACCATTTTCAAACTTGTTATGTCAAGGCATGGTTTTAAAAGATGGAGCCAAAATGTCTAAATCAAAAGGCAATACTGTTGATCCCCAAGGATTAATTGAAAAATATGGGGCTGATACCGTAAGGTTATTCGTTATGTTTGCATCTCCTCCCGAGCAGTCATTAGAATGGTCTGATCAGGGAGTTCAAGGAGCTCATAGGTTTATAAATCGAATATGGAGGCTTGTTAATACACATATTCAAGCTGGCAAAAAAAATACAGCCGCTGATATATCCAATAAGGACTGTAGGGCTCTAAAATCAAAAATTCATAAAACGTTAGCAAAAGTAAAAGATGACTATCTCAGAAGGCATAGCTTCAACACAGCTATAGCTGCGATCATGGAGCTATCTAATGATATTCCAACTGAATTTTTGGAGCCTAAAGCAAGTGATGAAATGAGAGAAGTGGCAAATGAAGCTGTTGAATCAATTTTATTAATGCTAAATCCAATTACACCTCATCTCTCACAATATCTCTGGTGGCAACTATATCCATCCGAATCCATTCTGGACAAACCTTGGCCTATAATTGATGAAACACTCCTTGTAGATGATAGAGTGAAAATAGCAATACAAATCAACGGAAAGCTTAGATCTGAGATAGAGGTTGAAAAAGATACTGAAGAAGATTCAATTAAATCTCTAGCTATTAAAGATAAGAAGATAGAGAAGTATATAGAGAATCAGGAGATTAAAAAAATAATTTATGTCCCAGGTAAAATATTAAATATAGTTTTATGAAGCTATCATCTTCACTAACTTTTAGAGCCTTTATAGTTTCTTGTGTATTTTTAAATTCCTGTGGCTATGAGTTAAGAACCTTCTCAAAAAGCTTATCCAATCAAGTTATTTATTTTGAAGCCGAAAGTTCCGAGTTAAACCTAGATCTCAGAAATAAATTAAATGTTAACAATGATCTGATATCAAATAGATCGAGTTCTGATTTAAAGATTAAAATTAAAGACCACTCCGTTACACAATATGTAGGTTCTATCGGCATGGGTGCACGAACTACACAAGTAAGACTAGACTATCAATTAGTTTATGAGTTAGGTGATAAAAACAAAACTATTGCGCAGTCCTATAAGGACATTTCTTATATAGATTTTAATCAATCCGATCTTCTTGCTTTCGAAAGTGAGATAGAGATGGTAACTGATATATTTATTGAAAGGGCTCTTAAAAATATGGAATTCCTCTTCTCCTCTCAATTTAATGAAGTTAAGTAAAGCTCATCTCAAAAAAGATCTCGATGAACAACTTAAAGGCATTTACTCTTTTTTTGCTGAAGAATCTATTCAAATATCTGAATTGGCTGATTTGGTCATAGGAAAGGCAAAACTAGAGTCATTTGAAGAGAAACAAACTCATATAATCTCAAAGGATACCGATTGGTCATTTTTGCAATATGAAAATGAAAATTTTGATTTGTTTGGGTCAAAAAAAATCATAGAGATAAAACTTATTGGAATTGGCCCTGGCAATAAAGGTTCAAAGGCAATTAAAGATTATTGTCTAAATCCTGATGAAAACAAGCTTGTTATTATTTCAGCCGAAAGACTTGAAAAAAAACAACAAGATAGTGCTTGGTCAAAAGCTCTTCTTGAAAATGGGATCCAAGTAGTAGAACCTGCAATCAATAAAGGCTCTATGCCTGACTGGATACAGGCAAAATCTAAAGATTTAGAACTAGAGATAAGCACAGAGGCCATTAAGCTTCTGGCGGAGAGAACTGAAGGAAATTTACTTGCCGCTTCTCAGGAATTAATGAAACTAAGTCTTCTATTTCCAGAACAAGATATATCTTTAGAAAGTATGGAGAGGTCAATCTCTAATTCTTCAAAATTTGGAATATTTGACCTATCAAATTCTTTTTTGGAAGGTGATAAAAAAAGGACAGTAAGGATCATTGAAACTCTAAGGGCCGAAGGAGCGCAACCGCCACTTGTATTGTGGGCACTGTCTAAGGAAGTGAATAATTTATACACTGTTATGGAAGAAGGAAATACAAAGGGTATTTGGGGTCCAAGATATTATCTAGATTTACTTGCTAAGCGATCACGAAATTTGTCTTCTTTTCAAATTAAAAAATTGTTGAAGGAAATAGCAGAGATAGATGCAGCAATTAAAGGTTTGTCTGACAAAAGCCCTTGGCAGTCAATAAGAGACTTGGCTTTGAATTTTTAAAGTTGATTAAATGAATTAAGTAATCTTTTCCAAATCAGTAAATCAGAATTCTTTTTTGGAAGTTTATAATCATCAATAATTTCAATAGGTTGTATTTCTTTAGTGGAACTTGTTAACCAAATCTCATCTGAGTCATGTATAAAACTCAACGGTATAGATTCTTCAAATAAAGGTATCTTGTTTTTCTTGAGCAATTCAATAACAAAAGCCCTTGTTACTCCAGGAAGGATATTTTGTTTTAAAGAAGGTGTGTAAACGACACTATCTTTGACAAAAAAGACATTACTCTTTGATCCTTCATTAATTCTTTCATCCTTATGAAATATGATTTCATCAACTTGATCCTTAGTTTGATCATGCAAAGGGATAACATTACCAATCAAACCAGTAGTCTTGATATCACATCTTGCCCATCTTATATCTTCTTCTAATCGAACTCTTAGTCCTTTTTTATCCGGATTAATTCTATAAGGATTTAACTCTAAATTCTGAGAAGTTATAAACACAGTTGGTGCTTTGATTGAATTATCTTGATGAGATCTGAATTCTTGCACACCCCTAGTAACCTGAATATAAAAATATTGATTGGAGAAACCATTTCTATCATACAAATCACTCAAAATATCTTGAAGGTTAGAAAGCTCTTCTGGATAAGGTATGAATGTTTGTTCTAAAGAAGATTTAAGCCTATTGAAATGTTCATGAAAGAGAAAAAAATTCTTTCCATAAGATGGAATAACTTCGTAAACACCTTCTCCAAAAGTAAAACCTCTATCAAGAGGTGAGATCTTAGCTTGAGATGATTCTAGAAAATCTCCATTTAGATAAACCCACATTAAAGAACTATTCTTCCATTAAGAATTGATATGTCAGTAATTTTAAATTGGACCATGCCCTTCCAAAGAATCCTAGCGCCGGGATTTCTTTCATGGATACAATATCAACAGAAGCGATTGAATCTCCATCGAGAAGTAGATTGACTTTACCAACAACTTGACCCTTTTCTAGGGGTGCTTGTAGGTAATCATTAAGTGTAATTTGAGATTCTATTCTCGGAAAATCTCTTGGTGAAAGGGTGAGATATAAATCTTTAAAGGAAGATAAATTGACTGAATCAACCTCACCACCCCAAACCTGTTCAGTTGCTATAGATGTGTCTACTTCCAGGATTTTTTTAGTTCTATAGTACCTAAAACCATAATCTAATAGTCTTCTATTATCAGTCAATCTTGATTTTTCTGTTGAACTCCTCAAAGTAACGGCGATTAGTCTTGTATCATTTCTAACTCCAGAGGAAACTAGACAATAGCCTGCACTTTCAGTATGACCAGTCTTTACGCCATCTATCGATTCATCTTGCCATAGTAAGCTATTTCTATTTCTTTGCTTAATGTCATTAAAAGTGAAATACCTTTCTTTATATAATGCATAGTGACCGGGAAACTTATCTATAAGACTCTTGGTTAACTTAGCTAAGTCTCTAGCTGAAGAATAATGTTCTGGATCAGGCCATCCACTCACATTTCTAAATTGTGTGTTATTCAGGCCAAGTTCGTCTACATAAAGTTGCATTAGTTCGATGAAACCCTCTTCGGAAATTGCAACATGCTCAGCAATCGCACAGCTAGCATCATTACCAGACTGTATTACCATTCCTTTAATTAGATCAGACAGAAGAACTCTAGTCCCTTCCCTGATAAACATTTTTGAACCGCCTTTCCTCCAACAGTTTTCACTTATTAAAACTTCATCATCTAAGCTAACAAACCCTTTATCTATTTGATCTGCAGCAACATAGCCTGTCATGATTTTTGTGATGCTTGCTGGCTCTATCCTCTCATCAGCCCCATTTTCAGCCAAAATTCTTCCTGAAACAGAATCTATAAGAATGTAATTTGAAGCATTCAAGGAGGGTGGCTTAGGAATAAAACTCTCCTCTGCATAAATCCAGTTACTTAAAGAAGACATGGATAGTATTAAAAATAAGAGTTGGAATTTAATTAATTTGTTCATTTTATAAATATTCAGATAGTGCATTACTAAATTCGAAAACAGCCATGACATATAGTTTACTGCGATTATATCTCGATATAGCTTGGTAATTATCAAAGCCTAGCCAATATTCATATCCTTGTTCAAGATCAAGGGATATTGGTACGAATTTCAAGTTATTAGGAATGACTTCTTTAGCTCCTAGTCCAAATTTTTCTAAATCTAAACTTGTCATGTGAGGTTTGAAAGAAGATTTGATTGATGTTATTTCTTTAACTGCAAAAGCTTTTATTGCTATAGGTGTATTAGGCTTCCATTTTCCTTTTTTATTGAGAAAATTAGCAACACTTCCTATAGCATCGACTGGATTATTCAAAATGTCTCTTATGCCATCATTATCAAAATCAACAGCATAGTCTCTATAACTGTCTGGCATAAATTGACCATAACCCATCGCTCCTGCTATGGAACCTTTTATTGTTTCAGGATCAAAGCTTTCTTCTCTACTTAAGAGTAAGAATTCTTCAAGTTGAATTTTGAAAAATTTAGACCTACGGGGGTAATCAAAGGCAAGAGTTGATAGAGAATCAATAACCTTAATATTTCCTTTAATTCTTCCATACCTGGTTTCAATCCCAATTATTGATGCAATGATTTCAGCAGGCACACCATATATTTTTTCAGCTTTTTTCAGCTCTTGTTTGAATCTTCCAATAAACTCTTGTCCGGCAGAAATCCTGGAGTCATTGACCATAATTTCTTTATAGCGCTGCCAAGTCATTGTCCCTTCTGGTTGTTTATTCATTATTCTGACTACCTTCTCTTGGTATGTAGCGTTTTGAAAGATACTTGTTAGATAAGATTTATCATAACCATGTTTTTCATTCATATACTCAATGAACTGGATAGTTTCTTCTTTAGAAGAATAATCGGTATATACGGACTGAGAAATAAACATTGCCATCAATAAGATTAGATATATTTCTTTAATTCTCATAAATATGTTTTTTTCGTAGAAAGAATAACTCCAAATGCCAGTAAATGTACAACTATAGAAGTACCACCTTGACTAATTAAAGGCAAAGGAACTCCTACAACTGGAATTATACCTATAACCATTGAGACATTAATTAAAATAAATAACAGGAAAATAAAACCAAGAGAGCTGCATGCCAATCTTTCAAAGGTAGATTGTGCCTCAAAACCAATCTTGAAGATCCTCCAAATAATAAGTGCATAAATTAGAAACAAGATTGAGATACCCAAAAGCCCAAACTCTTCTCCAACAACTGAAAAAATAAAGTCTGAATGACTTTCAGGCAAAAAGTTTAATTGGCTTTGTGTGCCTTCCAGGTATCCTTTCCCAAAAAAACCACCCGAACCTATAGCCGTTTTTGATTGAGCAATGTTCCATCCATCACCAAGAGGATCTACATTGTCATTAAAGTAAGTGAGCACTCTTTGCTTTTGATAATCTAGTAGACTAGCCCATAAAAAGGGGGCGGCTAAAGCAGTCAATCCTAAGTAAACTAGTATTACTTTATATGGTAACCCCGCAAGATAAATTGGGATGAGTCCTGAAGTAAAAACAATAATAGCAGTCCCGAAATCAGGCTGCTCGAACACCAGATAAGCGCATAAAAATGCTGCCAATGTTGTGTAAAACCAGTCAGATAACTGGATGGTAGATTCCTTCCTACACAAGTAGGCAATTATGGATAAGGGTAAAATCAATCTAATGATTTCTGAAGGTTGAAAAGAAAAGAAACCAAAGTCGATCCATCTGCTTGTAGAGTATCCACTTGCAGGAAACACCAGAACATAAAGCAAAAGAAAAAGGCCTACCCAATATGAATGCATTAAGAGATTTTTATATGAATCCGGTTTTAAATGAGAAATAAAAGTCATTAATACAAGACCCAAGAATACGTAGGCAGACTGTCTGATGACCATTGAAATGGATTGTCCGCTTGAACTGTAGAGCATTGCCAAACCAAAGATAAGAATGGAAAGAAGACAGAAATACAAAATTACATCTTTAAATATGTATCTAATGGGGTTATACCCTGAAGATAATGGCCTATTTATAGAATAATCTAAGGGGTTACGATTGTTCATCGTTCTGTAAGGTTAATTTGATGTTGCATGATGAGTTTTTTAGCAATTGGTGCTGCTACAGCACTCCCAGATTCACCATTTTCAACAATAACAATAACAACTAAATTAGGATTGGGTATAGGTCCGTAACTTGCAAAAAGTGCGTGGTCTCGATCCTTAATATTTTTTCTAACTCCTTCGTACTCTTCTCTTACTGTAAGTTCTTGATCAACCAAACTTTTAATTTGTGCAGTTCCAGTTTTGCCAGCAATAAGGATTCCATCTTTTTCATATAGATTATGGGCAGTTCCATTCCAGGAATTGATAACGGAGATCATTGATCTTTCAATTGAGTCCCAATGTTTCTGATTTTCTATTTGCACTTCTTGAAATATTTCAGGCTTTATAGAATCTTGATTAATAATTAATTTAGGCCTAAAGATTGTTCCTCTGGTTGCAATGGCAGAGACAGATGCTGCAAGTTGTATAGGTGTGGATGTTATGTAGCCCTGACCTATCCCAATATTGATTGTATCTCCAACAAACCAGGACTCGCCTATATTACCCAATTTCCAATTTCTTGAAGGCAAGATACTCTTAGATTCATTATATAAATCAACACCGCTTATCTTTCCGAATCCAAATTTGGACAAAAAATTTGAAATACGATCTATGGTTAATTGAGAGGCTAATTGATAAAAATACACGTCAGATGACTCCACAATAGCTTTATTGAGATTTACTTTTCCATGTCCTTCTTCTTTCCAGCCTCTATATTTTCTGCCGTCTTCTTTTAGTTGAAAAAAACCAGTGTCTTCTACAATGGTACTTTCATTGATTATATTTTCTTCAAGGCCAAGTAAGCCTATAAAGGGTTTAATGGTAGAAGCTGGAGGATAAGATCCTGATATGGCTCTATTAAAGAAAGGTGCTTCTTGCATTGAAGAGTCTTTAACTAATATTCCTTTTTCTGAACCATTTAGAATATTCGGGTTGTAGTCAGGAGAACTTACGAGGGCTTTAATCATCCCTGTTTTTGGATCTAAAGCGACTACTGCCCCTCTCCTTCCTCCTAGCTCCTCTCTAGCTATTTTTTGTAATTTAAAATTTAAACTTAAAGTGATATTTTGTGGTCTTTCTGGATCTATCCTCTCAATCTCTCTTATTTTATTACCAAATACATCTACTTCAATAACGCTTTTTCCAACTGAACCCTTTAGTGAGTTCTCGTACACCTTCTCTATACCTACCTTTCCAATAAAAGAGTCAACCGGATAATCTTTTTTTGACAACGCAAGCCTCTCATCACTATTAATAGGGCCAAGGTGACCGATAACATGAGAGAAGAGATTTTTATGAGGTAAATATCTTCTTAAGCTTGTACCTAATTCAATATGAGATAAAGAATTCTTATGAAGCTCGTACTTTGCAAGTTCTTTACTACTTAAATCCTTTGCCAACCATATCTTTTGATTTTCTTTCTTGGCTTCAGGTTGGATAAATTTCCTTTCTAAATTGAGAACGTCTCTATAAAGAACATCGAGTTGATCTTGAGACGATTCAAATAAACTGCTTCGGATAAATATTCCTTGAGTAACAATATTTTCTGCAATAATTGTTCCATCTTCTAAGGTAATAAGACCCCTGGAAGGGAATATTGGGACCTCTATTATTCTATTCTTCTCAGATTCAACTGTGTAATTAACTCTTTCAATAACTGTTAATTGAAATATTTTAAAGATGCTTGCAAGAATCAAGATAAAAAGAAAAGCAAAAACTACTTTAGATCTTCTTTTAAGAGATAGAACATCTTGTTCATCTTTCTTTAAGTCCTGAATATTCCTCATAAATTTACTTATGATAGGGATGGTTTTGTGTAATGGACCAGACTCTATATATTTGCTCTAGAGCTATAACAGGCACTATTGAATGTGGAAAAGTTAATTTGGATAGAGATAAGCAAAAGTTAGATTGATTTATTAATTCTTTTCCTAGGCCATCTGGACCACCAATAATAATTGATAGATCTTTTGCATTTGAGATCCAGTTATCAAAATGAAATCTCAGTTTCTCAGTACTCAAACTCTGTCCCTCTTTGTCCAATGTTATAACAAAGTCATCTTTCTTTAATTTTGACGATAAAAGCACACTTTCTCTTTGGACAATTTCTTGAACATTATAGTTCTTATTTCTAGTGAGAGGCTTAACCCCTATCCAATTTATATTTATGGATTTATTGAATTTAGATTCGTAAGATTTGAAAGCCATTTGAGCCCAATCAGGCCTACTTGACTCTATGCAAATAAAATTAATTTTCATTAAAGCTCAGGATCCCACAAGCTTTCTAAATCATAAAACTCTCTTGCCTCAGAAGACATGAGGTGGATTATTACATCTCCAGCATCAACTAATAACCAGTCATCTCCTCCCTGACCTTCTATTCTAATGCCGGGAATATTAAATTCTTTAAGCCCTTCGATAACACGTTCACTCATTGCTGCAATGTGTCGGTTAGATGTCCCGGAAGCAATCACCATATAATCTGTCAAAGAGCTAATTCTAGTTACGTCTATTGCTACCGGATCAACAGCCTTAATATCTTCAAGATTGTTAAGGATTATTTTTTTTAAATTCTTAGTCATCTATTCTCTGTACAACTTTTTATTATTAATTTGTCTGTATACGTCATGATTTAAGTAAGAAGATACATCTTCATTTCTTCTTATTGAGTCTCTTATTTGTGTAGAGGTTAATTCAATGGGATCTACTTTTGAAATCAATATCCTCCCTGAATTTTCATCTAATTCATCAATGTTGGTTGCCTTTCTTTGTTCAAGGAGATGTTTTACAGAAAAATCATTTTCTAACGAGTATCCGGGTCTTTCAAGAATCAATAGATTTGCTTCTTGAAGAAGCTTTTCATGTTCATACCAAGTTTCTATGCCAAGAAAAGAGTCTGAACCCATTACCCAAGCTAAAATACAACCTTCATTTTCAAGTTGAACTTGCTTAAAAGTTAGATAAGCATAAGAAGGGGTAATGGAATTGAGCTCTCTTTCGTCAATTTGAATATTGTCAATATGAGCAAGAGCAATTTTAACAAGTTCTAATTTATCTTTGGGGTCAATACTTTCCTCTTTATGAGGAGGGTGGCCATTAGGTATAACTATAAATTTATCAAAATTGAGCATCCTCAATAGGTTTTCAATAACTTGAACATGGCCGTTATGAATAGGATCAAAAGTTCCTCCGAAGATGCCAATCAATTTTTTTGGGACGATATCAAGCTCCTCTTAGATCTGCATTACCTTGGACAATAAATTTTTGTGAAGTTAAACCTTCTAATCCAACAGGTCCTCTAGCATGGATTTTATCTGTAGATATTCCTACTTCAGCTCCAAGACCATATTCAAACCCATCGGCCCAACAAGTAGGAAGGTTATGCATTACTGAACTTGAATCTACTTGCTTAAAGAATATATCCACTCTTGTCTGATCTTCAGAAACTATAGAATCGGTATGCTGAGATCCATACTTTTGTATGTGATCTATTGCATCATCCATAGATTGAACAACTTTTATGGAAAGAATTGGAGCAAGATATTCTGTTTTCCAGTCTTCATCTGTTGCATCAGATACGTCTACATACTTGTTCGTCTCCTTGCATCCTCGCACTTCAACTCCTTCATTCTTTAATTTATCAGTTAAAGAAGGTAAAACATCCGAGGCAACTTTATTGTGAATTAAAAGCGTTTCCATTGCTCCACAGATACCATATCTATAAGTCTTGGCATTCAATGCAATTTCTTCAGCTTTCTTAAGGTCAGCAGTATGGTCTATATAAACATGACATATTCCATCGAGGTGCTTAATAACAGGAACTCTTGACTCCTCCGTGATAAGTTTTACTAAACCTTTTCCTCCTCGCGGTATTATTACATCTAGGTACTCATCTAAATGAAGTAAAGTCTTTACTGCCTCTCTATCAATGGTCTCAATCAACTGGATACATTCTTTAGGTAACCCTGCTTTGATTAAACCATTTTGAAGGCAGTTCCAGATAAGTTTATTAGATTGAATAGCTTCTGAGCCTCCTCTTAATAGACAGGCATTGCCTGACTTCAAACATAGGGCTGCTGCATCAGCTGTGACATTCGGTCTAGATTCGTAAATTATTCCCACAACTCCGAGAGGAACCCGCATTTTACTTACTCTAATTCCTGAAGGAGTTGGATCAAGATGAGTAATCTCTCCAACAGGATCAGGTAATTCAGATACTACTTTTAAACCAGAAATCATAGAATCAATTCTGGCATCATTTAGCTCAAGTCTGTCTATTAAGGCAGATCCTATTGACTTTTCTTTAGCTGATGCCAAATCAGACTGATTAACCCTAAGAATTTCTTCTCTATTTAACTTAATTTCTTCTGAGATATGCTTTAAAGCTTCATTTTTTTGCTCTAGTGAGGCTTGGGACAGTATTGAAGAAGCCTCCTTGGCTTCCGAGCCCAACCTATCCATATATGTAATTATTTCTTTACTCTGAGACATTGTTGAATATTCTACCTAAGTATCTTCGCTTTCAAAAACCAAAGATGTTTGAAATTAATGAAATAATAATATGGCTTGAAAATAATCCACAATGGATTGCACTTGGAATTATAGGAGCTTCTTTTATTGAATCCTTTGCTTTGATAGGAATTATTGTTCCCGGTGTGGTCTTACTAGCTGTAATATCAGGACTCGCATCTGCCTCTCTTAGTTTATACGAAGTTGTTTTATTAGCTTATTTTGCAAGTCTCTTTTCTGATATAGCTAGTTTTTTTATAGGTTTTGGTTTGAGGAATTCTTTAAGTAATATTTGGCCTTTTAAAAATCATCCTGAATTTTTAATGAATGGTAAGAAGTTCTTTAAGCAGTATGGAATGATTGGACTATTTGTGGGGAAGTTTATCGGACCCATAAGACCATTACTGCCTATTACAGCCGGCTCTTTAGATATGGATAGAAAAAGGTTTTTTATGATTGAGATCATTTCCTGTCTCATATGGGCATTAGTTTACACCGTGCCAGGATACTATGCCGGTCAAGCTGTTGTATCAGAGAGTACAAACCCACTTGAATCGGTCTGGTTCTGGATTGGAATTGTTGTTTTATTAGTACTTATAAGATACCTTAGTAAAAAATTTAAATAACTATGACAGAAACATATCCAGATCATCCGAATTTAAGAGGAAACTATGCTCCGCTCAGAATGGAGTGTGATATTCAGGACTTGATAATTGACGGAGAAGTACCAAGAGATCTCTTTGGAAGCTATTACAGAAACGGACCTGATCCTCAATTCCCTCCTATGGGAGGAGATTATCATTGGTTTTCCGGTGATGGCATGATTCATGCTTTTCATTTTGAAAATGGAAAGATTTCTTATCTCAATAGATGGGCTCAAACCTCCAAATGGAAGCAAGAAAGAAAAGCAGGAAGGTCTTTAGTAAATGCATTGAATCCTATGGCTCCAGATCCTGCATACAATTTTGAAGGAGATGATGGAACAGCCAATACAAATATTGTATTTCATTCAGGAAAACTGCTTGCCCTAGAAGAAGGTCATAAACCATTTGAATTAGATCCACTTTCTTTAGAATCAAAAGGTGCTTGGAACTACAAGGGAAAATTAGATTCTGCAATGACTGCCCATCCTAAAATTGATCCAATTTCAGGCGAGATGATAGGTTTTAGCTACGGATTTGGCGTGAATAAAATGAGTTATTTTGTGGTGAATGCAGAGGGTGTTATGACTACATATACTGAATTTGAAACGCCTTATTCCAG
>CEVU01059635.1_pt1 | contig 15314 bp, 17 predicted proteins | sample 427081 | NCBI WGS metagenome assembly CEVU01 (sample SAMEA2623868, study PRJEB7988) | marine metagenome | biome: marine biome (ENVO:00000447); feature: deep chlorophyll maximum layer (ENVO:xxxxxxxx); material: "saline water (ENVO:00002010), including plankton (ENVO:xxxxxxxx)" | depth 80 m | reverse complement strand
TAATTCGCTATCTTAAAAGAACAAGAAAAAATACCTCAAAAATTACTATAGAGTTGTTTTTAAATGTTATTATGCTTTTTTAACTTTTCAACCAAGCCACTCAACGATGTTTCGATTATATCTAATGCTTGATTAAAATTACCCGTGTAATACGGGTCAGGAACATAGTTATATTCCAAATTTTCTAAAGAATAGTCAGTTAAAAGATATACTTTATCAAATTTGTCTGGACATAACTTTTGTAAGCTGGATAGATTTTTTTTATCCATTGCAACAATCAAATCAAAATCTTTAAAATCAGCTATTGTGATTTGACGAGCTCGAAGCTTGGACATATCAAACCCTCGATCTTTTGCCGCCACCTGCATGGGCTCATACGGAGATGATCCGACATGCCATGATGCCGTTCCAGCACTATCACAAAAAATATCAAGCTTAGAAGATTTTAATTTTTCTCTGAATATAGCCTCAGCAGTTGGTGACCTACAAATATTGCCAAGACAAACAAAGAGGACAGACTTTATCATTCCTCTAATCCCATTCAGTGGGTGTGTGAATGGGAGTTTTTCTTCTCTTTCCTATTTTGATCCACGACAATCTCAATACCAACCTTTCCTGCTTTTTCAAAAAGAAGTGTTACCGGTATAATTTTTCCTGTTTCAAAAGGCTCTTTAAGACCCATGAACATGATATGATCACCACCGCGAGCAAGAGCATGTTGTTTCATAGGTCCAACTTTAATTCCCTCATCTATGCGCACCATTTTCATGACACCGTTATCACTTTTTAAATGCCTGTGAAGTTCAGTTTTTTTTGCAATATCAGAGAATACACTTATCAGACGATCGTTTTCGCTGGAGTGGTTCATTATTTTCATATAAGCCGCACCTGCTTTAGCGAGAGGGCCCGATGATCTAGCGTAGGCATCAGAAACCATAATTTCGCCAGCACTTAAGCTCGAAGAAAAGATTGAAATTAATGAAAGCGCTGAAAGAAAAAACGTTATTTTCAATATTTAGAACGCTCGTTTAAAATAGATTATAAAAAACAAAATAGACATTTGTGCGCTACGATAATTATACTTCTAGCGCTTTGGCGATTTCTTTTTTTACTTTCAGGGCGTTTCCTGACAGCTCGTTATCTTTTGCCTTTGCAAGGAAGGCATCGAGGCCCCCTCTATGATCAACAGTTCGCAGTGCTGCCGCTGAAATTCTCAATTTTACACCACGCCCCAAAGTTTCAGATTGGAGTGTCACCTCATTAAGGTTTGGTAAAAACCTTCTACGTGTCTTATTATTGGCATGGCTCACATTGTTGCCAGTCATTGGCCCTTTACCTGTTAATTCACAACGGCGCGACATTATAACTTCCTAACTTTTTCCTAACAAGCGACGCTTTTAAAACGATTTATCATTACATAAATCAATAGGTCTGCTTGAATTCATTTGAGTGCTTCTAGGGAAATTCTATATGCTCGTCAAGCACCTTCCGGCGAAAAATACCATAATAATAGAGCAATAATAAAACAAATATTTTTCTGGAAAATAACCTTTGATGATAAAATTAATTTAGCCCAGCTCGCCCTTTTTTATTGAGATTTCTTTTAATATTTGATTAGCTGCCAATGCTAAATTTTTCTTCCCCAAAGCAACTTCTTCAGCAATTTTTAAGAGATCCGCTTTGATAGGATCTTTGTCTAAAACTGACAATAATTGATACCTAACATCCTCAAGAAGCCAGAATTTAGACTGGGCAGTACGATTAAGTTGAAAATAGCCTTTTTCCTTGCGCCACCCGACTAATTCAGAAATGACTTTCCATGTTTCACTAATTCCAGCTTTCTCTAAAGCTGAGACAGTCATCGCCTTTGGAAAACCTTCTGGATCCTGAGGACGTTTTCTCAGCAATCTGAGAGCTCCAGAGTAGTCAGCGCAAGTTCTTGTTGCTTGATCTTTTAAATCACCATCGGCTTTGTTCACCAAAATAATGTCAGCTAGTTCCATTATCCCTCGCTTAACACCTTGCAATTCATCGCCACCAGCCGGCGCAAGCAGCAGAGTAAAAATATCACAAATTTCCGAAACAATAGTTTCAGATTGTCCAACGCCAACAGTTTCAATTAATATTACGTCGAACCCTGCAGCCTCACATATCTTTACAGTTTCCCGAGTACGACGCGCTACCCCGCCCAAATGAGTTTGGCTTGGAGAGGGTCGTATAAAAGCAGCAGGGTTTCGAGCTAAGAGAGTCATCCTAGTTTTATCCCCTAGTATAGAGCCTCCTGATCTCACAGAGCTGGGATCCACAGCAAGAACCGCAACGCTTAATCCTAAATCTGTAAGATAGGATCCAAAAACTTCAATAAAAGTTGATTTTCCAACACCAGGTGTACCCGAAAGACCAATGCGAATTGCCTGTTTTTCTGACTTTTTTTCAAGTAAGCTGATGAGAGAAACAGCTGATTTTCTATGATCGTCACGTGAGCTTTCTGCTAATGTAATAGCCCTGGACAAAGCTCGCCTATCGCCAGCTATTAAACTTTCAGCCATTTTGTTAAAGTCAGTCATTTTGACCAGCTTCCGTATAAACCTAAAATTGTTGGTTGACCTTATCCTGCTTTTCTTGCCTTGTTTAGCCTGAAATTATTTTGCTTGATAGATAAGTTATAAATTAATCATGAAAAACAAACAAAAACTATTCATTGTCTCTTGTGTCTATGCGATACTAATTTGTGCAAATACTCTTTCTGCAAAAACTGAACAATATAGCTTCGATGTTTTTCTGTGGGGCTTAAAAGTAGGTGAATTAGTCTACTCAATTAAAAAAGAATCTAATCAATATGATATTTCTGGCATTCTGAGATCTAAAGGCTTTGCTAGAGTTGTTACTAAATATAAATTCGTAGCCCAGACACAGGGGAGGCTTTCTAAGTCAAAATATTATCCAAGCTCTTACAGCGAAAAATCAGATACAGGCCGAAGAAAAGAGGAAAAATCAATAGTTTATCATAAAATGATACCAAAAATAACTTCCGCGAAAGCTCCCAAACCTCACTGGGCACAGCCTAAGTCGCAAAAAGGAACCGTAGATCCAATGACGGCTATTCATTTAGTTATGGGTGATAGAATTGAAAAGGCACTTTGTACGCAAAAAATTAACCTCTTTGACGGGGCTCGGAGGATCGAAATCATATTATCTAAAATTAATATTCAAAAAAATTCTGCCCAGTGTCGTGGTGACTATATACGCCAGGATGGCTATACGGATGAAGAAATGAAGGAAGGTAAAATCTTTCCTTTCACGATAAATTATATCAAGCGAAATGAAATTTATGCAGTCGAAAGTTTGGAGATAAAAGCTTTACGCGGACGAACTAAATTTACTAGACGTTAAACAATCTTGTTAACAAAGCTACCCATATTTGAAGTTCTAGACGAACTAGTGGAAAAACTAGTTAGTGATAAAAGAGCCGTCCTTTCAGCACCACCAGGTGCAGGAAAGTCAACGGCTATTCCAATTAGTCTGACTAAAAATCCTGCTTTCTCAAATGGGAAAATAATAGTGCTGGAACCAAGGCGTCTTGCTGTTAAGCAAGTTGCCTCAAGAATGGCTCAGACATTAGGTGAACCGCTAGGAAAAACGGTAGGATATAGAATTCGAGGTGAATCTAAATGTGATGAACAAACGAAAGTTGAGGTGGTAACGGAAGGGATTTTAATAAGGATGATCCAGGAAGACCAACAGCTAACTGGAATATCCACCGTAATCTTTGATGAATTTCATGAAAGGAGTTTAAATGCCGATTTAGGGCTCGCTTTTTGTCTTGAGATAGCAAGTGTACTTAGAGAAGATTTGAAAATCTTAGTTATGTCGGCAACATTAGAAATAAGTGCTGTTTCAAAATTAATGCAAGACGCTCCAATAATTTCGTGTGAAGGCAAAAGTTTTCATGTCACACCTCGATGGCAAGCAAAACCCGTGGCGCAGGATCAGATTGTTGGCAAACTCATCACGGATGTCATATTGCAGGCGTTTAATGAAAACAAAGGCAGTCTACTTGTTTTTTTACCAGGAGAAGCTGAAATAATTAAATTGGCATCCACTTTGAAAAATAAAGTCCCAGATAATTGTCACGTATTTCCACTTTATGGGAGGTTGGAATTCAAAGATCAGCAAAAAGCAATTAAACCAATATTAGAGGGACGAAAAATTGTTCTTGCAACAAATGTTGCCGAGACTTCGTTGACTATTGAGGGAATAGATACTGTCATAGACAGTGGCCTTTCGAAGCGATCCATATATGACGCAAACTCTGGCATGGACCGTTTGGTTACCCAAAAGATATCTAAAGCAGAAGCACGTCAACGCATGGGGCGCGCGGGCAGATTAAATCCAGGAGTTTGTTACAAACTGTGGTCAAAGACACAGGATGGTAGTTTTCCAGATTTTTCCCCGTCTCAAATTGAAAATTCAGATTTGACCCCGTTTGCTTTAGAGCTCGCAATGTGGGGTAGTGATATAGATGGTCTAGCATTACTGACGAGACCAAATAAGAAAGCACTTTCGGAAGCTTACAAAGTGCTGCAGATGCTTGGAGCGGTAAATGAACAGCTTCAAATTACAAAAAACGGCCGGTTATTGTCGAAAATACCATTGCACCCAAGATTAGCCAAGATAATTCTAATCGGCGGGAAAGATGCTGCTTTACTTACGTCAATTCTTTCAGATGCAGACCCTCTTAACAACGTTGATAGCTCAGACATCAATTTAAGAATTAGTGCTATCAAAAGCTACAAAAAACAAACCTCCAGTAATTCAGGTTCACTAAGAATACCAACAGTAAAAAGAATAATGAAAGAAGCCAGCCGACTTTCAAAACATTTAATAAATCAGTCCGACTATACAATCGCTCAGCTTGTAGCCCTCGCATACCCTGACCGAATTGCAAAGCGCAGAAAGGGAGAAAGACCCCGATATATTTTATCAAACGGCAAAGGCGCTGTAATGGCGGAAAATGATCCTCTCAGGTCTTCACCCTTTATAGTCGCATGCAACCTCGACGGAAACCTTCAAGAAGCTAAACTTCGACACTGCACGCCCATTACACTATCAGAAATTAAAAAATTGTTTGGGAACCAAGTTTTATCATTAAAAAGTTGTGAATGGTCTAAGAGACAGAAAAAAATACTTGCTCACCACCAAGAAAAGCTTGGTCAGTTAATCTTAGAAGAAAAAGTTTGGCGTGATCCACCAATTAACATGCTTATTAATGCTATGCTGGAGGGTGTGGAGCAACTTGGGTTTTTTCATTCAGAAAACGCCAAAACGTTTTTGGCAAGGGTTAAAATGGCTGGGGATAAATTTCCTGATATGTCAGATAAAAAATTAATGGCTACGAGGAGCACATGGTTAGCGCCTTTTTTGGGTGGCATCAAGTCAGCAGACGATTGGAAAAAATTTGACGGCTTAAAGGCGCTTAAGTCACTCTTAAACTGGGAAGAGTTGCAACTGTTAGAAAAACTGGCGCCAGCTTATTTCATCTCACCACTTGGACGTAAAATTAAAATTACTTATGAAAATGAGTTGCCCGAAATATCAATACGAATACAAGAAATGTATGGTCAGATAACGCATCCGATGAGCGCTGGTATCCCAATCAGGATTACATTCCTATCACCTGCAGGAAGAACAATACAAACTACTACCGACATAGCCTCTTTTTGGGATAACTCGTACGCTGATGTCAGAAAAGATATGAGGGGCCAATACCCAAAGCATTTTTGGCCAGAATATCCATCAAAGTCTCAAGCGACTTTGAATACAAAAAAAAGAAACCAATAGGTTATATTTGTCATTAAAACTGCGGTTATCTAAGCAAATGGATTGGAATTATAAAGAACATCCGTAAGATATAATCCATGCGGCGGTGAAACCGGGCCACAAGCTGACCGGTCTTTTGCATCCAAGGCTTTTTTTACATCGATAGGATTCCAGCCTCCGGCACCTACGCGTTCCAACGTCCCAACAAAACTGCGAACTTGGTTGTGAAGAAAACTTCGTGCCCTGAATTGGAACCTGAACTCCTCACCGGACCATCCTTCAATGCGGTCAATTTTGATTTCATCTAAGGTCTTTATGGGGCTTTTAGCTTGGCACATAGACGAACGAAATGTTGTAAAATCATGTTTACCAACTAGGCATTCAGAGGCTTCTATCATCTTGGACAAATCAAGAGAATGTCCAATTTGCCATACAAACCCAGCCTCATGCGCCGATGGTGCTCGCCTAACGAGTAGCCGAAACAAATATTTTCTTTCCAAAGCAGAAAAGCGCGCATGCCAGTCTTTATCAACTAGAGCACAGTCAGTTATAGCTATCGGGAGAGGCTTCAAATAAAAATTCAACGCTTCAGAAAGCCGAAAAGGCTCCCACTCTTTATCTAAATCACAATGCGCAACTTGAGACTTTGCATGAACACCCGCATCAGTTCGCCCAGCGCCAGCTATTGTATGCTCTTTATTTTCTAACTTCGAAAGGGATTTTTCAATTGAACCTTGCACAGAAAGTTGGCTTCGCTGACGCTGCCACCCAACAAAAGGAGCGCCATCATATTCGATTTTTAAAGCATATCTGGGCATATCTGCGGATAACTTAAATTAAGCTCAAAGGAAAGTGATCAAAATTTCAATTGATAGGATGAAAATAGAAATTTATTTATAACTTTTTACCAACCCACTTGGAATACTCCAGGCGCCGATAACCAGTTCAATTCCTAGGATACGATCTGGGTTTGTTGGTTCTGGCATTCTAATATTTGTCAATTTTTTAAAGCCTAAACGACCATAATAAGGAAAATCACCTATTAAAATGACCCTAGAATAATCCAACTCTTTAGCCGATACCAAACTATCTTTAATTAACAAACTACCCAGGCCCTCCCCTTGCCTGGTTGGATGAACAGCTATGGGACCTAGTAACAAAGCCTCATGTTCTTGGATTTTAACAGGCCAATAACGAACAGCACCAGCTAAAATTTGCTCTTTATCTCTTGCTACCATGCAAAGCTCGGATATAGGTTTACTATTTTCTCTCAAACGGTACGAAGACAAAGCTTCCCTACCAGGAGCAAAACATAAGTCAAATAATGCTTCAACTTCCCAGTAATCAGCTTTTTTTTCTGTCTTTATCACATACACGTGAGACCCCTCTAAGCGAAATTATCACAAAGAATTGAACAAATTTGCAAATATACCTAGAACGCGAGTTAACATGGCTCTATCTCATGTTCAAAGGGAGTTTTAAAATGTTTTATAAACCCGAAGAAGGTCATGGACTCAAAAATAATCCATTCAACGCAATTATCACGCCCCGTCCGATTGGCTGGATCTCAACAAGAGATAAAAAATCGATTGATAATATCGCCCCATATTCTTTTTTCAACGCAGTGGCTTATGTTCCACCACAAGTTATGTTTGCTTCTACAGGAGATAAACCTGATAGAGATGGAACCAAAGACTCTGTAGCGAATATAAGGGATACAAATGAATTTTGCGTAAACATAGTATCATACGAGATGCGACATCAAATGAATGCAACATCAAAATCTTTGCCAGCAAACATTGATGAATTTGAACACGCAGAATTAAAAAAAACAGACTGTAATTTAATAGAATGCCCGCGAGTTCTTGGCGCACCAGCTGCATTAGAATGTAAATTAGTTAAAATTATAGAGTTACCAGGAGCTGCAAATTTTGCCGTTTTCGGCGAAGTTATCGGTGTCCATATGCACGATGATTATGTTGTCGAGGGGAAATTTGACGTAAGTAAGTTTAATCCCCTCACTCGTCTAGGTTATCGAGATTACAGTGTGGTTAGAGAAATATTTTCTATTTCACGGCCTGACGACTAATGATGAAATTGAAAGCTTTTTAGTGACTATAAACCCATTAGAGTTTCAAAAAGGGTTTGTCCTAACTTTCAGATAGGTTATACAAGGATCTTCAGTAACAAATAATTTAATAGTGAAATATGATTACCCCTGTATTACCAACATATGCGCGAGCAGATTTGGAATTTGTGAAAGGCAAAGGTGCTTGGTTAACAGAAGCAGACGGAAGTCACTTTTTAGACTTAGCATCTGGGATTGCAGTAAATTCTTTAGGCCATGCTCATCCTGATCTTGTGAAAATCATAAAATCTCAAGCGGAAAAACTTTGGCACGTATCAAACCTATATGAAATTCCACAGCAACGTGCCCTGGCGGAAATATTAGTGGAAAATTCATTTGCCGATACTGTTTTTTTTACAAATTCAGGGACCGAGTCTTGTGAACTAGCTGTCAAGATGGCTCGAAAATATTGGTTTGAAAAAGGTTACCATGATAAGTTCGAAATAATTACATTTGAAGGCTCTTTTCATGGTCGCTCATCAGCAGGCATAGCAGCGACAGCATCCGAAAAGATGACTAAGGGTTTTGGACCTTTATTGCCTGGCTTTTTAAGCATAAATTGGAACAATCATGAGGCGATAAAGAACTCAATTTCAGATAGAACTGCCGCCATCTTACTTGAACCTATTCAGGGAGAAGGCGGCATCAGAGTAGTACCCGAACAATGTTTAAAAGGAATTCGTGAATTTTGTGACGAAAATAAAATTTTATTGATACTTGATGAAGTCCAATGTGGTGTTGGACGAACAGGTAAATTGTTCGCTCACGAATGGGCAGAAATTGAACCAGACATTATGATGGTGGCAAAAGGAATAGGCGGCGGATTTCCATTGGGTGCAGTTCTTGCAAAAGAAAATGCCGCAAGTGGAATGACTGCTGGGACTCATGGATCGACCTATGGAGGAAACCCATTAGGTTGTTCTATAGGGCTAAAAGTTATGGATATTATTTCTAATCCTAATTTTTTGCTTGATGTTAACCACAAAGCAAAAAATTTTCGTGCCGGGCTTTCGGAACTGCTAAATAAAAACACTTCTATTTTTGAAGAAGTGCGCGGCAAAGGTCTTATGCTTGGACTTAAATGTAAGGTCCAAAATATCGATGTTGTGAATGCTGGTTATTCAAACAAACTGCTAACGGTGCCAGCAGGAGACAACGTAGTGCGCCTTTTGCCCCCATTAACTATTTCTGATAAAGAAATAAAACAAGCGCTTGAAAAATTAGATTGCGTGATGACAGAACTTTCTTAATAGAAGATATTCAAAAAAAATTGTGAACCATGAAGCATTTTTTAAATATAAATGAGATGTCTACTGAGGACCTTACAGGCATACTCAAACATGCACAAAAGATGAAGACCGATAGGCTTGACCTTCCTAAGGGAACATATGACGAGGGCCAACCATTAAGTCAGCATATTGTTGCTTTAGTCTTTGAAAAACCATCCACTAGAACGAGAACGAGCTTTGATGTCGGTGTCCGCCAACTTGGAGGTCAACCGATGTTACTTTCAGGAACTGAAATGCATCTTGGCAAGGGAGAAACTATATCCGACACGGCACGCGTCTTAAGCCGTTATGTAGACTTGATTATGTTGAGAACATTTGAAAGCCAAACTCTATATGAAATGGCCAAACACTCAACAGTACCAGTTATAAATGGATTGACTAACGAAAGTCATCCCTGCCAGATAATGGCAGATATTATGACATTTGAGGAAAAGAGAGGTTCAATAAAAGGTAAAAAGGTCGTTTGGTTCGGTGATAGTAATAACGTTTTTAATAGCTTTTTACAGGCAGCCGAAAAATTCAATTTCTCACTCATTTTTTCGGGGCCTAAAGAATTAGACCCTCCAAAGAATTTAATCAAAAATGCCAAAAACCTTAAGATTGATTTTAAAATAGATAGGGATCCGATATCAGCAATAAAAGATGCAGACTTAGTAGCTACTGATACTTGGGTAAGTATGCATGATAATCCAGAAGAGAAACAGAATAGGCATAATCAACTTAAAGCATTTCAGGTAAATGAGGAACTTATGTCTAAAGCAAATCATGAAGCTCTATTTATGCATTGTTTGCCAGCCCACAGAAATGAAGAAGCAACTTCTGGCGTGCTGGACGGAAAAAACTCAGTTATATTTGATGAAGCAGAAAATCGTCTGCATGTGCAAAAGGCAATAATGCGCTGGTGCCTATCAAAATAGTCAATGACCATTATCTAAAATGCCAGTTTTAACCGAATAGTTAACAGCAAGAGCATAATCTGGATCGTCGTCACTATCGATAACTAGATGGCCAGCTTTCGTCAGCAAATTATGACAATCGCGGCTGAGATGTCTGAGCTGAATTCGCTTATTAGCAAGTTCATATTTACCAGCAATTGCCTCAATCGCCTGAAGGGCAGATTGATCTACAACCCGACTGTCTGAAAACTCAATAATAATCTCGTTAGGATCATTTTTAACATCAAATAACTCTAAAAATCCATCTGAAGAACCAAAAAACAAAGGGCCTTGAATACGGTAGATTTTAGCACCGGTCTCTGAAATTTCTGTATGAGCGTGAATTCTTCTCGCGTTGTTCCAAGCATAAGCTAGTGCCGAAACAATTACACCCACAACAACTGCAACGGCTAAATCTGATATAACTGTTACAATGGTCACCAAAATTGTTACAAAAGCATCGGTAAGCGGGACTCTTCTAAGAATTTTAAATGAGTTCCATGCAAATGTTCCTATAACGACCATGAACATAACACCAACAAGTGCTGCCAAAGGTATCATTTCTATAATTGGGGCTCCTACTAATATAAAACCTAATAGAAAAAGTGCAGCTGCGATCCCTGCTATTCGTGTTCTCCCCCCCGACTTAACATTGATCATAGATTGGCCAATCATAGCGCATCCACCCATTCCACCAAAAAAGCCAGTTGCGGTATTAGCAAGTCCCTGCGCTATGCATTCCTGACTTGCACCTCCTCTTTTACCTGTCATTTCACCAACTAAATTAAGAGTTAAAAGACTTTCGATTAAGCCAATAGCCGCCAAAATGACGGCATAAGGAAATATAATTTCCAATGTTTGCCAACTTAATGGAACTGATGGGATGTGAAACGGAGGTAAACTTCCTTGAATTGACGCCATGTCGCCAACTCTAGGAACATCCAAGCCAAAGAAAATAACAAGGCCTGCCACAACACCTATACCAGCAAGAGGCGCTGGGATAATGCGCGTAATGCGCGGCATGACGTATATGATAAACATTGTCAGAGCAACTAACGCTAACATCATATATAAGGAACCACCACTAAGCCATTCACCGCCTGAAGAGCCATGACCCGAAATTTCAACCGTGCCAGGCACTTTGAATTGTGTTAATTGAGCCAAGAAAATTACAATTGCTAGTCCGTTCACGAAACCTAACATTACAGGATGAGGAACCAAACGGATGAACTTTCCCCATTGCATAACGCCTGCGAAAATTTGTAGGGCCCCCATTAAAACTACTGTAGCGAATAAATACTCCACGCCATGTTCAGCAACTAGTGCTACCATAACCACCGCTAACGCTCCGGTAGCTCCAGAAATCATTCCTGGACGCCCTCCTAAAATTGCGGTTACTAAACCAACAAGAAAAGCAGCATAAAGACCAACCAAAGGATGCACCCCAGCGACAAACGCAAAAGCAACTGCTTCTGGAATCAGAGCTAAAGAGACAGTTAGTCCGGACAATAGCTCCGTTCTAACCCGAGAGATTGATAGACCTTCATCATTCATAAAGTTTAAATCTGGTTTATTCAAAGTCGCAAAAGCATTTAGAAGGGTTTGTTTCATTTACAGGGTTTCCAATATGTTTCTTAGTGTGTCACTAATCGAGATTATACCGATTTAAAAGCAGTATGGTCCACAAATCTCAAAATGGTACGAGAAGGTTATAGAAATTTTTGGATAACTTAGGCTAACTCGTGAGTTTACGACAATTTTAAACTCCATTAAAAGATACTAAGCTAACAATATTGATCTATATTTTTTATTGATAAGTAGGGGTACTCCGGACATGTCATTGATCAAAAACCTTATAAGAACAATACCAGATTTTCCAATTGAAGGTATCATGTTTAGGGACGTTACAACGTTATTCGACAACGCTAAGGGCTTTCAGGAATGTATAGACAGACTGACAGAGCCCCACAAAAAGACCAAAATTGACAAAGTCATAGGTCTAGAGGCAAGAGGGTTTATAATTGGTGGAGCAATTGCAAAAGAATTAAAATGTGGTTTTATACCAATCCGAAAAGAAGGAAAACTCCCCAGTAAAACAATAGCTCAAGATTATGAACTAGAATATGGAAAAGCTACCCTTGAGATACATGAAGATGCATTATCAGCTGGCGATAAAGTACTTATAGTAGACGACCTACTTGCAACAGGGGGCACAGCCGAGGCCGGTATAGCTTTAGTAGAAAAACTAGGTGGAGAAATTTTGGGCTGCTCTTTTATCGTTAATTTACCAGATTTAGGTGGAAGCAAGAAATTAGAAAAAATGGGAATTCCCATTCATATTTTATGTGAATTTGAAGGGCTATAGTTCAAGGAAATTAGTTAAAAAAATATCCTAGTCTAAAACTGCTCTTGTAAATTGAAAACTTAAAGTAAATTTTTTTGATATAAATTTTTAACAACAAGCAGAGTTTTTCATCTTGTCAATTTAGGACATTAGCTGCATTGCTGATACCTATGGCGAAGTTATATTTTCAATATTCAACTATGAATGCTGGCAAGTCTACACTTTTGCTTCAAGCCTCTCACAATTACCAAGAGAGAGGGATGGAGACCTATCTTATTACAGCACGCTTTGATAAAAGGGCTGGTGACGGAAAAATAGGATCAAGAATAGGTATTTCCTCTGATGGTGATACTTTTGACAACCAAGAAAATATGTTTCAAAAAATTGAGTCTAGGTTGAAAAAAGGGCCTTGTTCATGTGTCTTCATAGACGAAGCACAATTTTTGACTGAGGAACAGGTTTGGCAACTAGCTCGCGCAGTTGATGATTTAAGCGTGCCAGTAATGTGTTACGGATTAAGGGTAGACTTCCAAGGGAAGTTATTTCCAGGATCAGCCGCACTATTGGCTATAGCAGATGAGATGCGAGAAATTAGGACTATCTGTTATTGCGGTAAAAAAGCCACTATGGTTATACGCCAGGATGAAAATGGTAATGTAATTAAGGATGGCGCTCAGATACAAATAGGTGGAAATGAAACATATATTTCGCTATGCCGCCGTCATTGGCGTGAAGCAATTGGTGACTGATACCAACTTTAACACAACGAAGACCCATCAGGCGCAGGTTTGTCTGGGACAGCTAAAATCACTGATCCATTAGTGTCCATAAATCCAAGTATTAAAACTTCCGACATGAAAGGTCCTATTTGTCGTGGTGGAAAATTAATAACACCCATCACCTGCTTTCCCACTAAAGTATCATAATCATAATATTCAGTGATTTGTGCCGATGACTTTTTTTCTCCAATTTCTAAGCCAAAGTCGACCCAAAGTTTAACCGCCGGCTTGCGTGCCTCAGGAAATGCTTCCGCTCGACTTACGGTGCCAACACGAATATCGATAGCTAGAAAATGTTCAAAATCAATTTCAGCCATTACCTAATTCTTTCGATCTTCTTGCAGCAGCTTCAACAGTTCGCTCCATCAAAGGCTTCAAACCATTTTTTTGATCCATGAGAACATCCAAGCCAGCTTGAGTGGTGCCATTTGGGCTCGTCACATTTTCTCTAAGCACACTTGGATGTTCTAAAGAGCTCATTGCCAAAATGCCAGAGCCTGCTACCGTAGCTTTCGCCAAATGTAATGCCTTGTCTTCAGAAAGACCTAACTCCCTTCCTGCGTTTGCAAGAGCTTCAATTAGATAAAAGACGTATGCTGGACCAGAACCTGAGAGCCCAGTTACTATGTCCATCTGATCTTCACTTTCTATCTCAACTACTTCACTTATTTCTTCCAACAGATTTTTTGCAATTTCCATATGCTCATCTTTAGCTACAGAATTACCAATAAGCGCTGTTATTCCTTTACCAACTGCAGAAGGAGTATTTGGCATAGCTCTAATAATTTTGCTAGTTGAGGAAATTGCTTGCTCTAATTGTTTAAGCTTTATTCCAGCAGCAATTGAGATAAATAATGTATCGCTCTTTTTGTAATCATTTAAATTTGAAAGAGCCTCAAAGATAATTTGTGGCTTCACTGCAACTAAACAAACGGCAGGACTTTTAGGCAAACTTTTATTTACGTTAACTCCAGTTGTAGCAAGCCAAGCGCTTGGTTGTGGGTCTGATATCCAAATACTTGCTGCAGGTATTCCAGAAGCTAACCATCCCGAAAGCATTGCTGAACCCATTTTACCACAACCGATTAGGATAAGGCCTCTTGCCTTAATATCATCTAAATTCATTATTAGCTCACTGTTATTTCCGTTGGCCTAAAATTAGGCGTGCCCATACGCTTCTGCTATCGCTACTTGCATTGCACTAATTGGGCTTTGATTGTCATATATTACTAACTGAAAAGCAGGATAATACTTTTCAGCAGTAACAACAGCAGATGAAATCATAGTATCAATTTGTTCAGCAGTTGCGATTTGCCCACCAGTAAGAACCAGCCCATATCGGTATACCATCAGCTTCTGTTCTTCCCAAAATGTAAAAGCTCCCGTCCAACATCTATCATTTGCAACGTTCAATGTTTCATAGAGATCTTTTAATTTCTCCTCTGGAGGTTCCATTTCAAACGAACAAATAAGACGCAAAGTCTCGTCAAAATCAGACCATGCAAGTGTAATTGAATATGTTCTCCATTGCCCTTGCACCACCATAGCAATTTGGTTTTCTTCTATTCTATCAAATTCCCACTCATGGTGTTCTGCAAGATCTTCCACAATATCGATGGGATGAATTTCATCTTCTAAAAACGCTTCAGTCAGTGCCATTGCGTGACCTCTTTTTGTTGCATTACACTGAGGACATATAAATTCCCCAATAAATTGGTGCCTGCCCAAAGTACTGTGTATTTGACAAGACTTTACACCACATATGGTGCTTTGCTTTGTTCATTCTGTAAAGAGGGATTTTAAAAAAAAATAAAAAAAATTCGGAAGACAAAAATTATATGTCTTCCGAATTTCATTCATTGATAAAACTAGATATAAACAGCTTTATTTTTTAAGCTTCTTTTCGGCAGCATCTAAACGAGCTTTCAAATTTTCATTTTCTTCTCGGGCTTTTTGAGCCATCGCCTTAACAGCATCAAACTCTTCACGTGTTACAAAATCATGATCTGCTAACCATCT
>CEVU01176687.1_pt1 | contig 15464 bp, 13 predicted proteins | sample 427081 | NCBI WGS metagenome assembly CEVU01 (sample SAMEA2623868, study PRJEB7988) | marine metagenome | biome: marine biome (ENVO:00000447); feature: deep chlorophyll maximum layer (ENVO:xxxxxxxx); material: "saline water (ENVO:00002010), including plankton (ENVO:xxxxxxxx)" | depth 80 m | reverse complement strand
CATGACGACCATGACGACCATGACGACCATGACGACCATGACGACCACGCGGGACATGATCACAGCGGAGTGGACCCGCACTTCTTTACTGACCCCATACAAATGATTGAAGTTGTCGAAGGCCTCACAGAATTTCTGATTGAGAAAATCAGCGACATAGACGCAGACCTAGTCAGAAGTAATGCCGAGAGCTATATCGGTGAGCTCGAGGAGCTTCACTCAGAGATCTCTGCTCTCTTTAGTGAAATCCCGACTAGCAAACGAGTTCTCGTAACTAATCACCAGGTATTTGGCTATTTCGCCGAGCAGTATGGCTTTGAAGTCGTTGGAACTGTGATTCCAAGCTCAAGCACGTTAGATAGTGCTAGCGCCAAGGGACTAACCGAACTTATCGACGTCATCAAAAAATATGAAGTTACGGCCATTTTCGCTGACGTTGCCTCATCTAACGTGCTTGCTTCAACACTTGCTGACGAAGTAGGGGATATCCAAGTGATCGACCTTTACTCTGAGTCTCTCGGAGAACAAGGCTCTGGTGCTTCCACTTACCTAGGGATGATTCGAAGCAATGCGAAACTAATCTCGGAAGGTTTGACCGATCACGACCATGATCATTGATATTTTGGTCTAATGGACTTTGTTACCGAGGCATTTGCGCCTGCGTTTATGCAACGGGCGCTCATTGGAAGCCTGCTTGCGGTGGTGGCGACCTCATTTGTCGGCACTTGGGTTGTGTTGCGTGGGCTCGCCTTTCTCGGTGACGCATTGGCTCATGGCGTAATTCCCGGAATCGCCTTAGCTGTTCTGTGGGGCTTCAGTCCAATAATTGGGGCATTCTGCGCTGCGCTGATAATGAGCGGACTCATCACTTTCGTGTCGAACAGAACAGTGATGGGAGACGACACGGCAATTGGGCTGCTGTTCGTCGGGATGCTCTCCTTAGGTGTTGTGATTGTCTCAAGTTCAAAGTCATTTGCGACAGATGTCACAGCGATACTTTTTGGCGACGCTCTAGGAGTCACGGTAAGCGATATCAAAACCCAATTTTTTGCGGCTTTGTTAGTCGGAATTTGTACCGTATTCCTTTACCGACCCTTTCTCGCTTTGACCTTCAACCAGGTCAAAGCTGCGACCCTAGGCATGCGACCAGCACTAGCTCAAGCTGCACTATTAGCATTACTCGCTCTCAGTATCGTCTCCAGCTTCCAGACAATAGGAACGCTCCTGGTCTTTGGGCTTATCGTCGCACCTCCGGCCACCGCTGCCCTTCTCGTAAGTCGGGTCCCTCTAATTATGTTGGTCTCGATGTTTGTAGGTGCTCTTGCTGTATTCGTTGGCCTTCTCCTGAGCTTTCACTATGGAACCGCGGGTGGCGCAACTATCGCAGGGTTGTGCGTATTGCAGTTCTTTCTAGTGCTAGGTATCCGCTCGGTACGAAATTCGTTGTTGGCTGGCCGGCGACGCGCCTCTACTGGAAGTAAAGTTTCGGCTCTTTGAGCCGCCCATCCGAGATCTAGTCTTCGAATTAAAGAAGATTCACGTAACTCCGCTAGTCATGTTTCGCGTGGCTTGATCAGCAAAGTGTGAAATCGCTGCTATCGACGAAGCTGTTAATCAGCCGCCAATTTCGTGATTACCGCCGATTCCGACTGGTGCGCTCTGACCGCCGGAACGAGCTTTAGCGACGACCTCTCTAAGTGTGAAAGGAGCCTGAAGCTCGCTATCTGAAGAGTCAGGTCCTAGCTCGCCAACGCGCACATAGTCACCGCGATCTGCTGCCAGGCGGAAATCACGTAAGGCACCGACATGCTCACCGATAAGTCCTCTGGCTCCAAAACCATGACCCTCGTTAGTCTGTCCGCCAGTGGTGGCCTGGAAGCCCATTCGCTGGAGCAGCTTGGGGCTCGCACGTTCAAGGACTTCCGGTCTTACCGAAAGCATCCAGTTCTCTTGTTGGCGTTTCCAGTTTGGTTGCATGGAGCTGAGAAGAACAATCCGAGGTTCGTCGGTGTGGTTGATCCCCGTGCTGTGCAATATTCGGCCATCTGTCAGGGTAATGGACCCGGCTGGGGCCTCCAGGTTGATCGTAGGTGGCAGCTTGCCGACTGGTCGCCTTTCACGCATAGCTTGTGAAAGTTCTGCATGGCTCCCGGGAATAAGAAGAGTTCCGCCATTGGACTCATCTATGTCGCCAATAGCAGTCAGTGTGTTGACGAGCGTTGGTCGAAGCGATTCTGCCGAGTCTGTTTGGTCTTGATGTAGAGCTTGTGGCACACCTCCTTTAAGGGAGATAGCAGCAATCAAGGATGTGCTTATCCAACCAGTTCCTAAGGCTTCGGTCATGAGTTGTTCAATGAGCGGACCCCCCTGGACGATACTTGGATCGTGTTCGATTAGTCCTTCGAAGCAACGGCCTTTATTGACGCAGCAGTTGATATTTTGGCCGCTCGGCGTTTTCTGGGCTATGCGAGCGCGCCGCTCGCCATCGGCTTGTTCCAAAACTCGAGTTCGAATGAGTTCTACCTGGTCCGCTGCTATGGCTTCTTCGATGATGCAATAACCCCACTCAAGCAGATCCGAGCGCAGCTGTTGGATATCTTTAGTAGGCGAAGGGAGCTTCTTGTTCTTCCAGTATGGGTGTTTCGAACCGGTGGTGGTGTCGTAGTACGAGCCAGGTTTGAAGTCCCATGTTCCCCACTCAGAGCCACCCTTGGGTGGCACAAAATAGATCTCTGGGTTGCTTTCAAGTACCGACTTCATCGGCTCGCTTGTCATTTCATCATGGCTGTACATGTGAGCTTGCGGCTGCGACATGGATTCAATGTGCGCGGGATCAAACTCCATTGGAACTGTTTTCATAGCTCCCCATCTTCAGAACGAACAGGACCCCCAATGTAGTTGTGAAGCCCGACTTCCTCAAACGCTAATCAAGGCAATGAAAACGGTATGCCAAATGATTTCCACCCATCTTTTGGAGACATGTTTGTGCTGACCGCTGGTTGGGTCCGGGTATTTAAGTGGACTAGTTACTACTCTGACAAGGCGTTATCGAATCGGTGACTGCTGAAAGAGGGGCTTACATGAAGTACAAAAGGCTAATTTGGCTTGCTTGTCTCTGTGGTGCAGCGGTACTCGGCTGTTCATCTGAAGGTCAAAGCTCAGATGATTCGGAATCGGTGGAACAAGAGGACAGCGTGTTTGTTGCATCCTCAGATTCGGTGCTCGAAGAGTCGGGTAACTCAGAGGTAGCAACATCGGTCCAAGAACAGACAGGGGGTGCTGCTACGACTGAAAAGGCACCGGCAGAAGATAGTTCGGCGTCGTCACCCGAGCTTTTGAATCTCCTAAACACGGCCTTTGTTGATTCTTCTGATTACTGGGGAGTTCAGCCTTATGCCGAGCAAGCGAACCAGTTGGGAATTCAATTTCATAATGGATTCGACTATTTCACCAACCAAGAAGAAGTAGGACTGCAGGCCGTCTCAGACGGCCGCGTCATGTTTGTCAAAATCTTTGAGAGGCCTCCGGATGGCGCATTTCAAATCAATTTGGCCTGGCAAGCACCAAGCGGTGAAATCGTTTCCTACAGTCTTGAGCCATCGGCCGGTCCAGCAAATGCGACGAAGATCGCTGAACAAAAAGTTCTGGCCGACAAAATGATGAAAGCGATCACCATAAAGGCCGGCGATGTCGTGAGCCAGGGCCAGTTTCTCGGCTACTTGTATGGTCAAGACGAGTGGGCGCACGTTCACATGACAGTGAAAGCAAGCAGCCAAGGGCCAGAAAAATGGTTATGCCCCGCCGACTTTATGGCGACGCTGAACGGTTCTGATTTGCTGGCTAAGTCGCTTGTGTGGGCCGAAGGTTTATATAAGGGATCAAAACAGCCACAGCTCTGCAACTACTGATTGAGTAGTTGCAGAGCTGCTTTAGATGAACACAAGGTATGACGAGCGCGAGCTGGGACGTTCAAGGGCTTCCCGACCCCCGCGAGTTCCCTGCTTATCCGATAACTTCCGCTATTTGTTCGTCGCCAAGAACCATTTCGGCTTCGAAGGTCATAATGTGAGTCCACTCTTGGAACCACTTACCCAATGCGACAGCGTCGTCGGTTTCGCACAAGATGTACCCGCAAAGAGATGGTCCGTTATGCCAACGACCCAACATTTCGATACCCGCAGGTGGTAAACCACCCGTTTCTTTGAACTGTCCTTGAACAGCATCTCGATTTTCAGGATTGAGTGAATATTTCACCATGAACTGCATATTTCCCACCTTTAGTAAATAATTGGATAAACGCGAAGGCTAACGACCTTGCGTCAAATAGACCTAGGAATATAGGTCTGTGAAGCTTCTCATACCCGTTTATTAATTCCAACCGGGCGATAGCGGAAGCCAACTCCCCAGCAGTGAATTAATTTGTCTACGACCTAGTTCGAAGGAGAAGCCAGATGGCAGGGATCGTTATACGTTCTAAGGCAATCGAAGAAGCTCACGCTCACCCAGAAATGATCCGGTCAGGCGCATATTCGCCTGCTGTGAAGGCTGGCCCGTTTCTCTACGTCTCTGGTTGCATCGCTAATGATCTATCCAACGATATGAGTGGTCAAGCAAGGGAGGAGTTCAGCTTCATCAAACTTGTCCTGGAAGAAGCGGGATACGAGTTGGCTGACGTAGTGAAACTGCAAGCATTCATAACAGACGTCGCGAACTATGGGGCCTATAGTGCCGCGCGCAAAGAATATTTCCCCCAAGAACCGCCTGCGAGTACAGCCGTGATCACAGACTTGTTACTGCCGGATGCTCTCGTTGAGATCGACGTCGTCGCTTATAAAGAAGATGCATAAACAGTGGATATCGACTTGGGGGAGTGCTTCAGTCAACTTCGTTGATTGCAGCACTGCAGGCTTTGTCGAAGTCTGCTTGGTTCCTGAATTGGACTTGGTAGGTCAAGAGTTCGTTATCGCCGGAGGGAATAGCTAGGAAGGGGGGCTCAAGGTCGGCAATCTTTGGCCCCATTGCATTGTCTGAACTTCTTACGTAGTCCGCAATAAAGCTGATGTCGAGGAGCGCTGCTGCTTCGGCATGAGCCTGTGGATGGTTTGAGCACCAGGCTCGATCGGCGATGGTTAACAAATTTTCTGGCAGCGTCGAAAGTGACTTGTTGCTGCATCCCGATAAGGCTGATGCGAACAAACCAATAGTCAAGAAAGCGAGACCTGTTCTGTGCACCAGAACAAACTAGAACGGAGAGGACGAAGATCGAAATATTTGATCTAGTTAGTCTCAGACCCGGTCTCGATTAGTGACTATCATCAAAGAAGTGTCTCCTTCAGAACTCCCACAACAACTCCCAAAAGTTTCGGCCGCTAGTTGGAAAATTCTTATTGCAACATGCCTAACCAACTTCGTTATTGGTCTTGATCTATCAATAACGAACGTTGCTATTCCGAATATTGAGAAAAGTTTTTCTTCGGCGAGCACTGCCGATGTTTCATGGTGCTTGACCTTTTATATGTTGACTTACGCAGGGGCTCTGATCGTAAGTGGTCGTTGGGCCGATCGGTTTGGACGTGTCCGGGTCCTGAACACCGGTTTCGCCTGTTTGGTTTTCGGATCACTTTTGCTGGCTGTTGCCCCAACAGTCCCGCTGCTCATTGCCGCTCGAGGTCTGATCGGCGTGGGCGCGGCAATGGCTGCACCTGCCTCTTTGGGTATAGCTGTAGCTTCGTGGCCTGCCGAACGTCGGGCGACTGCGGTAACAATCTGGAGTTCGACTTTGGCCTTGTCTTCGGTAGTCGGTCCAATTATCGGTGGAGTTGTCATCGAACTGAGCTCTTGGCGTTGGGCGTTCGCTCTGAACGTGCCGGTCGGTATCGGTGCTCTCATCTGGGGTGCGCGAGTTCTGCCCGAAAGTAATCGAGACTCAAACGTTCGACGGCCTGACATGCTGGGTTCGATCCTAATTACCGCAGCCACCTCTGCGTTGGCTCTTTCTATCGTGAAAGGCAGTGAGTGGGGATGGTCTTCGGCCCGAGTCGTTGGATTATTGACATTCACGGTCGTTGGAACTGGCTTTCTTGCCCGCCGCATATCCAGACATGAAGACCCGATTCTCCCGCTGCCGCTGCTGGCCATACCCTCTTTTCGAGTAGCGATCTCGTCACTGTTTTTGTTCGGACTCGGATTTTTCTCGTCGATGCTTGTTGTCGTTCTATACCTAACCGAAATGGCGGGTTACTCGACAGTGAGGACAGGTTTTGGGGTGAGCGTCCTAGCGACCATGGCTTTCACAACAGCTAACTTTTCTGGCCGTTTGGCTGACCGGTTCGGACACCGCCGAATCGCTGTTCCAGGAATGTGCAGCTTCATTCTCGGGTGTTTGTGGTTGTATCAGAGCGCAGGTGCTAATCCGAGTTTCTTTGTAGATGTATTCCCGGCTCTAGTTCTTATGGGAGTGGGCATAGGTTCGGGACCAACGCTTTTGTCGGCTGCAGCCGTGTCAGAAGTTGATCCGAGTAACTTCAGTGTTGCAGGAGCGGTAGCGCAGACAGCCCGCCAATTGTCGGGCGCTATTGGTATTTCTATCGCTGTTGCTATCAGCGGAAGCAACGCAGACGAAGACGCTTTCAGAGCGACTTTCTTGTATTTGACAATAGTTGCCGCAATGTCGGCGATAGCTGCGTTAAAGCTTCCTGCGGCCAACGCAACGCGAAAATTGTGAATATTGCCCTGGGTTAGAAGCTCAGGTCGCTCGCGGTCAGAGGCCCACAGGTATGTAAAAGGAAAGAGTAAAGTCAGGCAAGTGAGAAGTAGCGCCTCAATGGCTCCAGCGATTACCACCTTTGATTGCGATGTAGCAGCAGAAGCCCTCGTGGCGGAACTTGATTTGAACGGTTGTGTGATTGTCGACAACCACATTACCGATGACCGTATGGAGCAACTGAATTCGGAGCTCCAGCCCTATCTTGACTCAGCGCCGTACGGTCGGACCGAGTTTGCTGGAAGAACTTCTAGACGACGTAACGGACTGCTCACCAAGTCTGAGACCTGCAGGGAGTTGGCCATTGACCCGCTGCTGCTGGCAGTTTGCGATGGAGTTCTAGGCCCACACTGTGTGAACTATCGCCTACACGTCACGATGTTAGTCGAGCTTATGCCTGGTGAGGTTCGCCAAGAAATACATCGAGATGGAGAGATATACCCAGTACGACACCCGACACCTCCCATGACTCTTGCCGCTTTCTGGGCCTATACCGACTTCACTGAAGAAAATGGATCCACACTTGTTGCCCCAGGTTCGCATCGGTGGTCTCACGAGCGCAGACCGCAAGAGGATGAGCTTGTTCAAGCCGTGATGCCAAAAGGGTCTCTTCTGTTGTACACGAGTAGCGTTTGGCACGGTAGTGAGGCTAACCGGAGCGATTCTGTGCGGACCGGAATGGGCCTTCATTACAGTCTTGGCTGGCTCCGTCAAGAAGAAAACCAGGTGCTTTCCTCTCCGCCAGAGATAGCCCAACACTTTCCTGAGCGTTTGCAACGTCTAATTGGTTATGACTTTGGGGGTCCGTATCTCGGTTTTGTGGAGCAAGGTAACCCCATCAGGCTGCTACAAGACAGCGATGAGGGCGACTTTGCACGTACCGAACCAGAATTGAACGAACAAAGAGAGAAAATAGCGTTAATTCGGTTCGGTGATGTGTCGGAAGAACGGTCGTAGATAGCTATTTCACCAAGTGTCAATCGTATGTTTTTTCTCTGATTGGCTAGCCCGACGCTCTGCTGACGGTTGAAGGTGGTGTAACAGCTTGGCCAAACTAGGCCGAGTTTCTTGCGGCTCAATAATGTCGTCGAAAGAATTAAAGTTTCTGGTGGCAGTAAACGGGTCTTCGACACCAAGGTGCGTTGTTGGCCAAGCGACCTGCCAAAGAGGTACTTGATGTCCAGTTGGTGAGCCTGCCATCAAGTGTCCGGTGAATCCTCCAGCCGCACGCAACTGAATTGAGGCGATAGGCACGGTTCGACGTTGCTGAGTTTGAAGCACTCGAGTATGCCAGCGGCTGATTCCTGGCTTTGGCCCTGCTTCAGTCTCAATAGTCGTGTACGGACTATCAATCAAAGAGATAATCGGGTATTCGTACGAATCGCATAGTTCTACAAAACGCCCAATCTTCGTGGCTGCTGATTCACTGATTGCCCCTGAATTGACGGCTGGGTTATTAGCGATTACTCCTACGCTTCTGCCGTCAAGACGAGCTAAAACAGTTACAACACTGGTTGCAAAATTCGGGCGAAGCTCCAACATAGAGTCGGCGTCTACTAATGCTTGAATGAGGGGATATACGTCGTAAGGGCCCGACTCAGATATGAAATCGGCGATATTTTTGGCTGACCCATCTGGCTGCCCTTCAGGCTGATCCCAAAGGAATTCCAAATATCGCTTTGCGAACTCGATTGCTGAAGGTTCATCATCGGCGAGAAGATCGATCCCTCCGGTGAGCTCATGCATTTCAACGCCAGCGAGCTCTTGAGGAGTAAGGGTTAAACCAAGTGCAGCTTCGACCATGGGTGGGCCGCCCATCCCGATTGCCGAACCACGAGTCGCAATGACAATGTCAGAAAAACCGGCAAGGCTGGCATGGCCGGCGAAAGAAGGTCCAGAGACAATAGCTACCGTCGGTGACCACCCAGAAAGTTCGGCCATCCCGTCAAACAAAGTGAATCTGCCGATCTGTCCACTGAGTTCTAAATGGCCCAGACCTGTTCGAGGGTGACGGGCGCGACTCCCTCCACCATCGACGAAGAAGGCAATAGGCCAGCGCTCTTGATGTGACAGCGATAGCAAATGCTCCAGTCGCGCAGCGCCATAGCCGCCGCCTCGGTCGGTGTAATCAGTCGAAGAAGTAATGACCGTATGCCCGTTTATTGAGCCAATGAAATCAACCCCGCCACGTTCTGGCACCCACTCGTCTTCGCTGTCCCGAGCCGCGATGGCACCGAATTCAACTTCAGAGCCTGGATCGAGAAGATGTGTGATCCGTTCCCTTGCCGTCAAATGACCCGTTGAATGCACCTTTTCGACGGCCTCAGGGCGCGACGAATCAAATCGGAGCGCCTTTGCCGCTCGCAGTTTGTTACTTAAGAAGTCACGCATCCCAAATCACCTTGTGTCTATGTGGTGAAGTTTTTCTGCGGGCAAAGTTCGTTTGGTGCGTCTGAGCATTGACGCAATAAGAGGGCGTGTTTCCTCTGGTAAGACCACATCGTCAAACGAGAACGTACGCCCAGCGCGAACTCCGGAAGCGACATCTCGCATCTCTTCGGCGTACTCATCTCTAATAGTTCTGGCTGTCACAGCGTCCTTAGCATCACGAATTTCTTTTCGTTTCACTAAATAAGCCGCGCCTTCAAGACTCATTCCACCGCTTTCAACTGACGGCCATGCAACACGTAACTCGGGCATTTTCCGGCTTGCGCCATACCCCGACATGGCAAAAGGACCCAGTCCGTAAGCCTTGCGAATCTGAACGGTATAGAGCGGGACTGAGCGGTGATGAATCGCTGAGAGCGGTCGAGCGTGATGACGTGCAATGCCTTCCCGTTCGGCGTCTGGGCCGACCATGTAGCCAGGGTTATCAACAAAAGAAATAAGCGGCAGACCGTATGCATCGCACCACTCCACGAACCTGCTGGCTTTATCGGCTGCAGCGCTATCTATTGCGCCTGCGCGCGGTGACAAAGGCTGATTTGCGAAGATCCCGACGGATCTTCCCTCGACGCGAGCGAACATCGTAACGAGTGACTGTGCCCACTCGGGCCCGACTTCGAACACACTGTCCTGGTCGGCAAAAGCTTCGATCACCTTGCGCATGTCATATGCCCGCCGACGGTTAGCCGGAACTATTTTTGCGATATTTGGGGCAGATTCCGCCGGAGAGAATTCCGATGGTTCGTCGTACCAGTATTCGAGAAACCGTTGGGTTGCATCAACCGCTTGCGGTACGTCATCCACGACTAGATCAACGTCGCCTTTACTAGCTGAATTTGCAACGGAGCTAATTCCTGTTGGGTTAATCAGGCTTCCGAAATCTGCGTCGACAGTAGCGATGACTAAGTCACACAAAAAAGCGAGAGCGCTGTGGCTGTCACGAGTTGCTCCTGTCACCACTGCTACCGTCGGCGCCCAACCGGACAATTCAGTTAAGCCCTCCAGAACATCCCAGCGCGCTCGGGTGTAATTAACTATGGGAGGTACAGGTTGCGGGTCCCCGACGCGCGAGCCGTCCCCTTCGATGAACATAACTAGTGGCCAGCGATTAGTTACGGCGATCGTTGTGAGTTTCGCCAGCTTCCGCATATTTCGGTCGCTGTGAGTTCCCTCTTCAACTGATCTGTCGTGTGCCGCGACAACTACGGGATGTCCGCTGATCTCACAAACTCCACCGACCAGTCCGTCCGACGGACCATCGTCTTCGATTGATGTTGTGCGCCCTGCGAGTAAACCGTATTCAGTGAATGACTCCGCATCAGCCAATAATTCGATGCTGTTGCGCGCTGAGGTGCAGCCGCTGAGAGCGCGAGCCCTAGCAGCGATGATTTGGTTTCGTGGATCAGACTCGGACGCGTCAGTCATGGCTAAGGGGATTCTGACATATCTAATCCAACCTTTGCATTGGAGTAAGTCTCAGGATCAATTCTTTAAAGGAATCGCTACTTGCTTGAGCTGCTGTCCGGGTTTTCAGTAGCAATTGTTCTCGTTGAACCACAGAGGGTAAGGATTGCGCGTTCATCTGGACGGTGCGGTGAACATGAGGTTCGCTGAGTCTGTTTCAGATAGTGTCTGGCAGGGCTGAAAGTCCGACTAACGCAAGGTGGAAGTTATGAAGATGGATACCGAAGACTACATAGACCTGCTCTCGGCGAGGGCAGCAGATGCCCGAGCGATGATTATGTTTTTCGCAGTCATTCACACGGGACTTTTAGTGGTGTTGGGATTCGCTGGCGAGGGTCTACAGGACTCCGGGACCCAGTTGGCCTTAGCCGCTGTAACTGTTCTCACTTCGCTGTGGACCGTCTTCTTTATGGATGACTGCATGCAAGACCTTTTCGCTATCGCCAAGGACCTACCTGAAGACTTCCAGTCCAGCAACGTCGGACGTCGTTTCACCGCCGTACCGGTCCCCGTCTTTAGAGTCGTGAATTTCGCAGTTATAGGGCTCATAGTTGTTGCCGAACTCTTAGCTATTTACTAACTAAATTGAGACGGCGCCGTGTGGCGAGACGCATTTGCGTTTCGCTTTCGTTGATACTCGGTGTGCTTATTGGTTGTCATGCGACCTCTGCCGCCCATGACCCGATTTTCTTAACTGAGGATCACTTTGCGTCCGACATTGGACCATTTCTTCCAGATGGAACTATTTCGTTCGCAATGTATGGCCGACTTGAAAAGCCCACTAGCACACAGGGGTTTCAAGCCGCGCTACAGCAGGGACAGTCGTTGAATCTCTCTCTGCTTGTTCCTGCGGTCATCCCGGAAATTAGTTTTGAAATTAACTCGCTACCCGAACTAGAGGTCACGCGACCAGATCAAACCTCTTTCGTGTTGAGGGCCCAATTTCGCGAAACGTTTTATGAACCTTTTACCGGAACCACCTATCTGCGGCTAGCTGACCATTTGGAAGAAGCCCAACAAGGGGAGTACAGCTTTCTGATCTCAGGCAAGGAAGCGGGTAGGTATGTGGTGTCGATAGGCACACTGGAAAGGTTTGGTACTGAAGTACGTCGTTACACCAGGCCCCTCGTTGTTGGTCGGTCCACTAGCCCGGTAGTGGAATGGTTCGAAACTCAGAGTGAGATGGTGACTAGTGAGAGTCCCGAAGATCCAAATTATTCGTCGGAAAAGGTTACTTCCCCCCCTGAACCAGAAGCTGGAGCTGAACCTGAACTCAAAACGGAACAAAGTGAGACGGAGCAAAGCAACTCAAGGGCAGCATCTAATACGGACAAAAACCGCACCCTGATTTACGTGACAGCGGCAGGAGTTGTATTAGCGCTTGCTGGTTTGGTGCTCGTCCGAAAACTAAAGCGCTAGATGTTTAAATCAAATAAATCAGAAAACGCGAGCCCGTATTCTTCAGCCGATGACACCAACGAGCCAAGTTCAACAAACGCCTCGTCGCTCATAGCTTTGTGTCGCTCGCCGATTTCTTTTCCACCCCAGCCACAGGTGTAACGAAGCTGATACTCGGAGCTAGTTAGTGCCCCATAGATAGTTTCCGCGAACGTTTCTGCTTGGATCGAGGCTTGAATTCCGGCTGTATAGAACTGAAACATCCGGTCGTAGTGATCTTGGTAAGCCGTTGGAACGGGGTTACCTTCGTTCTTGGGAAGTATTGCTGTGCGAGTGACTCCGGGTTCAATGATGTGAACACGGATGCCGAAGCTTATGAGTTCTTGGGCTAAGGCTTCACTCATTCCTTCTAGAGCGAATTTTGATCCTACATAAACAGTTTGACCGATGTGCCCGATGAGTCCAGCAATCGATGAGACCTGGAAGATGTGACCGGAACCGCGTTCGCGCATACCAGGTACAAAGGCTTTCACGCAGCGAACCGGGCCCCACACATTCACCTCCATCACTGCTTTAGCCTCATCGATGTCGATGTCTTCGGTAACCGAGTTCAATGCGACGCCGGCGTTGTTGACTAGTACATCGAGAGCATCACCATTTGCTTCGATTTGGTTGGCGCAGGCAATAACTGAGTCGTCGTTCGTGACGTCGATTTCTATTGTTGAGAGGTCGCAATCTTTAGCTAGGTCAAGCAGCTTTGAGCCCTTGTCAAGGTCTCGCATCCCGGCGTACACTTTGTGGCCTTTTTGGGCGAGAAGTAAGGCCGTTGCGCGTCCGAGACCTGAATTAGCTCCGGTTACAAGTGTCACTGTCATGTCTGAACCCTAGTGCTCACTGCATATTGGTGGGTTGGGTTTAGTTTTCAGACCAGTCTGGTAGCACCTCGGGGCAGCGGTCCCAGCGCTTCGACTGGCAGGCCAGGCTGTGGGAAGCTGGTTGACATGGAGTTCGAACCTCTTCACCGCAACTTCGGTGCGCGCGTAAATGGCATCGACTTGGCCGGTCCGCTTACTGGTGAAGAAGTGGCAGAGTTGCATGCAGCGATAGACGAGTACTCGGTTTTATTGTTCCCACAGCAAAACATGAGTGACGAAGCGCAGATGGAACTCACATCGGCATTGGGTGAACCCGAAGAGAACCATGTCACCTTCGGACGGACCGGCGAGATTATGTACATAGGTACGGTTGGAAACGTCATCGACGACGACACCAAACACGATGAATCTGCGACTCACACCCGTTCGATGAAGGGCAACAATTTGTGGCATTCAGATTCTTCGTTTCGGCGGGTGCCGTCCTATGTGTCGATACTGCATGCCTATGAAGTACCTGGCGAGGGGGGTGCAACTGAATTCGTGAGTCAGCGTTGTGCCTACGACCGTCTTGGCTCAGACACGCAAGCTGAAATCAATGACCTCCATGTGCTCCATGACTATGTTTTTAGCCGCACCAAAACTGCACCAGTTCATGACAACCACGCTGCTTCATTGCCTCCAATCGAACAGAAGTTGGTTCGAAGGAACCCACGTAACGGGCGACGTAATTATTACGCCGGCGCACACGCTCGTTCCATTGTCGGCTGGAATGGTATAGACAGCAGGCGTCTCATCGATGAACTCAATGACCTAGCAACCCGACCTGAATATCGTTGGTCACAGGACTGGCGACCAGGCGACACCCTCTTTTGGGATAACCGATGCATATTGCATCGAGGTACTGGTTACGACGCCGATCGATATCGACGAAATATGCGTCAAACTAGAGTTCGAGGGAGTGGCCCAACCTTGGATGAATAAACCGATTGGTAAAGGTTAAGGGGTAAGGGAAAACAGATCTTGGAGCGTCCGTAGTAGAACGTTGTTGAACCGGTACCCTCGGTACTCCTCGGAACAGTGGGTTGGTGACTTCCCCGCACCGCTTCAACCACCGAGAGCAAGGACATAACGTTGCCTGCCACTTTCGCCGATCTCGGCGTGCCCTCTTCGTTGACGCGCGTTCTCTCTAGTCAGGGGATAAATGAACCGTTCGAGGTGCAAGCAGCGGCTATTCCAGATGCATTAGCTGGACGAGACATTTGTGGGCGTGCGCCGACTGGGTCCGGTAAAACAATCGCTTTCGGAATTCCCGTGATTGTTCGCACTGCAGGCTCGCGACCTAAAGCGCCGTCAGCTTTGGTGCTTGCACCCACCCGAGAATTAGCTGAACAAATTGCTGATGAACTTCGACCACTTGCTCAAGCACACGACCTATGGGTGCTGTCTGCTTACGGTGGTACCAATATCAAGCGCCAGGTCGACCGTCTTAAAAAAGGCGTCGATATTCTCGTCGCATGCCCTGGGCGTCTCCAAGATCTCATTGACCGCAAAGCGTTGACGCTCGATTCAGCTCGGACTGTCGTCATCGACGAAGCGGACCGGATGGCTGATATGGGGTTCTTGCCCGATGTGCGTCGCCTATTAGACCTCACTCCATCGGATCGGCAGACCTTGCTGTTTTCGGCGACACTGGACAAAGACGTCGCTGCATTAACTCGTGAATACCAAGCCGATCCGGTTCGTCACGAAGTCGGACCAGAAACACCTGACATTGGGCGCCTCCAACATCATTTCTGGGCCGTCGACCGAAACGAGCGTGTCAAAGTCGCGGTAAATCTGATTAGACGGACTGGAAAGACAGTTGTGTTTACCCGAACACGCCACGGAGCTGATCGCGCAGCTAAACAACTTGAACGAGACGGACTCGAAGCAGCCGTTATTCACGGAGCTCGAAGCCAAAACCAACGGGACAGAGCTTTGGCGCATTTCAGTGACGGTGAAGCTTTAGTCCTCGTCGCCACTGATGTAGCTGCCAGGGGTATCCATGTAGATGGGGTTGAATGTGTTCTTCATTTTGACCCCCCTGAAGACGGGAAAGCCTACGTGCATCGAAGCGGACGAACCGCTCGAGCGGGTGCCACGGGCACCGTCGTATGTTTCGTTGACAAATCGCAACGCAAAGCAGTCAAACAGTTGCAGCGTGAAGTTGGGATAGATGTTCAAGTTGTTGACCCTGATTTGGAGGGCTTCGGAGACGCTCGACCCCTTGCCCCGAGACCCCAAAAAAGTGGTGGACACAATGAGAAAGGGTCGCGCCCGCAGAGTCGAAAACCTTCTGGGGGTCAAAGTCGCGGCAAAGGCGGAAAAAGTAAACCTAAGACTCAGAACAGGCAAGAGGGGCAAGGGAGCGGAAAGCACCAAAGTTCTGGAACTAGTGGCAAACCCGCGGGTAAAAGAAACTCGGGTAGCAAAGGAAAGCCAGGCGGTAAAGGGCAGCAGGGGAATGGCGGAAAGCCAGG
>CEVU01016945.1_pt1 | contig 15615 bp, 16 predicted proteins | sample 427081 | NCBI WGS metagenome assembly CEVU01 (sample SAMEA2623868, study PRJEB7988) | marine metagenome | biome: marine biome (ENVO:00000447); feature: deep chlorophyll maximum layer (ENVO:xxxxxxxx); material: "saline water (ENVO:00002010), including plankton (ENVO:xxxxxxxx)" | depth 80 m | reverse complement strand
AGACTTAAGAAAAAATCATCATTTCCAAGCAGTGCATATCCACCTTTGTCAATAAAAGGTATGTCTGCCATTTCAGCATGCGCCTGTCTAGCATTAATCGGTAATAAAGCAGGTTCAAAGCAGCTCGTATAACCCATTTCAATATACTTTAAACCGGTTTTTATAGTTGATGGTGCTATGATTGATGATGAGTCATAATTACCATCTGCTTCGTTATGAAATTCTTCTAACATCAATCTTGCGATATTGACTTTACCCCCTCCAATATGAGTATGTAAGTCTATCGCTCCAGGCATAACTATTTTATCAGCACAATTAATAACTTTATCTATTTTTGAACGAATACTCTTTTTATCAATAATTTTACCATCTTCAATATATATATCTTTTTTTATATTAAAAATTTTATTTTGAGGATCATATACGTGTCCAGATTTTAAATGAGTAATCAAAATATTTTCCTAAGCTAATTTATCTAGTATACTTTGTGAATTTGGTAAACTTATATTCCTAACATCTTTCAATGCTACAGATACAACATTATCTGTTCTAAACATAATTCCCTCATAGTCTATTCCAGGTATACCAACAGGAATAAATATATCAGGCTGATTTGTAAAGGTAGAATTTGGATGACCAATCACAATATTTTTAATTTTTTTATTTATCTCTATTTTATCAGGAGAAATCGTAGAAATATGTAAAACTAGGTCAACATTTTTTTTACTTATAAGATTCTCACTATCATAAGATTCTCTATCATGTTTAAAACTATTAGAGACATGTTTTATTCTAGAAGGAAAACCCGTCATCCAGGTCATGGCTTGTGATGAAGTAACATCTGCAAGAGATCCTGATATTGGCATGCAAGCAGCTCTCTGAGTTTGATTCAAATTTACAATATATCCACAAATTGAATTAATAATTATTTCTGGTTTTTTATTTTTCATAAAGTCCGAGGCAGCCCAAGTTGTAACAAGATATTTTGACTTAGAAATAATATTTTTAAGTTTAATTTCTGTATTAGCTGAAACACCTTTTATAGCTTTACCTTTTTCTTTTTGTAGATTTTTGAGTAAATCAGGAACTAAATCTAAATCAATTTTAATGTTAGTTAATTTGCATCTATTTTTGATTTCTTTTTGGATTTTAATAGGAAAGTTTCCTATCAATATAACATTTCTATTATTTTTATTTGAGCATAGACTATGCTTTGGGAGCAGCACCTTATCGATTAAACGAGGTGATTTATCGAATATTTTATTACCAATTACGATGATAGTGTCAGCTCTATTTTTAGTTTCTGTTAATGATGTTGCAATATATCCCGTTCTTTGGACAACGCCAATATTTTGGAATAAATATTTAGAGTTTATATGATCAATAATGGAATTATGTTGAGAAGCAAAATTTAATATTGATCTTAGACCTGATAATTCTATTCCATGATTTAAAATTAAAATCTCTTTATGACTATTTACAATATCTTTAATTTTTTTAATAGCATCTGATAAAGAAATGATTTTATTTTTCATTAAAGGATAAGTATTGCTATGTCTATTAATATTATATGATTCAATTTTTTTTCTACAGGAGATATTTTCTACCACATTATACTTTTTGCCATTTGTTTTGACTTGAATGTCGTCACAGTGAAGAGAGCAAAATGGACACACTAAATTTTTGGTACTATTTTGATTAGCCATATGAATATATTCTACATTATAACTATGCCACTTTGTAGATAAAAGGTATAAAATATAGAGCGTAAAATATATAATCTATTAAAATATGAATAAAAACATAAAAGAATCTGTCATATCATCCCCATCTAGATTACATCTTGGCTTTTATGGATTAGATGATGACTATGGATATACTTTTGGAAGTATGGGTGTAGCCATTGATGAGTATCAAACTAAGTTATTAATAACTAGCTCTAAAAAATTTTCAACTAATCTTCCAAAGAAATATATTAACCCTATTATAAAATATCTAGAGGAGAATAAGATAGATTCTAATTTTACTATAATGACAATAAGTAGCCCTCCTAGTCATATTGGATTAGGTTCAGGATCACAGTTAGCGCTATGTGTGGGTAAGCTAATTTTTAATTATCTAGACTTGAATATTAAAACTGAAAAAATCGCAGAAATCTTTAAAAGAGGGAAAAGGTCAGGCACAGGTATAGGCATATTTGAAAATGGAGGTTTTGTTGTTGACTCTTGTAAGAAAATCAATACCTTACCCAAGACAATGTTCAGAACCAAATTTCCCAAAGATTGGAAAATAATTTTAATAAACGATAGAAAATTGAAAGGTATTTCGGGTGAAAAAGAAATGGATTTTTTTAGCAAAAGTCTTAAATCCTCTCGTAAATATTCCTCGGAGTTATCTCATATTGTCTTGAGAGGGATATTACCATCTATAGTTTATGAAGATTTTGGTAACTTTTCTAAAAATATTACTGAATTTCAAAGAATGACCTCGGTTTTTTATAAAAATAAGCAAGATGGAATGTTTTTGAGTCCAAATATATCAAAAATCATGAAATACATCAGCGGGTTTGATAATATTGGTATCGGACAGAGTTCATGGGGACCGATGTCATACATATTTATAGAATCTAAATTACATGCTAAAGAGCTTATAAGTATTATAGAAAATAAATTTAATGTGTATAATGATATATCATTTAAAATAACTAATCCTTGTAATTCGGGATACAAAATCAAATATAAGTAAACTACTAATGGAGATAAAATAATGGAAAAACCTTTTTTACTACATATGATCACGCCAGAAAAAAATATAAGCCCGTTTGATGCTAATATGGCTTTTGATGCTGGATGGGACTCAGTAATCCCATATGTAAATGCAGACATCGATGATATGCAGGCATTGGTTCAAGATACAATTTTTTCAAGGTCTCCGTCCGCTCTAAAAAGAACTGGGATATTTATAGGTGGTAGGGATTCACATATGGCAATGGATATGCTTGATGAAGCAAAAAAACATATGGTGCCACCATTTGAAGTGCCTGTTTTTGCCGATCCTAGCGGTGCATTTACAACAGCTGCTGGAATGGTAGCGATAACTGAAAAAGCTCTTCAAGATAAATTTAATGAAGACTTTAAGAATAAAAAAGTTGTAATATTAGGGGGCACTGGGCCAGTAGGCGTTGCATCAGCTGTGATAAGTGCAAAAGCTGGGAATGAAGTCTTGCTTGTTGGAAGAAGTATAGAAAAAGCAGAAAAAACAGCTAATATTTGCAATGATAAATACGGCTCAAAGTCTGTTGTGGGTGCACAAGATTCAGATAAATCATCGTTTCTCAAAGATGCTGATATTGTATTTAACACAGGAGCGGCAGGAATTCAGCTAATGGATGACACTCTAGTTTCTAATGCAGCCAATCTAAAGATATGTGCTGATGTCAATGCAGTACCTCCAGCAGGTATATCAGGAATAGATGCTATGGATAATGTTGTCGCAATGAAGAATTCTGAATCTGGATGTTTTGGAATAGGTGCATTAGCTATTGGAAATATTAAATACAAGTCGCAACATGATTGTTTAAAGTTGATGTACAACTGCGATAAGCCGGTATACTTGCATTTTGAACATGCTTTTGAGTTTGCTCAAAAAGATGTCTAATGTCTAATGCTGTTGTTATTATCAGTAGTGAAACTTCATACTTAGAAGATAAAACCGCAGCTTTGGGGTATGATGTGTATGCATTTGATGAGTATACTCATAAAAATTTAAACAAAGTATCAAATATCAAATATTTAAAGTCATTTATTAAAAATATTTCAAATCAACATCAAAACATATATTTAATCTATGGTTCAGGACTAGAAGATAAAAAAAATATTTATGAAGTATTAAACGCTCATCTCATAATTAACTGTAATACTTTAGATCTACTTAGGAAGTCTGGAGATTTATGCTCACTAAAAGACATGGTTGAGGGTAGTGATTTAAGATTACCTAGTGATACTAATGCAAACAGTCTTACTACTAGACTCATATCAAAGCCGTTACATAGTTATGGTGGTTTTAATATACGATTTGAAACTCAATATAAAGAGAAATATTATACCGAACAATATATACCTGGAGATACATACTCAGCATCCTTTTTTATAAATGATGAAAATTTTATGTTTCTTGGTTTCAACAAACTTTTCTTACTTAAAGATTATAAAGCACATCCATTTATACATGCGGGAGCCATCATGTGCAATGATATAAATGATTCACAGAAAATTATAAGATCTATGGATAGATTATCAAGAAAACTTGAGATGAAAGGTTACAATAGTATAGATTTTAAGATTCATAAAAAACAAATCTTTATAGTAGATATCAATCCAAGAATAACTTCAACATTTAAGATATATAATGATATCTATAATAATAGTTTGTTAAATCATCAAATTAATCCATACAATATTATTCCTATAAAAAAAATAAATAAAGATAAAAAATATGGATTTGTAAATATATTTGTTAAAGAAAAAACAAAGTATGATTATGATTTATCCAATGATAATGCATTTATCAATACCCCTAAAATGGGTGATATTGTAGAAAAAGACCAGCCATTATTATCAATTTACTTAAATGCTAATAATTCAGGATTGTTGTTAAGAAAACTAAAACAAAAAATTTCAATTACAACCAATCTTTTTAGCTGTTATGATATAGATATCTAATTATGAGCGAAAATATAAGTATAAATAAGGCTGTTAAACCCCTAGTTGAAAAACTTGTGGAAAATGCTGAATTATTAAATCTTGGCATAAGCACGTCTGAAGGTGGTGCAAAGATAATAGACGCAGGAATCAATAATACTGGTTGTTTGGAGTCAGGGAGACTAATTACTGAAATATGCATGGGTGGTCTTGGACGCGTTTCATTATCTATGAATTCTAATACACCCAATTGGCCATTATCTATACATGTCCATAGTACTAATCCCGTATTAAGTTGTTTAGCTAGTCAGTATGCTGGCTGGAACTTATCTTTTGTTAAAGAAGAAGATAATTTTAACGCTTTAGGGTCTGGTCCATGTCGAGCTTTAGCATTAAAAGAAGATTTATTTAAAGATCTTAAATATTCTGATAAATTTTATTCTACTGTTGTTGTTTTAGAGGTTGATAGAAATCCTCCTCAAGAAATCATAGACAAAATAACTTCTGATTGTGACGTCAGCGAAAAGAACTTAACAATAATCTTAACACCAACTAAATCTTTATCTGGTAGTGTTCAGGTAGTTGGCAGAGTCCTTGAAGTTGGGATGCATAAATTACATGAAATTGGTTTCCCTTTAAATAAAGTTATTGACGGTTTCGGATCTGCTCCAGTTCCTCCACCAGCCCCGGATTTTTTAATAGGAATGGGCAGAACTAACGATGCTATCTTGTATGGGGGTGTTGTTCATCTTTTTGTGGATGTTGATGATGATGAAGCTTATGAACTAGCTAAAAGACTACCGAGTTCTACATCATCAGACTATGGAAAACCATTTGCAGATATATTTAAAGAATATAAATATGATTTTTATAAAATTGATAAACTTTTATTTAGTCCTGCAAAAGTAATTGTAACGACCTTAAAGACAGGAAAAACCTTTACAGAAGGGACTGTTAATAATGATTTAGTTGATAAGTCTTTTAATAAATGAGAACAATTCTTCTTTTGACTGATAAGAAAGGCTGGCATTATAAGCAACTTATACAGTCTATCAAAAAATATAATATTGATGTTATAACCAAAAATCTATCAGACTTATCTATTTCTATTATTAATAATGAACCTCAAATCTTACAAAAGAATGGTGAACCTTTAAATGTAACTGATGTTTTTGTTCGTCATATACCTGGTGGTAGTCTAGAAGAAATCATAACATACCTTAATATACTCAAAACATTTCAACTAAAAAATATTAATGTCATGAATACTGCTGAAAATATAGAGATGACTGTTGATAAATCTCTTACGTCTTTGAAACTTAAAGATGCTGGTATACTTACACCTAACACATGGATTATCCATGGAAAAAATGAATGTAAAAAAGCTATTAATAAGTTACTAGCTAAGCATTCTTTAATTTATAAACCACTGTTTGGGTCTCAAGGTGATAATATCATAAAGATTACTTCCCCTTTAGATTTTGACACGATTACTAACACCTCCAATATATATTATTTACAAGAGTTTTTAGAAACAGAACCTTCGCATGATTATAGGGTTCTTATTATTAAAAATAAATATAAAAAAATATTTCATACTATGATGAGGTATGGAGACAATTTTTTAAATAATATTTCAAAGGGCGCAAAATGTGTCCCAGTAAAAATTGATCATGAGATTATTAATACTGCTATAGAGGCATCTAATATTATCGATATTCCTTTTTGTGGAGTTGATATAATCAAACATAATAATAAAAACTATGTTATTGAACTAAATAGTATTCCAGCCTGGAAAGGCATGCAGTCTATAACTGATGCTAGTATCTCTGATCAAATTACTGAAATATTTCTCTCTAGAGATAATGATATAATTAAGTCTTCCATTAAAAAATAAATTACATGATTAGTTGCTTAGATTATCCTCCGCTAAATGATAGATTTGATATTTCATTATTGAAAAATTCTTATTTATTTGCATGTCAGAAAGATATAGAAATTATTAAACCAGGAAATGTCAATATTAACTCTCCACATAAAGACACTAGCGCAAAAGATTATATGTTGAGCTCTGTTAATAGTAGTAATCAATTATTTGATAAAGACATAAGCTTGGGAGATCGCGTATTAAATTCCATTATGGAGACTAAAAAAGAAACTAAGGTTAATACCAACCTGGGCATAGTTCTATTATGTGCCCCTATAATTCATGCTTTAATTAATTATAACCAAACAGGTTTGAAAGATGCAATTATTCTGACTATAGACGAGTCTTCTGAGGATGACACAGTTAAGATTTGTGAAGCAATTAATATTACTAACCCAGGAGGTCTGGGCAAGAGCGGTAAATTTGACACTAAATCATTACCTCGTATGAAATTGAGAGATATTATGAATTATTCCTCTTCTTATGATCGAATCTCATACCAATATAGTCATAATTTTGTTGATATTCTGGATTTTATAGTTCCTAGAATATCATTTCATATTGGAAATAAGCACCCTTTAGATATATCTTTATCCCTAACATATATGGAAATTTTAAGCAGAATACCAGATTCCCATATATCACGTAAATTTGGTGATAAAATAGCAAAAAAGACTAGTAATAATGCCTCTGATTTGTTAAAAATACTAGACAGGGAAAATAGTCCGGATTATATTGCTAATGAGCTTAATAATCTAGATTATGAATATAAGAAAAAAGGAATTAACCCGGGAACTACCGCAGATTTATTAGTAGCTAGCCTGATGATTTTTAACATTTTCAGAGTTTAGACTATAAATCTCCATCTTTAGTTAAAGTTGGTAAAGTAATTCTCATTTAATAAAACAGGAGATAACAAATGGCAGTAATTGACAAAGTACTAACAGGTGAAAGTCTAGTTGTAACAGAAGGTGGTGATAACGAGATTGCACACATTGACTTGATTATGGGTCCACGTGGTTCAGCTGTAGAAGATGCATTTTGTAATACACTATGTAATAACAAAGATGGTTTCACATCACTTCTTGCGGTTTCTCAACCAAACCTAATGGTAAAACCAGCAACTGTAATGTTTAACAAAGTTACTATTAAAGGAGCTAAGCAAGCTGTTCAAATGTTCGGTCCAGCACAAGCAGCCGTATCAATGGCAGTTGCTGATAGTGTTAAAGATGGAACAATTCCAGCAGCAGAAGCTAATGATGTATTTATTTGTGTAGGGGTTTTCATACATTGGGATGCTAATGATGATGGAAGAATCTATGATTATAACTACAAAGCTGTTAAAGAAGCAATTTCAAGAGCGGTAACAGGCTCACCAACAGCTGATGAAGTAGTTGCAAGTGCTGACGCTAAACAACATCCTTTCTCAGGACAAGCGTAAGCAGTTAGTTGACAAACTTTTAATGAAGCCAGTCTATTTAATTATAGACTGGTTTTTTCTTTCTGAATGAATAACTTAGTTAATTTATTTTGATGGAGAATCGAAGATACAAGAACACCTTTTGCTCCAATTTTTTTTGCTTTCTTAATGTCTAAAACTTTTTTAATACCACCTGCAATATAGTAATCTTTTTTATCGTTTCTGATAAATTTTTTCGCAATATTATAATTAAATTTATCATCAGAACCTACTTGCAACAAATCCATAATGATTATTTTTTCAGGCAAATATCTTTTATGCTTGTAAATTGGTTTTGATCCTAAAAAATTTCCATTAAAATCTAGAGAACATATACAGTCCTTATTTTTTGATTCTTTTAAATCAAAACCTTTTGAATTCTCACTACAGAAAATAGGTATATAGTTTTTGAACTTTTTTATGAGATTTATTTCATTCATACCCGTATCTATCCAAAATTCTATTTTAGGAAACATATTTAATATGCTATTAAATAGTTTATGATCTACTGTTTTTTGTGATATAGCGTCTAGATCAGCAATATATATTATGTTGGGAGAGTATCTTTTTGATAACTGATAGATTATCTCAATTGGCTCTATGCTATTATATAACTTATAATTAATTGGTTCATATTTAGTTCTGTCGCCTTTAATGGCTTTAACTACATTATTATTCAGTATGTCTAAAACAGGAATTATGTCCATAATATGCAAAAGATATTAATATATGAATATATTACAGGAGGTGGTTTGATAAATGAAGATTTAACTTCAAATCTCATGCATGAAGCAACATTAATTACAAAATCATTATATCGCTCTGGTGAAAATTCAAGATATTTTGATTGCCATTATCTTTTGGATTATAGGTTAAAGAATCTTCATAAAGATAATTCTATTATTATTAGAAAACAAGATGAACTTTATAATACGAATTTCTTACGTAAATATAATTATGTGTTGCCAGTGATGCCAGAGTCAAATTTAAAATTATATGACTATGCTAAATTTTTGGAAGCAAATAAAATTAATATGCTTTTATCAGATTCTAAGACTATTAAAATATGTTCAGATAAATATGAATTCTTTAAATTCATCAGCAATAATAAATTGAATACAATAAAGACATATTTAAAACATACGAAGAATATGTATGGAAAAAAATTTGTAATCAAAGATAGGTATGGAGTTGGATGTTCATATGTAAAAGTTACTAAAGATATTAATAAGCTTACTATTATTAATAGCAATAATATTATCCAAGATTATATAGTCGGTCAAGACTATAGTGTTTCAGTATTTTTTACAAGACATGATTTTAAGTTATTAACTATTAACAAACAACTCATAAGGATAAATCAAAACGGTCAAATGTATTTATCTGGAATAATGGTTAATATTAAAGATGACCGCTATATAAAGATTATTAGTATTATATCGAAAATTAAAAATATATTGCCTGGATTGAGAGGTTTTGTTGGTATTGACCTTTTGATTAATGACAAAGAAATATTTATTATCGAAATTAATCCTAGACTGACTACTTCTTTTATTGGAGTATATGATACTTTAGGGATTAATATAATAGATTTGATAATAAATTCTAGGTATATAAAGAATACTATTTCCGGAAAAAAAATTTTCTTAAATACATATGAAGAAAAATAACTTATATATTGGTTGGGACATAGGTGGAGCTCATACTAAGTTCACAATATCTTTTCAAAAAAATGATAGATATTTATGTAAAATAATATTAAATGAATTATGGCGACCAAAAAAATCTTTGAGTTTAATCATAAATAAAGTACATGAAAAATATCATGATAAATTTAATATAATAAATGCAATAACCATGTCAGGTGAAATGAGTGATATTTTTAAGGATAGAAAAGAGGGTGTGAATCAAATATTATCATCCTTTAAAAGTAAAAATGTGACTAGTTATATTTATAATATTGATGAAGGATTAATTCCTATAGATTCAAAATTCAAACATTTATCAGTAGCTTCTGCTAATTGGCATATTATAGCTAAATATCTTAGTAATTATCATAAAAATATAGTTGCTATAGATATAGGGTCAACTACAACAGATATAATCCTTATAAAAAATTTCAAATGTATAAATAAGAGAAAAGATGACTTTAGTGGTCTAAGATCGCTGGAATTATTGTACACTGGTGTTCTTAGGACCCCCATTTATTCAGTTGTTCAAAATTTATCTATAGACAAAAAAACCTATCATGTCATCCCTGAGGATTTCGCTACAATGTCAGATATATATAGAATATTATCCATTATTCCGGCTAAATTTAACTATTCAACAACAGCCGATGCAAAACATAAGACAATAAAAGATAGTTTTATTAGATTAGCAAGAATCTTTGGTTTCGATTATTCCCATTTAAATAAAAGTTTATTATTAAGGTTGGCTAAAAAAATACATACAGTGCATTTAGACAAAATTAGTTGTACTATTAAATCTCATATTATTAAAAATTTTGATAGTAAAAATAATTTTAAGATTGTAGGTATGGGTGTGGGTCAAGAACTTGTAAAATCTATTGCAAATAAAAATAAATGGGATTATTCAAGTTTAAATAATTTCATAAATATTAATTATGATAAAAATATCACTAATCCATCAGATTTAGCACCATCCTATTTATTATCTCGCTTATTAAAAGATTATCATGAATAAACAAAAAAGAATAACTTATGATTATTATGGAGATGCATATAAAATATTTTCTCTTATTAAAGACAATGATTGGTCTGTTTTATTATGCAGTCATCATGAAAAATTTAAAGATCAAAAATACGATATTATTTCCTCAAATCCAATAGAAAAAATATATGCTTATCAAGATATAACATTCGTCGAGTCAGGCCTGAAATCTGAAAAATTCCATATGGATCCAATTGAAGTCTTGAATAAACGGATGATGAATTATAAATCTGATTATACTGATTTACCATTTTCAGGTGGTGCAATTGGTTATTTATCATATGATTTAGGAAATGAATATGAAGATATTGAAAATAAAAATATAGATGAAGATTTACCTTTAATGGCCTTTGGCATATATGATTGGTGTATTCTGATTGATCATGAAAATAAAAAAACTATACTAGTATATGAATCTGAATCTAATTTAATAAAGATCATAAGGAATTCTCTGAACCAAAAATCTTTTGATGAATATCAAAAAAAACCATATGAATTATCTTCGGAATGTAAATCAAACATGTCATATGATGAATATAGGGAAAATTTTAATAAAATTCAATCTTACATAAGGGAAGGTGACTGTTATCAGATAAATTATTCTCAAAGATTCTCACTAAGTTATTCAGGTGATACTTGGGATATATTTAATAAAATAGCACCTTCATATTCTTCGCCTTATTCAGCTTATCTTCATATGCCATTTATAGACATAATGTGTTTCTCACCCGAACGTTTTCTTTCTTATGATGGAAAAATAGTGGAAACTAAACCAATTAAAGGCACGAGACCTGTTTCAAGTGACCCAAAAAAAAATGAAAGGGCTATCAAAGAGCTTTCAAGTTCGGATAAAGAAAAAGCAGAAAATCTTATGATTGTAGATTTATTGAGGAATGATCTTGGCCGTAACTGTGAATTTGGATCAGTAGAAGTAAAAAAATTATTTGATATAGAAACATTTTCAAATGTACATCACTTAGTTAGTACAATTCAAGGTAAGATTTCTAGTGATAGTAGCATCTTTAAATTAATCAAAGGCTGTTTTCCAGGTGGTTCTATTACAGGAGCACCTAAAATAAGAGCTATGCAAATTATAAATGAAATAGAACCCGATAATAGAAGCATCTATTGCGGATCTATTGGTTACATGAGCTTCAATGGCTCTGCAGATCTAAATATAGCAATAAGAACGGTTATTGCATCTAAAAATAAATTATTTTTTTGGGGAGGAGGAGGAATTGTCTCTGACTCTGAAGTCGAGTCAGAATACAAAGAGACTTTCGACAAAATCCAGCCATTACTTGAAATACTCAAGAGTTAAGTTTAATTTCTTTTGAAACCTGATTTAACATATCAATGCTTAAATTTTTCCTGTCCGATGCTGTTTCACACAGCTGACCTCTAAAGCCTAAGAAGTTTGGGTTTAATTGTTTTAGCTCATTAATATGCTCTATTCTAAGTGATCCAGATAAACCACAAAGCTTATTATTTGACTTTGTTATATTTATAAATTTTTCAATTATTTCTTTATCTAATATTTCAACTAAGGATTTACTATCTTTATGATATGTGTCAATCATTATTCCATGATACCCAATATCAATAGCTTTTTGGACATTACCTAATCTAAAATCTTTGTCAGCAAATAATACACATATAGGTTTAGTTTTATTAAATTTAATTAGCCGAATCAATTTTCCATGTTCATCAATAAGATCTTCCTTAAATAAGCCTATCTTTACGAAGTCAATATTTTTATCAACAACAAATTCAATATTCTCAATGTTTTTAAAATTATTTGGATTTGAATCATTTCCCATTGTTACACTTAGTGTATATTTAGAGAGAATTTTGCAAGCTTTAGAAATAAAGTCAATGCCGACAAAGCCTAGTGCTCCATCATTAATATCTTTCAAATCTACAATATCGATATTAGCAGACGAAACTATTTTTGCTTCTTTAGTATCTTTAATGCTGGCAAGAAAATTTGTCATGTTATTTCTTTTTAAATTCAGATATTTTTTTTTCAATCCATCCCCATGCCTCTAATTCTTTGGGACCAGATGTTTTATCTATGCCTATTTTTAGATATTCAATTTCTTTTGTAATTTTATCCATTGGAATCATCCCTAGACGACTTACTAATACGGATGCTTCTATTACTGAGAATTGTGCTCTATTAAATCCTAGAAAAGGTAAATTTGTACTTTTGAAGGTTATATCACATTTTATATCTGGTCTTTTAGGACTATCGATGAATTCTTTTGCTATTACATTATAATGAGTATTAGCTACTGAAAGTCTAGGAACAAAATCCTCATTATCATTTCCTGCTAATTCCCAGTCTTTCTTATATTTAGTAACGATTCCTGCAAAAACTCTAACGTCATCTAAAAAATTTATTGTTGCCTTTTTATTAAAATTTAGATTATCTAGTGTTTTAGAAGGACGAAAAGGTGATATTATTGCTTGCTCATTAATTAACTTTATACCCATTGGAGCTATGTGAACAATGTTATCTTTAGATATTGTGGTTACTATTACTTCATGTATCATTTTTTCTTCTTATATGTTGGGCCAGCTTCCTTGAATTTAAGTTTATCGTCAACAACCTCATCAACTAAACATCCCCATTTCAGTTCTTCGTCTTGCTCATAAGATTTTCCTAATTGTTTAGCTATTTGAGCTCTAGCTAATTCTATCCCAAGATAGAATGCATGCCCCGTATCACTTCCAACATCAATTGATTCGAAAAAGTCATATGGATTGGTATAAGTTTTAAATATATTTTTATTAAATAGATGAATACCTTTATCAGAAATCATTATTCTATAGTTCGTATCTTTTACATTTTCTTTTAATTTTTTTATCTCTTCAAATTCATATTTGAATGGATCTTCTTCATGTGTTGTGAGCAAGCCTGAGTCAATATGTTTAGGAGTTGTATTATTCATGCTAGAGGCAAGGATGATTCTTCTAGCTAAGTCATTTTCTTTTATAACAGAACTGCAGTGTGTACTAACTTCAGTGGTAAGAATATGGTTGATTTTTAACTCTGATATTATGCCCATCAAAGTCATGGTAATCCCAGTTGTATCAGCATGGGTAAGTTCAGTGACATTTCCTGTTCCCATCATAATATGAATATCAGGATACTTTTCCCTCAGTTGACTATACCGTAATATAGACTTAGTAAAGCCATAATGTATAGGATCCAGAATTGGATCAGCAATAAAAATTCTTTTATTAGACAAACATCTATCTATGCAGTCATACAAGCTATTCATATCACCTTCTTGTGGTATTAAAATTGGGTAAGATGCTACTTCATCTAAAATATAAAAATTATCCGATTTGATACTTAATAAATAGTCAGCTCCGGATTTGCCACCAAGAATAAGTTCTTTGTCAGAGTGTGAGTCAACACTAACATAAAAATCTCTATTTTTTAATTCTTGTACCGTTTCAGATAGATGAGGAAAATTTTTGTTAGGTAGGCAACCTATATCAATAACATCGGCACCATTTTTACGATAACGTTCAGCAAGTTCAACAATTTTTTCAATGGACATATTTGGTGCATCCGTAATTTCTGCAAATATATGTACTTCATATTTTGAAAGATCATACTTCAAAGCTTTGCCACCAAATAGTACTGGCAAATCTTTTAGTTCTTCGGGACCTCTTTCAATGTTTATTTTAAGTTCATTTGATAATTCTTTGATATCACCACGCACTTTACCAGGGACAATAACCCTATCGTATTTTGATACATCACCGATACGTCTACTAATCATATCCGTTGTCAGTAATGCAGCTACATTGATATTTAAGTTTTCTATCTTATATGTAAAATTTTTATCATCTATAGACTCTAATATATTTTTGAGGTTATTTTCAGCCAACCTGCCAGTAATAAATAATATATTCTCTTTTATATCCATTTATCTAGAGCCTCTTTAAAACTATTTACGCTATCTACAACATCTACATCTTTAAAACTCTTTAACTTATCATAATTCTCTAACTCTATAAGTCTAGGATATAACGTCACAGATTTTTTTGGTGCTTGAGTTATAACTGTAGGTTCTGTATCACAGGCAAAAACAATAGAGTGTATTTTACACTTTCCTGCTTGTGCAAACATATTAGTAACTAAATTATCTGAGAACCCATATGCCATTTGAGCTACGGTGTTTGATGTTGTTGGAGAAACTATAACTAACTTATATATGTTTTCATAGAGTAGACTAACAGGGGCTGAACTTTTTGTTACATCTTTAAATATTTTAATACCTTTGGACTTGAACTCATCTAAGTCATAGTCATACCATTTTAAAACTTCTTCTCCAGCTTTACTAAGAAACAAATCAACATTATTTAATGTTAGCATTATTTCAATTGATTCCTTCAAATAATGTCCAGAGCCAGTTATGCACCAAGCTATTCTTTTTATATCACTCATAATTCTTTAAATTCTCACGAATTAATTTTTCATATTCTATCAAGTCTGATGGACTGTTTATATTAATAAATAAATCTTTGTTATCAGAAAAATCGACTAATTCTAAATCACATTTATTATACCACTTATCAATTTTTCTTTGACCTGAATCTATGAAGCTTTTCAAGCTATCTTTTAAGCCTTTTCTTAGTAGTGAATATACAGGTTGAATTCTTTGTCCATCATGAGCAGACCTTATCTCAAAACTATTATCAGCAATGAGCATACGTTCAAAAAACACCTCACTTACAAAAGGTCCATCACATGGAAAAGTGAGTATATACTCTGTAGA
>CEVU01069764.1_pt1 | contig 15628 bp, 20 predicted proteins | sample 427081 | NCBI WGS metagenome assembly CEVU01 (sample SAMEA2623868, study PRJEB7988) | marine metagenome | biome: marine biome (ENVO:00000447); feature: deep chlorophyll maximum layer (ENVO:xxxxxxxx); material: "saline water (ENVO:00002010), including plankton (ENVO:xxxxxxxx)" | depth 80 m | reverse complement strand
AATTCTTCTAGTAGGCTCATCAATTTTGAAGACTTGTCTTCCACAATCTCATCTGACTTCATGTCATTAGTGTTTTGATAATATGATGTCTTCCAACCATACTTATATGTAGTCAAGAAATCATTTGCCATTACAGAAACTGGCACCTCATTGTTAGGATAGTTCTCTGGATTGTAACTCCAGTTACCAGAAATTGCCTGGTCAAAGAACTTTTGCATCACAGACACTACTTTAATGTAACCACCATTGTCAGGCATATCCCACAACAGTGTGTAATTATTCTTCAAAGTAGTGTAGGAAGGAACAATCTGCTTAAGAGGTCCTTTTTTGGATTTCTTAATGGACAGATAGTCTCTTGGGGGTTCAATTCCATTGGTTGCGTTTGACACAACGGAACTGCTCTCTGAAGGCATTTGTGCGGACAGTGTTGAGTGCCTGAGACCGTAGGTGTTGATAGATGCTCTAAGAGACTCCCAATCATGTTCTAACTCCTCTGACGTGATTTCATCTACTTCCTTCTTATATGTATCAATTGGAAGAATACCATCAGCATACTTTGTTCTACCAAAGTATTCACAGTGACCTTTCTCCTGTGCAAGTTTATTAGAAGACTTCAACAGGTAATACTGGAAGGACTCAGACAGTCCATGAACAGCATCCCATGCCTCCTGAGAACCATAGGAGTACCCAAGTTTGGCAAGGTAGTGTGCCAGTCCAATAAATCCAATTCCAAGGGACCTACGTGCCTTTGTGGCAACCTCAGCAGCAGTGACAGGATACTCTTGATAGTCAATCAGTTCTTCTAGTCCTCTGACTGCCAGGTCACAAAGATCTTCCAGTTCAGCATCAGACTTGACCTTACCAACATTGATGGCAGAGAGAATACAGAGAGCAATCTCACCTGTATGGTCATCAATATGTTGTAAAGGATAGGTAGGAAGTGTAATCTCCTGACACAGGTTACTCATTTCAACCTTGTCCTTGAAGGAAGAGTGTGAGTTACAGTGGTCAATGTTCATGATATAGACACGACCAGTCTCTGCTCTCTCTTTCAGTAGGTTGAGGATGAGTTCTTGTGCTCCAATGGTGGACTTGGGGATTGATTCATCTGACTCATACTTACAGTATAAATCATCAAAAGCAGGGGTCCCAAAACTCTCATACAAACCAGGAACGCTATGTGGGGAAAATAAGGTGATTTCCTTATTCTGGATAAAGCGTTCATAAAAAAGTTTGGAGAGTTGGATGGAGTAGTCAAGTTTTCTTACCCTGTTGTCTTCTGTTCCTTTGTTGTTTTTGAGGACCAGGATGTCTTGGATTTCTTGGTGCCAGATTGGAAAGTGAACCGTAGCTGATCCACCTCTGATGCCATTTTGAGTACAACATCTGACAGTTGATTCAAATTTCTTGAGAAACGGAACAACGCCAGTGTGCTGAACTTCTCCGCCTCTGATCTTACTGTTGATGCCACGGATTCTGCCTGCGTTGATACCGATTCCCGCCCTTTGTGCAACGTACCTGCCAATTGCCATATCAGAGCTAAAGATACTATCGAGGGTGTCATCAACATCAACAAGAACACAGCTAGCAAATTGTCGAAGTGGAGTTCGCACTCCCGCCATGATAGGTGTGGGAATGTTGAGTCTGTGTCTGCTGATTGCGTCGTAGTATCTTTTGACATATGACATCCTTGTTTCTTTTGGATAGTCTCTGAAAATAGTCAGAGCAATCATCATGTACATAAACTGGGGTGTCTCATAGACATTCCCAGTGCTTCTATCCTGGACTAGGTATTTATCCACAACCTGACGCAATCCAGCATAGGTAAACAGGAAGTCACGCTCATGGTCAAGGAATGTGTCTGCCCTCTCAATCTCTTCCTTTGAATACTTGATAAAGATATCCTTATCATATAGATCCTGATATGCCTTCTCAGTGATGTGATCAATGAGTTTAGGCAGAGTTCTCATCCTCCCATACATCTGCTTCCTGATAGCAAACAGGAGAAGTCTAGCAGCAACAAACTGATAGTTTGGATGGTCCAAATCAATCAAATCAGAAGCACTCTTGATAAGGATTTCTTGAATCTCTGCTGTGGTAATGCCATCATAAAACTGGATACCAGAAGTCATCTCTACTTGACTAGCAGAGACCCCTGCAAGACCCTTGGTTGCCTCTTCAACCATAAGATGCATCTTTTCAAGGTCAAGAGGTTCAATTCTTCCATCCCTCTTTTTAACTTTAGTGCCGTTGCTCATATCTTTTTCCAGGTGTTAAATTTAAGTTTTGCTTGTAAACCACTATATGTGTTTGATTCTACTACTTTCTGAACATTGTGTCCAGCAAGAACCATATCATTGATGTCCTTTTCTCCTATGTTACTAGGCCAGATGACAACCTTTTCACCTCTTTCAATGACATTGCTGATTCGTTTGGTAATTTCTTTGCTCCTTGGTTCATTATCAAAGACCCAGCAGCAATCGCTAACCCCCCAGTCACTACTAGAAAGATCAGCTCCACACATAGCAACCGCATTGCGAAGGAACGTGCTGTCAAAAGGTCCTTCTGTAATGTAAACTGTTCTTCCCTTGTCGACACTATCAAGTCCATAGATTTTTGGAGCATCTTCATCCAACATAATGGTTAAGTATTTAATAGGGTTTGAAGAGAGTGCTCTTCCTTGAACCCCAATAAGTTGGTCATCCCTGACAAGAGGAATTACAATTCTTGGTTCACCAAATTTGGTGTCCTGAAATGATCCAGGTTTAATTGTATTGGCAAATTCCTGAAAGTTTGCAGTGTAATAAAACTTCCCATCAAAGATTGCCCTTGTGTGTAGATATGATTTTGATTGAACAACATCATATGCTGATGGCAAATCAATTATCTTCTTTTTGAACACAGGTTTCTTTGATAGTTTTTTAAAGATGTCCTCAGGTTCCTCTGCCTGAAAATTCTTTCCAGCATGTCCAGATTTAAACTTCTCAAATATATATTGCTTGTGTGACACAGGGTCAATCTGCTTCAAAAAGTTATTGAAAGACATATTGACGCCACAATTATGGCACTTATAGTTGGTGTTATTCTTTATCCTGTAAAGATAACCACGTGCCTTGTTCTTGTTCTTCTGTGAGTCACCACATATAGGACACCTTAGATTGTAAAGATGTGGTTTTACTTTTTTAAACTTCTGGAATCTGGATGATATAAGATTAATGTATTTGATATCAATAAAATCCATTAACCTTCAATAGCACCTCTCTGGATTGTAACTGGTTCTGGCAGTGGTGTCAAGATTTTGGATGCCAATCCATTATTATTCATAAGGAAGGTCAGGGCAGCAAGACCACCCACTGCCATCCACACTCTCTTCTCTAATCCACGTAGTCTTTGCAGCACACTGTCATGATCGCTGTCCATTTTATCACGGAGTTTGTCAATCTTTGCAAAGAGTACAGTGTCAATCTCTTCCTGTTTAGTAATTCGTTCTTCATGTACAGCAAGCATTCTGCTAACTGTAGTATTTACCTCAGATAATTTTTCAATTGCAGCATCAATCCTGAGGACAATTGGTTTCAAGTCCTCAATCTTCTGTTCTAAAACTGCCAACTTAACTTGATTTTCTTCCATCAGTAGGACTCCAAGTCTTTCTCAGTCCCTTCTGGTAAATATATCTCTTTTTCTTTCTCACTGGGGGGTCATCACCTGCTGCGGCACTACCAGCAATCTTACCACCACTAATATTATTGGTTGGCATACCTCCGCCAACACCCATTTCTTCTCTAAGAGACCTTACAATACCAATGATTTTATCAATTTGCATTTGTAATCCTTTGAAGTTCCCTTAAACAATTATCATCAATAGGCAAATCATGAATATATGTCCTTGGTGACTCAGACAATCTATTCAAGAATACAATAAATGTTTTAACAATATCCCAATAATCTTTTTCAATCTTATAAAACAACATTGGTGTAGTTGCTTCACCAAACAAGTTATAAAGAATGATGAAATGATTTATTAACAAATGAGATCTTAAATCCCCATTGTTACGATACCTTTTAAGTAATCTCTTGATGTACTTAAAGTGGTTGAGGTCTTTATCAAAATCCTCTCTTGTAACAGCATGGGGATTTTCATAATGTTTAATCGCAAAGATGAGAAAATTTTTCTCATTCAACTCAGTAAATCTCATTTATCATGCAGGAGGATAAGGAGCAGTGTTGCCAGTTGTGATGCCAGACATTGCTACAAGGGTCTCAGTCTTAACTCTGTCATTGCCACTTGCATCTTGATAGGTGGTAATACCAACCCAACCAACAGATGTCAGATGATATGAAGTATTAGCAGCATTGTCTTGGTTAGCAGCAGAAGTACCAACTACCTGGGTCTCTCTACCCATCAGAACCTCAGTGCCATATACCTCAGCAATATCACCAGGTGCAGCTGCTCTGGTAATATCAACCACAGCACCAGCAGGTGTTTCATGAGTCAAGGCAGATCCAAGGGTGAGTTGTCTCTGACCAATGAAGTTTTCATTGATTGCATTAATAGTGCCAGAATATGTACCAACACCAATGCTATCACCCACTGTAATGAGTCTTACAGAATCAATATCAGGGTCATCACCATATGCTCTTTCAGTTACCAACAACAATGTAGTTCCAATACCAGCAGTTGCTGCATTATTAGGTGTGTGATATCTAAGAGTTGTTGTTACTGCAGCTTTGGTGAGAACAACTGTTGACAAACCAACAACTGAATGAACTGTGCCAGCTTGTGCTCTGTGTGGTGTACCAAACAGAATGGTGTCACCAGCAGTTACATTGTTACCTGAGGCATTACCTGTAATAGTAATAGTTGTGCCACCAATAGCAGTTCTTGTTGCTACTCTTGAATTAATTTTAGGGTCTAATCCAGTGACTACGTGTCCAGTAGATTGATTATGAGCACTATCCTTTACAGCATACTTAGGTGACTCACTAACTTGGAATTGAACATCAGTGATTTCACCACCACTCAAACCAGCAGTAGAGTCAATTCTCAATGAAATAGTGCTGGCAATTGAGGTGATAACAGCATCACCAAAGAAACCAGTAGCACCACCAAATGCTGAACCAAATCTAATTACATCACCAACTGCGGCAGCACCTGTCTGTCCAAAGGTAGTTCCAGTACCAGTAACAGTTTTGTTACCATAGTTAAGGGAGACTGTACCCCCTGAACTCTTATTGTCATTATTTCCCCAAAGTGCCATGTCTTTGTTCCGTAAGAATTCTTTGCTATAAGATATTTATAAAAATATTAACCCTCTTCATCTCTGGCAAGGATCGCTTTTGACACAACTTCAAGCAGTTGATCATCCATATCAGTCTTGGTCAACTTAACTGCTTTAGTAAGAATAATAAGACAAATCTCAACCATTTTCTCACCCAGTTCCTCATTTTCTGGAATTTTGGCGACAGCATCTTTAATGATTTTTGAAGCTAATGGTAGCAGGAATGCAAGCATGGTTATCGTGCAACTGCACTATATAGCCATTACTTTCTAATTTGTGTCTCTAACATGAAGTCTTTAAATTTCTTCTTGCTAGATTCATCCATCTTATTTACAAATTCTTTTGATGCAGCAACCTGTGCATCAATTGATGGACCATCACCTTGATTGTTTGAAAGAGATACTTTTAGTACAGGATAGATTGAAGAGAATGTATTGTATCTGTTTTGACCAGATTCAGCATCAGTCTGAAAGGCTTGTGATAAAAGATCATCATCACCCTTAAACAGTTTTTTATCAAAACCAGCATTTGGTCCTGCATCATCTGCTGCCTGGGTGTACCCACCATTACCTATATTCATCAGTCTTTATTTGAGACATATCTTCCTAACTTTTTATCATATCTTTTTACTTCACCAGGTCTCAACTTATCCTTTGCAGCCTTTGCTTTATCCATAAACTTACCAAACTTCATTCTTTGGTCTTGCTTTTTAAAGCGTTTATCATCATCAGCAAGTTTCTTCTGATACTTAGGATCTGTTTTGAAGTAAGCAGTCTCATCCACTGTCTTCTTCTCAGGCAGTCTCTTGTGTTTGGTAGAAGCAAAGTCCTTAGCGTCTTTCTTCTTGATTGATGCTGCTGCTTTTGCAACCTCAGGTGATGGGTTGGTCATTTCACCTTTCTTGGTGGCATAGACCATACCCATGAACCTTTGTTGAGCCTTAGATACAGCAGGCATTACATCAATGCTCCCTTACCATACTGCTTGATGATGTCATCTCTGACTTTATCTACTGCTCTTTTTTTAGCATTAGGGTCAGACTTCTTCTTACCAGAAAGATTTGGTTTAGGAGATGGTCTGTCATATCTGGTGTTACCATCAACACCACCTCTCATCATTCTTTTGTCTTTCAGAGAATCTTCTGTCTCTTCCTTCATCTTTGCCAGTCTTTTTGCTCTTGCTTTGGCAAGCAATCTGTCTCTTGCCTCATCAGCATCCTTCTTAGGGACTCTATAACCATCACGATCAGTCTTCAATTTCTCATCAGGTTTGTCATAACCTTCACCAACTACCTTAGTAGGTTCTTGTTTTGCCTTCTGAACCTGCTTTTTTCTGTCTTTGGCAATCATAATATCAATCTGTGCTCTCTTTTTTTGGAGCATCAGTTCTCTATTACCCATGCCTTCTTCAATTCTACCAGGGATTCTACCCTGTTTGATGTCCAACTCTCTGCTCTTCTCAATCATGTCTTCTTTCATATGATCAGCAGCCTTGTAGTTCTTGTCACCTGCTTTGAGCTTCTGATAGGCAGGGGTATTACCCTTTTTATCAGCATTGGTTACTACCATACGCTTATCTTTGGGTTCTTCTTTCTTTTTTGAACCACCATAAGTTGCTTCATCAATCTCTGACATCTCCATGATGGTGCCACCAAGTTCTTCAATGGCTTCCTTCATCCCAATGGTAGGATTGATTACAATCTTATTCTTTACTTTTTTCTCTTTAATTGTCTTCTCATTCTCTTCACCAGCTACAACTTCTGACAGTTCTGTTCTCCAATCAGACTTTGCAATTCTATACTTATTTTCAGAGAGACCAAGTGACTTCTTGACCGAAGACCTTTCAGTAGCACTGATTCCAGACTGACTTCCCATGAAGTCATTGAATGCCTTCATCAGGTTACCCTCTTTTCTGGCTTTATATCTAATGGCTTTGGTCATAGACCTGACCCTGCCCTTCACAGCCTCAGGAGAATTATCCATAAGTCTAGCTTTACTTGTTTTTCTTATGTTTATTTATGAAATTCTTGATATCTTGAGTGCCAGTCATCCTAGAAACATACTTTCTATTGGCATCTGTACCCACTTCTCTTTGATTAGCAGGGACTCCTGATGGTCCAGGATAGTTAATAATTGCCTCTGTGACATCTCTCAACCAGGACTTGAACATGATGTTGTCCTCTGTCACAGCAATCACATAGTTGGTTCCTCTTCTGATAATTCTACCAACCAAACCATGATTAAGGTTCTCAATCAAGGTATCTTTCCTAAAAATATTGTTACTTACATAGTTTTCCCTGAGATTCTTCCAGTCAAACTTGGGTGCAATCTCCCACAGACTCCAACCTTCCTTGACTTGCATCTTCTTGCGAAGAGTTGCCATCATCATTTTGGCAGTTTTATCATCAATTATATCAGGAACACCTGTTCTATATGTCTTAAAATCATTATCTGCTGCTGCTTTTCTCATCTTGGATGCTGACATCCCTTCAACCCCCTCAGAGTCTGGGTCTCTATCTCCAGCTGATACAACCTCAACACCAAGATAATCATAGATCTTGCCATTGTAGTCTCCTGAGAGTTTTGCAAACTCTTTGACTCTATCAGCACCAACCACAATCTTAACATTTGAGTATCCATCATCATACCCCTGCTTTAATACATCAAAGATAGTCTTTGAGTTTGGATCATTGATGATATTATCTGCATGATCAGGCATAATCTGCTTCATAATATCAACTTTTTCATCAGGATCAAGTGGATTCTTCTTCTTATCCTGTGTTCTGGATGGATATATCTTTAAACTCCCCTTTCCTGCTGCCTTCTTTGCAGCATCAAGTAACTTTGCATGACCAACAGTAGGTGGATTGAACCTACCAAATACTACTGTGAGATCTCCAAGGTCTTCTTTAGGAGTACCATCTGCTCTTGTAGGCATAGGCATTCTCCTTGCAGAGCCATCTGCAAATGTTCCAAATTCTCCCTGCTGCACAGGTTGCTGTCCTTGCTGCACTTGCTGTTGTGCAGGTTGTTCTTGCTTGGGAGTGTCATTTTTTGCCTCAGGTTCAGGTTCTTCTTGCTTCTCCTTCTTGGAGAGCATTTCAAGTTTACCTTTTTTAGTTACAGCTACTCTATTTCCATCCTTATCAAACCAATTACCATGACCATCACCAGTCAGATTCTGGCGTCTTGCCATCTCTGCTGCTGCTGATACTTTTGCTTCTGACAGGAAATGAAAGAATGATTTCATTAGGTATAACTTTTCCTCACATTATATTTATGAGTCTGCCAGACTGAATACATCAGAATCACTTGTTGCAGCAACACCAGTCTCTTCTTGAAACTTTTTCAGGTCACTCTTAGATGGTTCACAAAACCTCTTCAATGCCATTTGATGATACTCCTCAGACAAGTCAAACCCAATATAGTCATGTCCCAGCAGGGTGGCAGCAAGACCAGTGGTGCCTGACCCACTATAAGGGTCAAAGACCAGACCAGGTGCCTGTAAGACTGCTTGAATGCACCTAGCAGGCAGATAGATGGGGTATGGAGCAGGGTGAGGGTTCTTCATGTCAGGTCCAAACTGCCAGACACTGTTCCAGTTGGCTGACCTTCTAGGCAGTCTAGGGTGCTTCCTTCCCTTACACAACCAGTAAATTCTCTCATCAGTCTGGATGAATCTGTATCCAGATATCTCTACACCACTTCCTCTACTCCAAACAATTTCTTCTCTGATGTTCCACTTTGTCTTGGCCAACCACTCCCAAGGGGCACTGGCATCACCATCATTATACCTAATCTTGTGGTTATAGAACAGTGAACCACCCTCCTTTGTCTTATCATAGATGATATCCAGCAGTTCAATCTGCTGTTCCTGATATTCATCCTCTGGTAAGGTATCATCAAAATCTTGATACTCAATCTTCTTGAATACACCACCACCTACACCTCTCTTATTATAGGGAGGAGAAGTGACTGTGCAGTCAATTGAGTTATCTTCAAGGTCAAGTGCCATGTTCAGGCAGTTACCAGTTCTGAGATCAATCATAGAAGTAATAATTTGGTTGTATTATAACAGGTTTACTGAATTTTGACAAATGGTCCAGACAGATCTGCCTGTGAGAGATTTAGTTTTGCTGCTCTGTAATAGGATGTAGCAAGAAACTCTGGAAGATCTTTTGATTTTTTAGCATTTATGAATGCTTTAATGATCCTCAGTTGTCTTAACTTCTGTCTTAATTTTGCTGAGAAGTCACTCTTAGAACATTTATAAAGTGCTCTTACATCAGCATGTGACATGTTATCTAATTCAATTGCTTTATCAATAAAACCTACTGCATCTACTGCATTACCCATAACAGTCATACCACCAAAATCTTTTGGTATGGTTTTATCACTCATCACATCCTTGAGGTAGTCCTGCCAGTATTTTTTGTGAGTAGTTAAATCATTAGAAAGATTACTATCATAATCTTCTTTACTAAATTCACTTACCAACTCTTTCATAAGGGGAACAGGAATAGATCCAGCTTGTGCTTCTGCCTTCACATACTTTCCTGTATTGTTCTGAACCATATCTTTTAGTTCAGTCTTCTGATTAGCACCAGACATTCTGGTCTCCCAGAAGTATTTGGTGGTATATTTACCAGCAGTAAAGGTAACACCCGTAGTAAGAGAGTTGGTATTGAAATCTAATTCTCCTCCTCTGTTTGTAATTTCAAAAACTGTCTTTACAATTTTATCTAAACTACCAGTAACATTAGTAAGTCCATCAGGTCCAGTATCTACATTTGCTTCCTTCAAAGTTGCTCTTGGAGCAGCAGCAGTTACCTTTTTAAGAGATATGGGAATCAATAATTTTTGTCTCAATGCTTGACTCATATAAGCATTTACTGTTCCAACAAACACATCAGGTGTATAACTACCATCATTAAATGTTTTAGCAAGATTATCCACACCTGCTTTTATCTGTCTTTCAGCAGATGTCTTCATAATATACACATCAGCAGTATTCCAACTATCTTTCTTACTACCAAAGTTTCTTTTCTGGACAGTAGTAAACTTATCCCAGATATAATTTATAATATCTGTTTGTTTACCTGATGGTATCTCAGGTGCTGCTCCATCATACCATCCATACTTCCAAGAGGTATCTTTTGTACCCTCTCTGTGATTGATATATGCATTTAATGCTCTTGCCTGTTTGAGAAAGGTATTATACCACTTACCATCCATCTTTGGATAGATCTTTTTAAGACCATTACGCAAAGAATCATCTGCCATTGGTTCAAGACTTACACCTTTATCAATGGCAGAATAGAATGTGTAGATGGAACCACTTTCCTGTAATGCTGTGGCACCCATTTACTTTCCTCAGAGTGATGCAATAATTTTAAGGATTTCAGTCTCAGAGAACTTACCAGAGAGTTCCAACTCTTCCTTCATCTTGCTATGCTTCTTATCTTTAAGAGCCTTCTTCATTGACTCTTCCTTGTTACCATCACCATCAAAGTCAAGATAGTCAGGCTTAGAACCTTTCTTCTCAGAAACAAACTCTTCCTTCTTCATACTTGCCTTACGATATGCAAGATAGTCTCTATCTTTCTTACCCATCTTAGCTTGACCCTGAGGTTTCTTGGAACCACCAGCAGGATTAGAACCAGTGTTCTTTGCTTTGTAGGAGTAGTTAGCACCACTACCCTTAGAGTCACCAGAGATCATCTTACCAGCATCAGATCTACTATCCTGATACTCTTTCTCAGACTGACCATGCTTGCCCTTGTACATCTCATCATACTGTGCTGCTTCATTAGCAGGTACACAGTTAGGGACTTGCTTACCACCTTTCTTCTTCATACCAACCTGCTTGTAACCAACCCAGCAGGGATCACTTTTCTTCTCATTGAAGAGTCCAAGAAGACCCTTCTTGATTGTCTCTTTGTCCTCAGCAACCACTGTGCTGTGAACTCTTGCTACTCTCTTATCTTGGTTATGTCTAGCAGACCAGGTTTCTTCCAGTCTCTTGCTTCTTCTATACTTAGCAAACTCTTCTAATTGACCTTCATTGCTTTTCAGTTTGATTCTGCTGAAAGTCTCACCAAAGGCAGCATAAATTCTTTCTAACTTCTCTTCTCTACCAACAATGTTGGACTCAGGGATCATATTGTAGATGATGTCCTCAGCTTCCTTAACAGTTGATGTCTTGAATACTTCTTCAAGAATCTCTTCTGCCAATTCACGAAGGTCATTGTCTTGGAGACTAGCAGTGTTCATTTCACTGATAGGGTCTCTCTGAGAATCAAGTTCTTCCTTTGCTTCTTTGCTATGGACAGCAGTATATGCTTCCATAAAATTACGCATTGATGAGGACATCTCTTTACGAATACTCTATTTCTTTATGTATTTATATTCTTCTATGCTCCTACATCATAAGGAACATCTTTTTTCTTCTCTTCATCTGGTTTCTTGTTAAAACCAAATGGTCCAACTTCTCCCTTGTCATAGGCACGTCTCTTCTGTGCCATACTACAAACAGTTTCCATCACTCTGATTGTGTCATCAACTGTGCAGTTCTCTGGCATACTACGATGCACAATGTCAAACAAAGGAAAGAATTCCTTTGCAGCATCATTGACTTCCTCAGGTGTCAGTGGATCATACTCCTTCATCATTAACCTCCTTTTTAAGTTCTTCTTCAATCTGTTCATCAATGTCTGTGATGATACTACGAATATCTACAATTCGTGGGGGAGTGCATTTTGGGTCATGTGTATAGATTGCCTGCTCTTGGAACAGAACATGTCTTACTGCAGCAGCAGATCTTACATCCATTTCAACTTTAATCACAAGTCACCCTCCTTACGATTTTCAGAATAATACTCATTGAATGTTCCATCTGGATATCTAGCAGAGAGTTTCTCAATGTTCATATCAAGAATCTCATTAAAGTTTGTATCCAGTGCCATGAATGCCTGAGCAAGATACCAACAGATATCACCCAGTTCACGCTTCATGTGAAAGACATTATCATCATTATAGGGTTTGCCCTGGAAGACAATCTTCTTCACAACCTCAGTGAACTCACCTGCCTCAGCAGTGAGACCAAGAGCAGCAGTCATCAACTGAGAAGTATTAGTTCCATTTGCTTCAAGTTCAGCAAAGCGTGTTGCCATGATGGCATAGTCCAGACTAGGAGCACTAGTGGTTTGCTTTACAAAATCAATGTAGTTATTCAAAACTTAAATCCCTCAAATGTCTTTTTAGGTTTTTCATCATAATCATACTCTTCATCCTTACCATTGTCAAGGATGTCTTCCTGAGCAGACTGCTCACAATCATACAGTCTCATCTTTGACCTGTCAACTCCAATACAGAATCTCTTAAACATGTTGATATCATTGTATCTGTTCTTCAATTGCTTCACCATAATTTGTCCCAAACCCTCCAACTCCTCAGTGCTAATAAGGGCAAACATAAGATCAGCAGTAGCAGGAAGACCAAAGGATTCAGAAGTATCAGTAAGTTCAACATCAGAGCTACCATAACCAGAACGAGTGGTTTGAGTAGCAGAGACGATTGGAACGTTTGCCTCACATGCCAACCCTCTAAGTTCCTCAGCAATTGCCTTAACAGTAGTATATGAATTGACATTACTGCCTGCGCGATACCTGCTGGAAGCACATATATTAAGGTAATCAATGAAAATAATATCAGGCTTAAATGACTTTTTAAGTGCAAGTTCATTAAGAAGTGACCTGAAATGTCCAGCATGTGCAGAAGCAGTTGGGTACTCCTTAATAATTAGGGTGCCTTGTGTCTTTTGAGCAATGTTATTGACTTTGGTTTCAAACATTTGCTTTGGTAAGTCAGCAATCTCTGAAATATTAATGTTCAAAAGATTAGCATCAATTCTCTCTGCAATTCTTTCCTCAGCCATTTCAAGCGTGATGTATAGTACGTTCTTGCCTTGGAGTAACACACTACTTGCGACATGACACATAAACAAAGACTTACCAACACCAGTGCCAGCAAGAGCAATATTGAGTGTTTTATTTGGAAGGCCACCTTTTGTAATCTTGTTAAGGAATTCAAGGTCAAACTCAATCCTTTCTTCCTTCTTGTTGTATAAGTCAAACCTTTCCGCATAATCTTGAAGATAGTCGTGTCCTACATGATTATCAAAACTGACAGCAAGAGCATCAGATAGAATAGAAGGTATGGCATCAGGTTGCTTTTTATCATCCTGTCCATCTGCAATAGAAATTGACTCCATGAGAGCCATGTAGATTGCTCTTTCTCTACACCACTTTTCTGTGGTGTCTTCAAGCCACTCTCTGTCTGCTGGTTCATCATCAAGATAACTGATTAGTTTTGAGATTTCCTGGTAAGAAGTATCATTGATATCTCGCCTCTTCTCTACCTCAATACTCAGAACCTCCTTAGAAGGAACTTCATTGTACTCAGAAACATAAGAGACTATCTCCTCAAAGACAATCTTCTGATTGTAGTCTTGGAAATAATCTGCTTTGAGAAAGGGGATGACTTTTCTTAAATACTCTTCATTATGTAAGAGGTTCCTGAGAACCAAAAATTCAATCTTGTCCATCTGACCACTCACAATATGTTGACATGATATACTTCTTTCCTTCTATCACAGGTTCCCCACTATGAGGAAACATCCAATAAGGAGGAAATACAAGCACAGAACCCTTCTTAGGTTGAAGAGAACAATCAGGAAAAAATGATGTTTTACCTCCTGTAAAATCATCATTAAGATACCAAATCATAGCAAGGTATCTTCTTGATGTAAGTAATGAGCTTACATCTGCATGAAAATCATACCTATCATCTGTGCCTCCAACATAACATTTAATGTTTGCTTCTTCAAACTTGAAAAAGTTTTGGTCTGATACAAAATACTTACCATATTCACCAAGATATTCTTGATATGCTCTCAGAATGTGCCAATTCTGTTCTTCAATTTTATTCTGTATCAGTTCCTTTTCATCATGAATAAGTTCTGAAATGAAAAGATTAGTCCAGTTTGGATAACCATTCCTATCCAATCTAGACTTCTGTTCACTCTCATCAAAAATTCTGATCAGATCATCACAAATTTCATCAGGGATAGCATTTTCAATTTTAAGACAAAAATCTAATACATTCATGTACCATAAGAGAATTCTTGGTTTGCAATTTCATCTAATTTTTCCATTACTTCTGGAGTGAAGTATGACTCTGGGTCTTTATAGATTGCCTTGGCATAAACTTTCTTGCCATCTATCTCATAACGACCTGCCACATTTTTCCAGAGACCACCAATCTCTCCCAACTCAAGAAGACCATAATATCGATCAAGACCACGCTCATCATAATACAGACGTACTTCAACTGTCTTATTCTCCTTACTCAAACGCGACTTAGCAGTCTTAGCTTTGATAATGTTTCCAACAATTTCCGTTCCATCCTTTTCCTTCTTTTTGCTGAGATAAATGATTGAACTTGCTGCATACTTGAGGCCACTGCCTCCCCCCATTTCTTTTGTAGGTACATAGGACCCAATAACATCGTAGGTGTGGTTGGTAACAATCATTGGGATTTTTGCCTGTCCCAATTTCAGGGTGAGCATTCTGAATGCTCCCTTCACAAGTTGAGATTTTGTCATGTCTCTAACTTGCTTGTCATCTAATGCATCTCTAATCTCTTTCTCTGTGGACAACATACCAAGAGAATCAAGAACAAAGATGCAAGGTTTCCTTTCATCCTCTGCTTTTTTGAGGTAGATATCAACTGCCCTCAATGCCTTACTTCTAAACTCTTCAATAGTGACCACATTAACAATCACAGTTCTAGAAGTATCCACACCCCTAGATTCTAGAAGGGACTTATTAACTGCTGCTTCTGTATCAAAGTATAAGCAGTACCCATCAGGATTGCTATCAAGAAAATTTTGAACAACAGCCAGAGAAAAGAAGGTTTTGCCAGTGCTAGACTCACCAGCAATGGCAGTAATCTTATTCCCAGATACACCGCCAAATACAGACCCTGAAACAAGTCCATTAAAAATGTACGAACCTGTGTCCACATACTCTTCAGTTTCATCAATATCTGAGGCAAGTTTTGTGTACTCATCTCCAATCTCTTTTACAATGTCAGTTAAAAAATCCATTAAATTACAAATCCAAATTCTTCACGTGCAATCTTCTTGTAAGGACCACCAGGATTAGCATCCCTGATCTCTTTGATCTTGAACATTTTCTGATACAAAGCAGCATCCCCACCAAGACGTAGGGCACTAACAATTGTAGCAAGTTCTTTGTCGTTAATAGGAAGGTCCATTTATCCAAAAAA
>CEVU01076297.1_pt1 | contig 15779 bp, 13 predicted proteins | sample 427081 | NCBI WGS metagenome assembly CEVU01 (sample SAMEA2623868, study PRJEB7988) | marine metagenome | biome: marine biome (ENVO:00000447); feature: deep chlorophyll maximum layer (ENVO:xxxxxxxx); material: "saline water (ENVO:00002010), including plankton (ENVO:xxxxxxxx)" | depth 80 m | reverse complement strand
GCCAAAAATTGTCGAGGCTATTTAGCACCCTGTCCTTTTTCCGTAGCGTTAACTAAACATGCCATATTCCCATAAGGATGCTTGTTTTCATACATCAACTGATGAGCATGCCCAATTTCATCAAAAGAATAGGTCTCCGAAAGACACGGATCAACTTTCTGAGCCAACAATAACTCATTAACCGCTTCTGCCTGAACATCGTTAGCCAAATGAGATCCCTGTAATCTTTTCTGCATCATCCAATGATATCTAAGATCCATTGTAATATTATATCCAGTCGTGCCAGCGCAAATCACTACCATCCCGCCAGTATCACAGACGAAACCAGATGTTGCTAAAGTTGATTCACCAGGATGCTCAAAAACAATTTTAGGATTTTTTCTTTCACCAACTGCTTCCCAAATCGCCTTACCAAAACTTCTTGCACCACCGATCCAAGCTTTATAATCTGGAGAACTCGTATCTGGCATTGGCCCCCAATGCGTAAAATCATTTCTATTAATTACACCAACGGCACCCTTATCTAAACAAAACTGGCGCTTATCCTCATCAGATATCACTGCAACTGCCTTACCACCTAAAGCAGAAACAATTTGTAAGGCCATCGCGCCCAATCCACCAGCTGCTCCCCATACTAGTACCACATCATCTTTTTCAACAGTGTGAGGCGCCCAACCCATAAGTTGTCTATAAGCTGTAGAAGCACATAGCATATAACATCCCGCTTCTTCCCAAGTTAAATGGGTTGGTTTTTTCTTTATTTGGTGGGATTGCGCTTTAGCAAATTGGCAATATGAACCGTAGTTGGTTTGGTAACCCCAAATTCTAACTGACGGAGCAAGCATTGGGTCTTTTCCTGACAATACCCAAGGATCTTCAGGCTCCCACCAACCAGAATGGACAACCACTTCTTCACCAACTTTTACATCCTTTACTTCCTCACCGATCGCCCAAACAATTCCAGAAGCGTCAGACCCACCAGCATGAAAGTCTTCTGGTTCACCTTTCTTTTGACGATCTGCTATAACATCAACTGGAAACCCGAGCCCAGCCCAAACATTATTATAGTTTATCCCAGTAGCCATTACATAAACAAGCACATCCTTTGGGCCAATTTTTGGCGTATCAATTACTTCACGCGCCCAAGCTTTATTTGGCTCACCAAACCGATCTTGCCTAACACTGAAGGCATGCATCTTTTCAGGGACCTCACCTAAAGGTGGCATTTCTCCCAATTCATAAAGTGATTTTACAGCCATATCTTTCTCCTAATCTCTGTGTAAAAAAATTAAATTCGCATAAATTTTCAAAAAGTTACAAAATGTCTTATCTTTGAACTATTTTTTTCAAATTTTTGTCATATGAAAACTTTCGTTCCCCTCTCCAATTTATTGGACAAATTTCAGCTGACCTGCCATCAAAATCCCATACTCGACCATAATCTCTGATTCTGCTTTTATTACCTTTAGCAACTATTATATCTGGTCCCATCCAATATTTGGTATTTTTCACGATTACTGGCTCTTCATTATTCTTGCCAGTTACCATCTCGATCTCACCTCTAATCTTATTTTCAATAATTATTCTTCTTTTCGTGCCATCCCGTTCAATTACCACTGGCGCTCTCTCAGCCCCAATGATTTCCGAAACTAGCTTAGTAAACAAACCTGTTGTACCACCCGCCTGGCCTGAAAAAATCTGCAAAATTCCATTATACGCCTTACCACTTGCCCGATCATCTACATAAGCAGCAACTTTCCAATTTCCTTCACCCATGCGTCCTGGAATATCAACAAGCAACCCAACATTCAGCCCAGATAAATCTTCACCTTCAAAATGACCCTCATCAATAATGATTCCCATCCAGGCATGACAATGGCCTTCTGTTGGTGGATGAGCACCCAAAGAAACAACGCAAGGACAAAAAACTGTACACGAACAATTTAAAATTAACTCACCCTTTATTGACCAATCTGTTGGAGTTGCCTTTCGTCTCATCGGATTATCTAATTTAGCCGAAATTTTCGAACGAGTTGCTATCCTATCGGACTTATCAGAAGTTGCTGTGGATGCCATATCTATTCCTTTATCAACAATTATTTAAACAACATTATTTGCTCTAACACCAATGAACAAGCCACGTAAGGTTAACGTTACGCCAATTCCTTGGTAAAAAACCCTTTCATCTGTGATTTCTTCTCAAAAACCTTAAAAAAGCTATTACAAAGCTACAATAATCCAGAAAAACGCAACCAACTAACTTATCATATAATCGCATTTTCTCTAAAAAACTCATTATCCAAAATATTATTTTTCAGCAACCCATTCATTTACCTAAGATTGTTTATCAAAGAAAACTTGACAAAAAGCAAAAAAAATTGACTCTCAGTGGACATTTTATGGATTTATTTCAATAATTCACTTGTTTGACAGTAGAGCCTACTCTACCGTCAGGTGGATAACAGGTTTAAAGGATAGCAATATGAATAAAATTAAAACAATTTCTGCATTGTTTGGTGCTGCTTTAATAGCCCTACCAGCATTTGCAGCTGACGACGAACTAATCGTTTTTGATTGGTCTGGTTATGAAGATCCGAATTTCTTTCTAGCATATAATGAAAAGCATGGTGATGATCCAACATTTACTTTCTTTGGAGAGGAAGAAGAAGCCTTTCAAAAACTTAGATCTGGTTTTAGAGCTGATGTCTCTCACCCCTGCTCTGCAAATGTTCAAAAATGGCGAGAAGCTGGATTAATCGAGCCATGGGACGTTTCACGTATACCAGCTTATGATGACTTAAATAAGTCATTCACTGGCTCTGAAGTATTCACTCACAATGGCGAGGTATATTTCATACCAGCAGATTGGGGATCAACAGCTGTTGCTTATAATACGGAAGAAGTCCCAGCTGAAGATGTAGCCACACTTCAAGTATTTACAGATCCTAAATACGCAGGAAGAATTTCAATAGCTGATAATGTTGATGATGTTTACGCTTTAGCTTATTTAGCGATAGGCGTGACAGATTGGACAAAAGCAACAGAAGCAGACTTTGAAGCAGCTTCAGCTTGGTTAAGAAAAGCTCATCCTAACGTTAGAGCATACTGGGCTGACGGTGGTGAACTGAGCCAATTAATGGCTTCAGGCGAAGTTTTAATATCTTGGGCTTGGAACGAAACTCCAGTCACTATGCAAGGTGAAGGGCATCCAATCGGTTACTCTAGAGAAACAGTTGAGGGCACATCAACTTGGGTTTGTGGGTACGTTAACTTAACAAATGGCCCTGGTTCCGAAGATAAAGCATACGACTTTATGAACGCATGGCTCTCTGAAGAAACTGCTGCATACATTGTTAATGAGTGGGGCTACGGACACTCAAATGCTAAAGTTATGGCAACATACTCTCCAGAAGATATTGAATGGGCTGGTTTAGCACCTGTAAGTGTTCCAGTGTTGGCTCAATTGCCAATGGATATCAATCTTCGTGAGCGTCAGATTGCTGAGTTTGAAAAAATAAAAGCAGGGTTTTAAAACCTTGAACAATTAAAAAGAAAGGGCCGCTAAAAGCGGCCTTTTTTTTATTTCTCAATTGTTTTTAATTCTTAATCAAGAAGAATTAAACTCTCAGAACTCCAACCAATTCTGATTTGATCATCTTTACTTAAAGCCTTTCGACCAGCGGTATTTCTCATCGAAACACTCAAAGGATCAGTAACTCCCTCTACAGCAACAGAATAATAACTCATATCTCCGTAATAATCGATTTCCAAAACTCTACCTGGTGTTTCTCGATCCGATGTTTGATCTGCATCTAGCAATATTGTTAGCATTTCCGGTCTTATTCCCACTTGGGTTCCACTTACACCAGCCGGAGCTTGATCTTCAGAAATTGTTATTTCCCCCAAACCTGGAACGGTCACATCTAAAAACCCTTTCTTTGCTTGACGTGCACTACAAGGTAAAAAATTCATAATACCAATAAAATTAGCAACATCCCTATTTTTTGGCCGGGTGTATAGATCAAAAGGGCTATCCAATTGTGCAATCTGACCATCGAACATAACCGCTATTCTATCAGACATAATCAAAGCTTCCTCTTGATCGTGGGTGACTAAAATGAAGGTGATACCAACCTGGCGCTGAAGTCGGCGCAGTTCTGTTTGCATCTGCTCTCTTAACTTCTTGTCTAAAGCAGAGAGCGGTTCGTCAAGTAACAAAACTCGAGGTCTTAAAATGAGCGCCCGGGCAAGAGCAACTCTTTGTCTCTGGCCACCCGATAATGTATGGGCAGCTCGGTTTTCATACCCTGCAAGACCAACCATATCCAAAGCCTCTTTGACTTTTTCACTCTTTTCAGAGAGAGATAATTTTTTACGCCTTAAACCAAATGCAACATTTTCACCTACATTCAAATGAGGGAAGATTGCGTAAGATTGAAAAACCATGTTTGCTGGCCGATTATTAGGAAGGACACCCTCCATGTCCTTTCCATCAATTAAGACAACGCCACCTGTTAGGTCTTCAAACCCAGCAATTGTCCTTAGCAAAGTAGTTTTCCCACAACCAGAAGGCCCAAGTAAGGAGAAAAACTCACCCTCCATAATCTGTGCCGACACACCTTTCAAAGCTTTTACATCGCCAAAAGATTTATCAACATTAATCAAATCAATTATAGGTTTCATACAAAGCCCCCAGTATCCTGCACCCCAGTGCGTTTTAATCCTCGTCTTCTAAAATACTCTGAAGCAGTTAAAAGAAGTAATGAAACAACCAGCATTATGGTACCTAATGCCATAACTGCAGGTATTCTTGCGGGAAACCTTAACATTCCCCATATATATACTGACAATGTTGGTTCTGAACCTGTTAAGAAAAAAGCAATAATAAACTCGTCAAGCGAAATAACAAAACTGATCAATAGAGACGATATAATACCGGGCATAACTAAAGGTAAGGTAATCAATCTAAATGTTGACCATTTAGTTTCCCCAAGATCAATTGAAGCTTCTTCCAAGCTTTTATCTAAAGATCTAAATGCCCCGTTTAAAATAGCGATAGAAAATGGAACGCAGATCAACACATGCCCAAGTATAATTGTCCAAATCGATAATCCCAAACCCAATACCTTAATCAATACAACAATTAGAGACACGGCAACTATTATTTCAGGAAGAACCAGCGGAACCATTATGAGCCCCATTATTGGACCTTTTCCTGGAAACGAAAATCTTGTAGCTGCCCTGGACGCAAACATTCCCAGAGTTGTAGCCAAAATTGATGTGATTATTGCGATTTTTAAACTAGTCCAAACGGCAGTATGTAAAGCTTCAATTTTTGCAAGCTCGTAAAACCATTGAAAACCAAATCCTTTTAGAGGAAAAGCTATAATTTTCCCAGTATTAAATGCAAAAAGAGGCAATAATATCACTGGTAGATATAAGAAAATTAAATACAACCAAACAAAGCTTGTTAAGAATTTACCAGATTTCATCGCAATATCCCCAGGTAATTTCGATTAATCCAGCCAAAAAACTTTCCAAACAACCATAAAATTGCCAACGTTAAAACAACAGATATCATCGCTAATATTGCTAGCGTCGCTCCCAGTGGGGCATTGTTAGCCTTAAGAAACTGAAGCTGTATCATATTTGAAATCATCAACCCACTTGGTCCACCAACCAGCTTAGGTGTCACGTAATCACCAATAGTTGGAATAAAAACGATTACTGCAGCCGCTACTATCCCAGGAAAAGCCAAAGGTAAGGTTACTCTTAAAAAAGTTATAATACGGCTCTCCCCCAAATCGTAACTCGCTTCTAAGAGACTTCTATCTATTTTTTCTAAAACGACATAAATTGGCAAGATAGCAAAAGGTGCCCAAGCATGCGCTAAAGTGATGACAACCGCATTCATGTTGTACAAAATAAATGTGAGTGGTTGCTCAATTAAACCTAAACCCTTTAAACCCGAGTTTAATACACCATTATAACCTAATATCACTTTCCATAAAAATATTCTTAGAAGATAACTCGTCCAAAATGGTACAGTTATCAGGAATATCCATCTTGCTTTTTTATTCTGAGGAACAAAAAATGAAATATAGTAAGCTATTGGGAAAGCCAGAATTACGGTTACAAAAGTCACTATGGCTGAAATATTTAAGGAGCGAAAAAGTAAAATTCGATAGATTGGTTCCTCAGTCGCAGCTCTATAATTATCAAGTGTAAAGGTTGTATCAAGGTCAAGGTAGTTTTGAGTCCAAAAACTAAATGTAACAACAGCCGCTATCGGTACTGCTAAAAGTAAGAATGCATACAAAAGAGTTGGACTGACTAGTAATAATCCATTCGCCCCTTCTGAATTCATTATTTTCTTCATTCTACGCTCACCCATTAGGACAAATCAATCAGATGATCTCTTAGACCAAAGATGTTTCTTTTCCGGTTCATCTCTACTATCAATCGATGGTATCTTCGATCTCAAATGATCATGAAAAGTTTTCAACCCATACTCTAAATCAGATAATACAACCCCGTCATATGCAGAACTTTGAGCTGCTTCGCAAGCCCATACGCAGAGCATTTGATCCTCAGCCATTGTATCTCTGTCTATACGGTTAGATAAATACCTGGAAGCGCGCAATTCACGGCTTTCATTTTTATGGCGGTAAACTGCACCCTGTTGAACAGTTTTTGTCGCAGATATTGGAATTTCTTGATAATAAATTACACTATCTGGATAAAATCCGAAAACTATATTTGGGAACATTCCAATGTATATCCATGCTTGCTGGTTTGAAGGAGGTAGATGTTCAATTTTAGGCAAAATATTCTTATATTGCTGAACAGACCAAAGCTTTGAAGGCCCTCCACTAAAATATCCAACAGATCTCGAAGCTCCTTCGATATATGGTTCATCAAAATAATCATTACCATATAAATCGTGCAAACCTGGATGAGCTTGCCGCACGTGATAACCTTCATTATCAACGTCTCGGATAGCTTTCCAATTAACATCAAGAGACTCTTTCCATACGCCATTACCGTCTGGAAGCATTGTGTTCAATTTATAATGACTTACCTCTTCATCAAAACGTTCTAAGATCTTGCTAACGGGTGGCTGTATTGAAGATTTAAACCTAATAAAAATGAATCCATGCCAGATCTCTTGCTCAATTGGTTTCAGACCCCAATCTTCCTTTTTCATCGGAGGAAATGAAGCTCTTTCAGCAATTCCTCTTAAAGTACCATCTAAATTATAGGCCCATCCATGATATGGACAAATCATAGCCTTATTGCATCGGCCTGAAGATCCAGAAACTACCCGAGCCCCTTTATGCCGGCATAGATTATGAAAACTTCGAATAATCCCATCATGACCACGGATAACAAAAGCTCTTTCTTTTGCAATGTCATAGGTATGGTAATCACCAGGCTCTGGAATGTCATTAATATGACAAACTAATTGCCAATGCTTTCGAAACAATTCTTCATTTTCAACGTCCAGTAGATCATCGCTAAAGTAAGTCCATCCTGGCAAACCATTTCGATCCCATTCTTTGGGAATTAAGTTATCATTTTTCATTTTACTTCTCTTCTACACCTGGAAGAACACACAACAATTCATAAAGAATATTTGCGGCAGTTAAAGCAGTATTTCCAGATTGGTCGTAAGGTGGAGATACTTCGACCAAATCACAACCAATAATATTTAAACCTTTTAAGCCTCGGATAAATCCTACCGCTTGAGGTGTAGTTAAACCACATATTTCTGGAGTGCCAGTACCAGGGGCATACGCAGGATCAAGACTATCAATATCAAAAGTTATATAAACCGGATGATCAGCAATTTTATTTTTTATCTGTTCAGCCAATGGTTCTAATGACTTGTGCCAAAGCTCTTCCGCTTGGACTACGTTAAAACCCCAATCGCGAGCCTCATTAAAATCTTCGGCTGTATATCCTGTTCCTCTTAGGCCAATCTGATAAACAAGCTCAGGTTTTATCAAACCTTCCTCGTAAGCACGTCTAAACGGCGTACCATGTGCTATCTTCTCACCAAACATATGATCATTGACATCTGCATGAGCATCTATGTGAAGCAACGCAACTGGGCCATATTTCTTTTTAATTGATCTCAATATGGGTAAAGTCAGAGTATGATCACCGCCCATAGCCATGGGAATAACTTCTTCTAACAATAAATTATCATAAAAGCTCACAATTCTTTCAACAGAGTCTTTTAAATCAAAAGTATTTATTGGAATATCGCCAATATCTCCGCAATTTAAAGAGTCAAAGGGAGCAGCTTTAGTCCACATATTATAGGGCCTTAGCATATTGCTTTCTGCTCTGATCTGCTTTGGTCCAAAACGTGTTCCAGATCTCCAACTAGTGCCAATATCCATTGGAATACCAAGGAAAGCCACATCTAATTCTTTTATATTATCGGAGCTTGGAAGACGCATAAAGGTACCAGATCCTGAAAAGCGCGGTTGTTCATTACCTCCAATGGGCTGGTTTTTCATAATTTCACCTATCAAGTTCTACTTTGTATTAATTATAAATATTCTGTTTATATCTATTAAAATCAATTATTTACCGATATTTACTAAAGTATATTAGGAATAAAACTAAAATTAAAAAATATAATGTCCTAGGATATTCTAACTCCCGCTTTTATTAAATCATCAGTAACAGTTTTTATTGCCTCTGTTAATTTTTCTGTAATAAAATCAATATCTTCAATTGTTATATTTAAAGCAGGTGACATCACATTCAAATGTCCTAGAGGCCTTACAAGTAACCCAAGGTCTTCTGATTTGTTAGATATAAGCTTTCCAACATTTAACTCATCAGGTAACAATTCTTTAGTCTCTTTATCTGCAACGTTTTCCACACACATCATCATTTTTTTACCTCGAACATTTCCAACTAAAGGCAAATCGTTCAATTTTGCTAATTTACTCTCAAAATACAGCCCAACATCATGTGCATTTTTTAAGATTTCTTCTCGCTCCATGATCTCAATATTTTTTAATGCGGCAGCACATGAAACCGGGTGACCAGCATAGGTAAAGCCGCTCGTGAACCACCCACTTTCACTCTGGCTAATTACATCATGAATTTTATCAGAATATATCATTGCACCGATTGGGAGATACCCAGACGACAAGCCTTTTGCGCTGCAGATAATATCAGGAATCATATCAAATTCATCCTCTGAAGCAAACCAATGACCTAATCTACCAAAAGCTGTAACAACCTCGTCCGCAACAAATAAAATATCATTTGAACTACAAACTTCCCTTATGCGTCGTAAATAATGATCAGGTGGTACAATCACACCTCCTGAGGCCTGAATAGGTTCAGCAAAAAATCCACCTATATTATCGACTCCAAGACGTTCGATTGTATCTTCAAATTCTTTTACCAAAAGCTCAGTAAAATCACCTTCTTCCATACCTTCCGGTCGCCTATAGGGATTTGGACAAGAAATATGATGAAAAATATCATTCATATATTGAAATTCGGGCACATGATCACCAGGGCGTTTACCAGCAGACATAGCCGCATAAGTTGATCCATGGTAAGAATGGTCACGCGCAATGATTAACTTCTTTGAAGGATATCCACGAGATGCCTGGTAATAATGCACCATTCTAACTGCAGTATCTATTGCTGTAGAACCGCCAGTGGTAAAATGAATGTGATCAAGACCTTTGGGAGTAAGTTCCGCCAATTTAGAGACTAATAATGCGGAAGTTTCGTTCGTCATATCAGTAAAGGTGGATGAGAATGATAATTTTCTAACCTGATCTGCTATTGCATCTGCCATTTCATCTCGTCCAAGTCCAATGTTCGTGCACCAAAGACCACCAACAGCGTCAAAATACTCGTTTCCGGTCGCATCCTTAAGCCGAGCCCCGGTTCCTTCCATCACAACCAATGCTCCATCTCTGTTAAAACTTTCAAAATGAGAAAAAGGATGTAGAGCATGAGCGCGATCCATTTCCATAAGTGCTTGTGCAGTATTACTATGTGCCATCAAGGCTCCTACTATAAGAGTTTAACTTGTTTTTGTGTTAAATGCAGATTAACAAGATTAACCAAAAGAGCCAACTCTTATGTTGATTACTGAGACAATCTGAGTAAGAGAGTATTTTCAAAATTAAGGAATTTAGATTTTGTCACGAATATATGAAATGGAAGCGTATGATACAGATTTATTTCCAAGCAGTTATTGGTCTCAAACGATTGAAAGGCCAAAAAAATCAAATTCCCTCAGTAATAATTTAAAAACTGACATATTAGTAATCGGCGGAGGATACACCGGCTTAAATGCAGCTTTAGAAATCAAAGAAAAGTTCAAACAAGATGTAAGTATAGTAGACGCTGCTCCTGTAGGATGGGGTGCCTCCGGACGCAATGGAGGTTTTGCATGTATGGGTGGCACAAAGAAGTCCTTTAAAAGTCTTTTAGATAAATATGGCAAATCCAAAACTGTTGAAGTGCTAAACGCCCAGCTTGCAGCTGTAAAACAGGTAAGAAAAAACTTAGATAATTACAAAATTGATGCAGATATTGTAGACGGTGGGGAATTATTATTTGCGCACAGTCAAAAATCTGTTCAAGCCATTGAAAATGATCAAAAGTTCATGAAAAATGAATTTGATTTTAATACAAAGTTTCTTGATGTCCATGAGCTCCAGTCCTTTGGAATATCTAGTCCAGAGGCCTTTGCCGGCGTATTAAATCCTAATAGCTTTGGTTTAAATCCATTAAAATACGTGATTGGTTTGTATAAAGCCGCTCTTAAAGAAAACATTGGTTTATATTATAAAACTACAGTCAAAAAAATTCAAAACCTTAATGGAAATTTCTCCGTAATTACAAACAATGGAACGATAATAGCAAAAAAACTAATTGTTGCGACAAATGGCTATTCCAGTGATGACATCCCACAAGAACTAAGAGGGGGATACTTGCCTGCCCTATCCTCAATTATGGTTACAAGACCTTTAACAAAAGAAGAATTGGATAAGCAAGGTTGGACAAGTTACATTACAAGCTACAATACTAGGAATCTACTCCATTATGTAAGGTTACTGCCTGATAACCGCTTCTTGTTTGGCGCACGTGGTGGAATAAATGCCGATAAGAAGAGCCAAATTAAGAACCAGCAACTATCCAGAACCGAATTTGAACGCATGTACCCAGCATGGTCACATGTTCAAACAGAATTTTATTGGAACGGGCTAATTTGTTTAACAAAGGATTTGCTACCTTTCATCGGTCCTGTTGACGATAATATATTCTGTTCGTTTGGCTATCATGGAAACGGTGTAACAACCGCGAGCTTAGCTGGCAGACAGATTGCAAATATTGCTTTTGGAGAAAAGCCCGATAATCTACCCAAAATCTACCAAAGATCATTACAACGATTTCCTTTTGCGAGTTTGCGTAGGCTTGGCTTAAGAGCAGCCTACGTGGGTGCAAAAACTCAAGATTGGCTAAGTTGATCCAAAACCGACGCGGTTTTTTCAATATCACCCCCTAAAGGACGATCTTCGGATAATTTAGGCACGATCAAACGTAAATTAGAAAGGAATAATTTGGTTGAATGACTCGTCTTCATTTTTTCTCTTAAATCGATGGCTTGAGCAGCAACCATACCCTCAATTGCAGTAATTAATCTGAAATCATCTAACTGTTTTAAAAGCTTTTTAGCGACTTCAGAAGTCATTGGCGCCATGTCTTCAATTGTCTCAGATACTGGTGGTGGATCAAATGACAAAGGAATGGCAGCATGTCTAATTCGACTTAACAATGCAGCTGCTGTTTTTTGAACAGGAATCATACCCGCTGAAGAACCTCCAATTGGAGAAAGATACTTTGGAATGCCTGATAGATTCTCATTCATCAATTTTTGAATTCGCTGCACTGAAGCTGAAGCGACAGAGGAAATTGACAAACAAATGGATTCTAACTGAAGTGACAGGGCTAAACTATGAAAATTTGGAGTTGAAATGAGCTTATTATCAATCACCGCAGGATTATCGCCAGAAGAAAATAAATCTTCTACCCACAATATTTCAGCTCGTTCAATTGCCTTGTTAAAAACTCCAAAAATTGGAGAAATTACTCTGAAAGATAAAGCATCCTGAATTTTTCTCTCATTAATTATAGAACCGCTTAAGCGTTTCTTAATACCAGCTGCTGCTTTTGCTTGCCCACTTTCCTCATGTCCTAGATTGATAGACGGTGAAAAAATTGAAATATTTGCTTGATACGCCTCAATACTCGCACAAATCGCAATTTCCTGAGCAATATACAACTGTTTTACTTTTTGAAGTGCAAAGGCCGCTAAACTTATAGATACCCCTTTATGATTAATTAAGGCCAATCCATCTTTGGGTTTTAATTTTAGCGGATCATATGCTTTCTCACTTTTTAACTCTTCAGAGTCAACCTTTCTTCCATTAGACCAAATCTCACTAAGTCCAATCAAGCCAAGCGCAAAATGTGCATTTTGCGTTAAATCACCAGCGCCAATGGAACCAATTCTTGGTATCGTAGAGCTTAAACCCTTATTCCAAAATTGAATTAAATATTTATAAGCTTCCACAGATATACCACTTTGACCTTCTCGCGCCGATAATATCCGTGCTAGCAAAACACCGCGGCAAATTTCTTCAGAAAAACTTTCCCCAACAGCTACCGCACGTCCCTTTATAAGTTGCTCTTGAAACTCCTGGATATCCTCTTCATTCAGCTCATGCGCTAAGTTCCCTCCCAAGCCAGTATTTAATCCGTAAACAGGTGTTTTTAATTGCATCGCCTCATTTACAGGCGCACGCTCTGAAGAAATTTTCCTTATAATAGATGGTTCAATTTTTAACTTTGTATTTATGCGTATAAACTGTACGAAACTGGTTGGGCAGGTTGGGTAATTAACTTCCATTTTAGTAATATCTCAAACGTTGACCTAAATTTAACAACTTAGATTTCTCCAACATTGCATGACCCAATGCAATATCAGATAATGAAAGCCCACGGTGCCAGAACAATATATTCTCATTATCATTAGTGCGGCCAGCTTTTTTACCAGCAACAATTTCTCCTAATTCGGCGTATAAATTTTCCTTGGTAAGCAAACCATTATCCACGTGAGCTCTTAATGATCCAAATTTTCCATGCGCCTGACCCCAATCATCCATTACTATTTTATCCATGTTATCTAAGATATTTAATTCTACGGCAGACATAGTCCCATATGGAATTACTAGGGACCCTTTTTTTATCCATGACGTCTTAAATAAAGCCTCTGGCTCTAAAAGCCTGGAGGCCTCCACAACTATATCAGCATCTTCAATACAGTCTTGCCAACTATCTTTTACAAGTATTTCTCTATTTAAATCTTGCCGCAGTTTTTCTGCAAAAGCATTACGGCTTTCTGGTCTTTTGGAATGGATTCTTACTTCCTCAAAATTATACAAACTGCATAACAACCTAACATTCCAGTAAGCTGTCCCTCTAGCCCCAATGTGAGCTAATACTTTGGGCTCTGATGGTGCTAAATATTTTGCACCCAAGGCCGTTATCGCACCCGTTCTCATGTCAGTTATTCCCGTGGCATCTATAATTGCTTTTGGAGCTCCATTCCTTGGATCGAATAAAGTTAAGACTCCGTACTCAGAAGGCCTATCCTCTTTGAAATTGTCCACAAAATCACCGACTACTTTTGTTCCAGCGCTATCGATGGTGCCACCAATCCATCCTCTAAGAACATTAAAGTGTCCGTTCACTCCAGCACGTGGCTGAATATGCATCCTTGGTTCAATTGAGGTCTCTCCCTTTCCTTGCATAAGGAGAGAACTTTGAATGGCTTCTAATATCTCATCATTACTTATTTTAAGAGCCTCTACATCGAATCTATTCAAAAAATCTATATAAACCGGTGGTGTCATGACTTACCTTCCAAACCATCTACTGCCTTCTCAGATGCTCCTGGAATGCGCATTTCAAAAACTTTATCAACAAATGTATAATCGTAATATCCAAGCCGTGCTAAAGGCTTTATCTTAGTAATATCTAATTTTCCGTCATCATTTATTATAGTGTCATCAACATGAATTCTCTTAACTTCTCCATAAACCACTTCCACCCATCCGTGATTAGAATTTCCAGGCAATCTATGGGTCGAAAGATATTTGCATTCAAAATGAGCTGGGCTTTCTGCCACTCGCGATCCAGGCGCATAGTGGCATGGAGCTTTGGTCACACCAGCATGCGCAAACTCATCTTCATCCGATGTGAGCTCCATTGCAGAAATATTTACCGCATCTCTCAAGTCATAGGTCGCCATGTTCCATACAAACCAACCAGTTTCCTCAGCATTTATGACAGTATCTTTTCTTCTACCATCAGAAAGTTGGTTAGCAGCAAACATCACCATTGGGGGGTCAAACGTTAAGTTCTGCCATTGGCTGAATGGTGCAAGATTAGCAACACCAGCCGAACTAATGGTTGATAACCAACCTATCGGTCTTGGTACTGTGCAAGCCTTGAACGGTGAATAAGGTAAAGGACATTTTTCTAACTGCGGAGAATATTCCATTAATTTCCACTTTCTTTTTCGTATAGCATCAATAAGATTCTATAAGAAAATTTAACAAGCACCAAGTCAGTATTATATACTTAATCTGTAACACCTGGTAGATTTAAACCTTGTTTTTTTGCACAATCAATTGCACTTTCGTAGCCAGCATCAGCGTGACGCATTACGCCCGTTGCAGGATCATTCCACAACACTCTCTCAATCCGCCGATCAGCATCTTCAGATCCATCACAACAAATCACCATACCAGAATGTTGTGAAAATCCCATCCCAACACCTCCACCATGATGCAAAGACACCCAGGTTGCACCTGACGCTGTATTCAATAAAGCATTTAAAAGTGGCCAATCACTTACCGCATCAGATCCATCTTTCATAGATTCTGTTTCTCGGTTTGGAGATGCAACAGATCCGGAATCCAAATGATCCCTACCAATAACAATTGGAGCGCTCAACTCTCCAGTCCTTACCATTTCATTAAAAGCTAGGCCTAACTTATGTCGTTGCCCAAGACCCACCCAACAAATTCTTGCTGGCAAACCCTGAAATGAAATTCGCTCTCGTGCCATATCTAACCAATTGTGCAAATGTTGATCATTAATCAATTCTTTTACTTTCTGGTCAGTTTTATAGATATCTTCTGGGTCTCCAGACAGTGCCACCCACCTAAACGGGCCAATACCTTTGCAAAATAATGGCCTAATATAAGCAGGGACAAATCCTGGAAACGCAAAAGCATTCTCAAGTCCTTCATCTTTTGCTACCTGTCGGATATTATTTCCATAGTCCAAAGTCGGGACCCCTGAATTCCAAAAATCAACCATCGCTTTAACATGCACTTTCATTGATGCTCTAGCTGCTTTCTCAACGGCTTTTGGATCTTTTTCTTTCATCTCACGCCACTTTGCCATTGTCCAATTTTGGGGAAGATACCCATTAATTGGATCATGAGCAGAGGTCTGATCTGTAACAATATCGGGGCGAACATTTCGCTCAACCAGTTCTGTAAATATATCAGCTGCATTGCCCAAAAGCCCAACAGATTTTGCCTCACCCTTTTCGGTCCAACTTGAAATCAATGCCAATGCTTCATCTAAGGTTTCTGCTTTTTTATCAAGATATTTTGTTCTCAATCTAAAATCTATACTCTCCGGATTGC
>CEVU01051977.1_pt1 | contig 15794 bp, 11 predicted proteins | sample 427081 | NCBI WGS metagenome assembly CEVU01 (sample SAMEA2623868, study PRJEB7988) | marine metagenome | biome: marine biome (ENVO:00000447); feature: deep chlorophyll maximum layer (ENVO:xxxxxxxx); material: "saline water (ENVO:00002010), including plankton (ENVO:xxxxxxxx)" | depth 80 m | reverse complement strand
AGACATGGTAGATGGTAGAATAATTCTAAGAGATAATTTTAGAAAGATTTTAGAAAAATATGATAATGTTGTAATATTTGGACAAGATGCAGGAAAAATTGGAGGTGTAAATCAAGGTTTAGAGGGTTTGCAAGAATTATTTGGAGAAAATAGAGTCTTTGATACTGGTATTCGTGAAGCAACTATTATTGGACAAGGTATTGGCTTAGCTTTGAGAGGGATTAGACCTATTGCTGAAATTCAATATCTAGATTATCTTTTATATTCAATTCAAATATTAAGTGATGATTTAGCAACGCTACATTATAGAACAAGAGGTAAGCAGAAAGCCCCCCTAATTGTCAGAACAAGAGGGCACAGATTAGAAGGAATATGGCATGCTGGCTCGCCAATGGGTGGTATGATAAACTTGCTTAGAGGAATTTATTTGCTAGTACCTCGAAATATGACTGTTGCAGCAGGATTTTATAATGCATTATTACTAGGCGATCAACCTGCAATTGTTGTGGAATGTCTCAATGGATATAGAAGTAAGGAAAAAATGCCAAAAAATATTGGGGAATTTACTGTTGAAATTGGTAAAGTTGATAAAATTAAGACAGGAGAAGACATTACTATTGTTTCTTATGGTTCTACCTTAAAACTTGTAGAAAAAGCCTGTATTGAATTAGAAAGATTTGATATCAGTTGTGAAATAATTGATTGTCAATCCCTTATTCCATTTGATATAGAAAAAGATATAACTGAAAGTGTAAAAAAAACAAGTAGATTAATAATAATTGATGAAGATTTTTCAGGTGGAGCTAGCGCTTATATTTTAGATAAACTTATTAATGATCAAAATATTTATAACTATATAGATAGCAAACCTCAAACTTTATCTGCTCAAGACCATAGACCTGCTTATGGGACAGATGGAGATTATTTTTCAAAACCATCAGTTGATGATATTTTTAATAAAATATTTTCAATAATGAATGAATTAAACCCGAATAAATATCCTTTTTAATTTGAATTTATTATTCTAGTAATTAACTCTTTAAGAAGGTAAGGATTTGCTTTTTTAACTTTAACACCTTTAGAATACATGTCATAATCTCTTATCACAGAGATTACACCTACAACAGATTTTAAGCTATAGTTTCTGGATGCAATATGATATTCGCTAAGGAAAAAAGGATTAATACCTAAAAGTGCAGCCATTTTCTTATCATTTGAATTTGAATTTGAATGATAAATAAGTAGTTTATTAAAAAAATCAAATATTATAGAAATACTTACAACTAGTGGGTTTGAATTTGGATTTTCAGAAAAGTACTGGGTAATCTGAAATGCTTTATCAAAATTTTTTTCTCCCAATGCTCTTCTTAACTCAAAATTATTAAACTCTTTAGAAATACCAATATATTTTTCAACATCATCAGATTTGATAATCTTATCATTTTTTTTAATTTCTAATAGCTTATCTATTTCATTTGAAATTTTACTCAAACTATTTCCTAAATGCTCATTTATTAATACAGTTGACTTTTGATCAATGGAAAAACCTGCGATATTAATCTTTTCATTAATCCAATTTTGCACTTGATTATCATATAATTTTTTTGATTCAAAAATTTTACCGACTTTATTGATTTCTTTATATACTACTTTTCTCTTATCAATAGATTTATGCTTGTAGTTTATAATCAGAATTGTTGTTTTTAATGGATTCTTAACATATTCTATTATACTATCAAATGTTCTGGATAAATCTTGTGCTTCTTTTACTAAAACAATTTGAAAATCTGACATTAAAGGGTATTTTTTGCAAATGGAAATAATTTGATCAATAGAAGTGTCTTTCCCATATAAAATATTCAAATTAAACTGCTTCTCTTCTTCAGTCAAGACATTTTGAATAAATAAATTAGTTATATTGTCAATATAAAACTCTTCCTCACCCATTAATAGGTATATAGGGGAAAAGGTTTTGGTTTTTATATCATTTTTTATTTCAGAAAGTGTTGTCAAAAATTTAATATCAATGTTAAAATTATCATTCCCAAATTATGAATTTAGATTAAAAAAAATCAATCAAAAGAGATTTATTTTTGATGATATAAGAAAAAAATATATAGAACTTACCCCTGAGGAATGGGTAAGACAAAACTGTCTTAGATTTCTTGAAAAAGAAAAAAAATTTAAAAAAGCACTTATTTCTGTAGAAAAGAAAATACAACTAAATAACACAACCAAAAGATTTGATATTTTAGCTCATGATATCAATGGCAATTGTATATTATTGGTTGAATGCAAAGCTCCTAATATTAGAATTAGTCAAAAAAGTTTTGATCAAATTCTTTCCTATAATAATGTTATAAATGCTAAATACTTAATGGTTACAAATGGAATAATTCATTATTATTGCAAGGTCAATAAAGACCAAAATAAAATTGATTTTCTTAAAGAAATACCAACAAATAAATGAATTTAGGAATTGTCATACTTAATTGGAATGGAGAAAGTTTACTTAAAAAATTTTTTCCTTCAATTGTAAAATTTACATCTGAACAACATAATTTATATCTAATAGATAATGGGTCTAGTGATAACTCAGTTGCGTTTATAGAAAGAAACTATAAAAGAGTAAAAGTCATAAAATTAGATAAAAATTATGGTTATGCTAAAGGATACAACTTAGGTCTTGAAGAAATCAAGGAAGAAATTATATGCTTACTAAATAATGATGTTGAAGTTACAGAAAACTGGACAGATAATATTTTGAAACAATTCAAATCAGAACCTAATACTGCAGTAATTCAACCTAAATTAAAAAACTATCATAACAAGTCTATGTTTGATTACTCTGGTGGGGCTGGTGGTTTTTTAGATAAATATGGATATCCATACTGTCGAGGCAGGATTTATAATAAAATTGAACAAGATAATAATCAATATGATGAAATCAGTGATATATTTTGGGCGTGTGGGGCATGTTTTTTTATAAGAACTGATATTTTTAAAAAACTTAATGGTTTTGATGAACTTTTTTGGGCTCATTTTGAAGAAATAGATTTATGCTGGAGAATCCAAAACTATGGCTATAAAATAAGGTTTAATCACACTTCGGTGGTGTATCATGCTAATGGTGCAACACTAAGCCATGAGAATCCAAATAAAACTTTTTTAAATTACAGAAATAAGTTATTCACTATTACAAAAAATTCCAAAAACAATCTGTTTTTTTTACTAATTGAAAAGTTTTTTATAGATATGATAACTTCAATTTATATCCTTTTTAGTAAAGGTACTGAGCATCATATGGCAATAATTAAAGCATATTATTCGTTTTATAAACATATTAACATGTTAATTGAATTTAGAAAAAATCAAATTAGAAAAATAAAACATTATAAAATAAGAACAATAATTTTTAAATATTTAGCACTAAAAAGCTAAAAATATCTCTGAATTAAGTTTTCTTTTTCCTAATTTTACTAAGTACAAATAACAATAAATATCATAAAATGAAAAAAACATTTTTTTTAAGTTTAATTACACTTTTTATTATGTCTTCTTGTGTAAGTAAAAAAGAATATACTTCGCTAGAAAATAGACACAAAAAAACACAAGATCTTTTAAACACTGCTACTATTAAATTAAATGCTTGTTTAGAAGAAAAATCTTCGTCTGAAACTCTTGCTAATGCATATAAAGATCAATTATCAGACTTGAAAAGAAGAAATGATCAATTATTTATTCAAAGTCAAGACTATCTTGAGCTAACTACAAAAGGTGCTGAAAATTTAGAAAAGACTTTAGAAAGTATGAAGGAAAAGGATTTAAAAATTACTAGAATTCAAGATGCATTAAACAGAAAGGATAGCGTAACTTTTGCGCTTGTTACAAGTCTGAAGAAAGAAATTGGTATTAATGACCCTGATATTGAAGTAAATGTTGATAAAGCTGTTGTTTTTATTTCTCTTTCAGATAAATTATTATTTAAAACTGGTAGTTATGAAGTTTCCGACAGAGCAAAAGAAATCTTAGGAAAAGTCGCGACAGTTGTTAATGGCAAACCTGATTTTGAATGTATGGTGGAAGGACACACTGATAGCAGATCTTATGAGAGAGGTGTATTAATTGATAATTGGGATTTAAGTGTTAAAAGAGCTACATCTATTGTTAGAGTACTTAAAGATTTAGATGTTAATCCAGGAAAATTAATAGCCGCAGGAAGAAGTTTTTACGACCCTTTAGTTGATAATGACACTCCTGAGAATAGAGCAACTAACAGACGAACTAGAATTATCATAATGCCTAAAATCGATCAGTTTTATGACATGATTGAACAAGAAATGCAAAATCTAACTAAATAAATATTATCTAGTAAATATCAAAAAACCCACTATATGTGGGTTTTTTTACGAAATAATTTTAAGTTTTGAAAACCTTAAAAGCAACTTTTTAATCCCAACTTTATCAAATTTAATTTCTGCTTTTTTATCAGCACCGATACCCTCTATAGAGACTACAACTCCTTTTCCGAATCTTTCATGCATAACAATATTACCCATTGAAAGATTATTATCAAAAAGATTTGATTTAGTTGAAGATTTAATCTTCACAAAGTTTGCAGCAGGTCTTCTTTGAGGTTTTTTGAATCTTATTCCTGTTTTATTGTATTGCGGATTTGATTGAAAATTTCTTGAAATAGATTTTTGAACTACATTGTTTTGTAAAAATTCTTCTTTTATCTCATCAATAAATCTACTTTTTTCAGAATCAACTAACTTCCCCCACCTATATCTTGATAGTACATAGGAAAGAAATATTTTTTTCTCTGCACGTGTTAGTGCTACATAGAACAACCTTCTCTCCTCCTCTAACTCAGTTCTAGAATTTAGATTCATTGCACTAGGAAATAAATTCTCTTCAAGCCCTACTATATAAACATATGGAAATTCTAAACCTTTTGCTAAGTGAATTGTCATTAATGAAACTTTATTTTTATCATCACTTTCTTGATCTTGATCTGTTGCAAGTGCTACATTTTGTAAAAATGAAGAAACAGAGACATCATTTTCTTCAGTATTATCCACAAAATCTTTAATCCCGTTTAATAACTCCTCAATATTTTGAATTCTGTTAACCCCCTCTAAAGATTCATCATTTTTATATAGGTTATATAAACCTGACTGTTTTAATATTTCTTTTGTAATCTCAAATACATTTAGAGAGTCTAATTTTACCTTAATACTTTCAATCATTACAACAAAATCTAATAATTTATTTTTTGTTGAATTATTTATAATATCAAATGATTTTGAATATTTTTTGATAAAATTAAAATCTGATTCGGAATATTTTTTTGCTTCAACAGAAACTTTATTTAAAGTTGTTTGACCAATACCTCTAGGCGGAAAATTAATTATTCTTTTAAATGCTTGTTCATCATCAAAATTAATCAGAAGCCTTAAATAAGCTAAAACATCCTTAATTTCCTTTCTTTGATAAAATGAAAGTCCTCCATATACTCTGTATGGAATGTTTTTTTTTCTTAATGCATCCTCAAAAGAACGAGATTGTGCATTAGTTCTATAGAGAATTGCAAAATCACTGTTTTGTAATTGATTTTGCATCTTATATTCAAAAATTGAACTTGCAACAAACCTACCTTCCTCACCGTCAGTCAGCAATTTATTAACGCTTATTTTTTCACCTGACTCGTTTTCAGTCCAAACATTTTTTTTTAATCTTTTTTGATTATTTTCAATTAAACTGTTGGCAGCATTTACTATATTTTTTGTGGACCTATAATTTTGCTCTAATCTAAAGAGTTTTGCATCAGGAAAATCCTTTTGGAAATTTAATATATTATTGATATTTGCCCCCCTAAAGCTATATATGCTCTGTGCATCATCACCAACTACACAAATATTTTGAAATTTATCAGATAAAGCTCTAATAATAAGATATTGAGAATGATTTGTATCCTGATACTCATCCACTAAAATATATCTAAATATATTTTGATATTTAGAGAGCGTTTCTGGATAACGACTTAATAACTCATTAGTTTTCAATAAAAGGTCATCAAAATCCATTGCACCAGCCTTAAAGCATCTGTCTACGTATTGTTTATAGATTTGGATAAACTTTGATCTATTGGCAATTTTATCAGATAATAACATTTCTTCATCATTTTCATAGTCTAGAGGAGTAATAAAATTATTTTTCATTGACGATATTCTAGAAAAAATCGATTTATACTTATATTGTTCCTTGTCAAGATTTAACTCCTTTATAATTCTTCCTACTAGTTTTTGAGAGTCATCTGAATCATAAATTGTAAAATTTGAGGTATAGCCAATTTTGTGAGCTTCAATCCTTAATATTCTCGCAAATACAGAGTGAAATGTACCCATCCAAAGATTTTTTGCTTCATCACCTACAATTCTAGCAATTCTTTCTTTCATTTCTTTTGCTGCTTTGTTTGTGAAAGTCAAGGCTAGTATATTAAAGGGATCAATTTCCTGAGTCATTAAATAGGCAATTTTATATGTGAGAACTCTAGTTTTTCCAGAACCAGCACCGGCAATTACTATCATAGGACCATCCATTTGAAGAGTGGACTCAAGTTGTGAATTATTTAGATTATTTAAAAAATCTTTCAATGGAATAATTTGTTGTTAAATTAAATATAGTTTGACAAAAAAATTCATATTAATTTACTTAGTTATAAACAAAAATTAGTAATCGGATAAGTAAAAAAATCTTAAATTTAAGATGATGAATAAAGATGTCTTAAATACTTCTATTGAATTTTTAAAAGGAGTTGGTCCTAACAGAGCAAAGCTTATTAAAAATGAACTTAAAATATCTAAATTCAAAGACTTATTATTTCATTTCCCATTCAGATATATAGATAAAACAAAATATCATAAAATTTCTGAAATTAATTTCAATAGTTCTGAAATACAATTAATAGGTAAGATTACGGAATTAAAGGAATTAGGGGTAGGTTCAAAAAAAAGATTAAGTGCAAGTTTCTCAGACAATACTGGAAGTATTCAATTAGTATGGTTTAAAACAAGCAAATGGATAATTGATTCAATTAAGCTAAATCAAACTTATATAGTATTTGGTAAGATTAACAATTATAATAATAACATATCTATTGCCCACCCCGAACTTGAGATATACAGTAAAGAAAATATTAAAAATAGAACAAATTTATTTGCAGTATATCCTTCTACTGAAAACCTGAATAAGAGAGGAATCACTAACAAAGTATTTTCAAAATTAGTTGAAGAACTTTTAATTAGCATAAATACTGATATTAAGGAGAATTTACCAAAGTATATTTTAGATAAATATAATTTAATAGGAAGGCGTCAATCATTAATATCTATTCACAAACCTAGAACATCAGATGATTTAAAAAAAGCTATTAACCGATTAAAATTCGAAGAAATATTTTACTTACAAATTAGATTAATAAAGAAAAATATAACTCGAAAAGATAAAATTAAGGGTTATGTTTTTAACCAAATTGGAGATAAATTTGAAGAATTCTACAACAATCATCTAAAATTCAAATTGACAAATGCTCAAAAGAGAGTCATAAAAGAGATAAGAAATGATTTAGGAAGTGGTGCTCAAATGAATAGGCTATTGCAGGGGGATGTTGGATCTGGTAAGACTATAGTTGCATTCATGGCTGCGTTAATTGCTATAGGAAATGGATTTCAAACATGCATAATGACCCCTACTGAAATTTTGTCATACCAACATTATAACAAGTTTTATGAAATATGCAACTTATTGAATATCAATATAAAAATATTAACTGGGTCAAGCAAAGCTTCAAATAAAAAAAATATAAAAGAAAGCTTAAAGAAAGGTGAGATTGATTTATTAATTGGTACTCATGCATTAATATATGATAGTGTAGAATTTAGTAATTTAGGGCTAGCAATAATTGATGAGCAGCATAAATTTGGAGTTGCTCAAAGAAGCAAGCTTTGGCATAAAAATAGTTTACCTCCACACATTCTAATAATGACAGCCACACCAATCCCTAGAACACTTGCAATGTCAGCTTATGGGGATTTAGACATGTCTATTATTGATGAACTACCCCCAGGCAGAAAACATATTAATACATTTCATCAAACCAGCAAAGACAGACTCAAGTTAATTGATTTTTTAAAAGCTGAAATTAAAAAAGGAAGACAAGCATATGTCGTTTACCCCCTAATAAAAGAAAGTGAAAAATTAGATTTTAAAGATTTACTTGATGGTTATGAAAGTTTTTCACGAGATTTTCCTATGCCTAAATATCAAATATCTATAGTTCATGGAAAGATGAATAATGAGGACAAGGAATACGAAATGCAAAGATTTATAGAGAATAAGACTCAAATTTTGGTATCTACAACTGTAATAGAAGTTGGTGTAGATATCCCAAATGCATCTGTTATGATTATTGAAAGCGCTGAAAGATTTGGATTATCCCAACTACACCAACTAAGAGGTAGAGTTGGTAGAGGAAATCATAAAAGCTACTGTTTTTTAATAACAGGTAATAAGAAAACCAAAGAGAGTAAAATCCGAATGGAAACAATGGTAAAAACTAATAACGGCTTTCTAATTGCTGAAAAAGATCTGGAAATCAGAGGACCAGGAAATATAATGGGAACTCAACAAAGCGGAGAAATGCCTTTAAAAGTAACAAACCTTATTGGTGATAGTCGTTTAATTCAAAAAATCAGAAAATTAGTTGAGAGAATTATTCAAAAAGACCCCAAACTAAAAAATATAAATAACGCTATAATTCTTGAAAATTTAAAGAACATGATTGATAAAAAAGATATATGGGAATACATAAGCTGAAAAATTCTACTCTTTTATCAATTCTTCTATATATTTTTCAAACTCAATCGTAAAATACTCGTACTTCTCCCCTGTTGCTGGCCCGTTAAACCCAGTATGAATTCGTCTTACTTTTTGATACTTATCAATAACTATTAAAGTTGGATATGACATCAATGTATCTAGAGAGGGTAGTTTTTTAGCAGCATCGATTTTACTACTAGTACCAAATTGAGCCAATAAAATATCATAATCAATATCTAATCTGTTTTTTAGTTTTTTTAAATTAACTAATGCTTTCTCCTCAGATTTTGCAAATTCAAATGCAATTGATGTAATCATAATTTCATCAAATTTCTTACTTAATGAAGATAAGTATCTTGTTTCATCTAAACAATTTGGACACCATGAACCCATGATTTGAACTAGATTTACTTTTCCGAGAAACTTACTATCACCACTTGTAATTAAAGATCCTTCTGTATTATTAAAACTATAAGTAAATTTTTCATAACCTTTTTTCATTTTTGTCAAACCATAAGGATCTGAAAGACTGAACCCACTCTGCTTAAATCCAATAAATTTTTCAGAATCATAATTACCTCGGTAAATAATGCCTTTTATAGTATCATTATTTAATACACCATCAATCATATAACCCCTGTAGCCATTAAAATTAGACATCCTTATTCTATTAGAACTGACTACACCTTGCATAAAACCATAATCTCCAGTTTCTGTTCTAATCGTACCATCTACATTTTGCATGCTTTGATTTACTATCATTTCTGAGTCAAATGCATTCTCCTCCTTATAATTAAAAATAATCCTCCAATTTCCATTAAAATTTTCAAAAGAATCATCATATTCAAATCTTTTAACACCAACTTTCGCATAGAAAGGTATCTTTCTATCAAGACTATTGTTATAATAATAACCTTTTAATGAATCTTTATGATTAAAATACATTATTATATCCTCAAAAAAAGGAGATTCGACTATTAATGAATCATTATCACTTTGGCTAATAAATAACTCTACAACCTCTTTTGAATTAGAAATTGTCATAAGTGAATCTTGGATACTAAAGTTGAAAGGGATTTGTATTGAATCATTAGCTTTTAAAAAACCCACATAATTACTTTCGTAATAACTTCTCTTATTACAGCTTATTATAATTAAACAAAAAATAAAATATAAAAGCTTATTCATAATTTAAATATCTGTTAAATATAATTATTATAAAAGTTTTGATTTCATTAGATTGCGAGTATTATTATATTTGCTACTAATTCATATCATTTCTAATGAAAATATCTTACAACTGGCTTAAAGAATACCTTAATTTTAAAGATAATCACGAATCAATTGGTGAAAAATTAACATCCTTAGGGCTTGAAGTTGAAGGAATTACAAAATTTGAATCAATTCCTGGAGGATTAGAAGGAGTTGTTGTTGGTAAAACTAAATCTGTAAAAAAACACCCCAACGCTGATAGACTCAAAATAACTACAGTTGATGTCGGAGCTGATGAATTATTACAAATAGTATGTGGAGCTCCTAATGTTGATAAAAATCAAACAGTTGCTGTTGCAACATCCGGAACCACCTTATATCCAAATAACGAAAAAATTAAGATTAAAAAAAGTAAGATTAGAGGCGAAATTAGCAATGGAATGATTTGTGGTCAAGATGAATTAAATCTTGGTGAATTTGATCATGGAATAATGATTCTAGATGATAAGCATAAGCCTGGAACCCCATTAAAGAAATTATTTGATGTAGATACTGATTGGATTTATGAAATTGGACTAACTCCAAATAGAGCTGATGCAATGAGTCATTATGGAACTGCAAGAGATTTAAGAGCAAGACTTTTACACGAGGGTAAAAATCTTGAACTAAAAACCCCTTCCGTTAGTAATTTTAGTATTGACAAAAGAACTAAAAACATTAAAATTAATATTGACGATAACAGCTTAACACCAAGATACTGTGGAATTGTTATGGAAAATATTAAAATTGATAATTCTCCTGAATGGTTACAAAATAAAATTATTTCAATTGGCTTAAACCCTATCAATAACATTGTTGATATTACAAATTTTGTAATGCATGATCTTGGACAACCTCTTCACGCATTTGACTATGAAAAAATTGAAGGAGAAACAATCAATGTAAAAAAACACAATAAGAATATTAAATTTAAAACTCTTGATGAAGTAGAAAGAGAAATCACAAAAGATGATTTAATGATTTGTAATTCTAAAAACCCAATGTGTATTGCTGGTATATTTGGTGGAATTGATTCAGGTGTTTCAAAAGAAACTAACACTATTTTTATTGAAAGTGCCTACTTTGACCCAATTAGTGTAAGGAAAAGCGCTAAACATCATAATTTAAGCACTGATTCATCTTATAGATTTGAAAGAGGTGTAGACCCAAATACAACTAAATACGCGCTTAAAAGAGCTGTATTAATGATAAAAGAAATATGTAAGGGCTCAATTGTTTCAAGTGATTTAATTGATTTGTATCCAAAAACTCTAGAAGACACACAGATTATTTTAGGTTTTGATAAAATTCAGAAAATAATAGGTCAAAAAATTGAGAAAGAAACCATAAAGAACATTGTTAGTTCACTAGATATTAAAATCAATAGTATAACAGAATCTAATCTTGGACTTTCAATTCCTCATTTTAGAAATGATGTCAAAAGAGAAGCTGATGTAATTGAAGAAATTTTAAGAATTTATGGATATAACAATATAGAATCTTCAAAAAAAGTAAACCAAACTATTATACTCAATAAAGAAAATATAAAGAATAAAATTGTTGACAGTATTTCTAACCATCTAGTCTCTATTGGATTTTATGAAATGATGACAAATTCTCTTGTTTCAAATCAAAAAAACGAATTAAATAAAGATGATAATGATTTGCAAAATGTCAATATTCTAAATTTTTCCAGTGCTGATCAATCACAATTAAGAAACTCAATGATTTTTTCAGGATTAGATGTAATTAAATACAACCTAAATCGAAAGAAAAATAATTTGAAATTATTTGAAATTGGAAAAGAATACCATAAATCAAATAATGGTAAATACCTAGAGAAAGAAAAATTATCAGTATTCATTTATGGTGACAGGAACAACTTAAATTGGAACACTCAAAATAAAAAGTCTGATTTTTTCTACCTAAAAGGAGTTGTAAACTCTATTATTAAAAAACTTGGATTTAACAGTGTTAAATCAAAACCACTAACTACTAATAATATTCAAGAAGGAGAAACAATATACTATCAGAAGTCAGAAATTTTAAGTTACGGAATAATTGATGATAAAATTTGTAAGAAATTTGAAATTAATGAAAATGTACTTTACGCAGAATTAGATGTAAATATGATAATAGATAAATATAGCGACCAACCTATTCATTTTAAAAAGATTTCAAAATTCCCAGAAGTCTCAAGAGATTTATCCATATTAATAGATAAAGAGGTGAGATTTGAAGATATATATAAGACTGTAAGACAAATTAACCAAAAACTTATCAAAGAGATTTCTTTATTCGATGTATTTCAAGGAAAAAATCTTCCTGATGACAAGAAAAGCTATGGAATTGCATTTAAGATACAAGATAATGATAAAACATTGTCAGAATCTGAAATCGAAGGATTGATGAAAAAGATTATTTCTAAAATTGAAAAAGATTTCAAAGCTGAGTTAAGATAGATTATACATTGATTCTCTAAGCTCTTTAATCTTAGCATCACTCATATACTCATCGAATTTCATGTATCTATCTATCACACCTTTTGGTGTAAGCTCTACAATTCTGTTAGCAATGGTTTTCGCAAATTGGTGGTCATGAGTTGAAAAAAGTACAGTTCCTTTAAAATTATTTAATGAATTATTAAAAGCTGTGATACTCTCTAAATCTAAATGATTAGTAGGCTCATCTAATATCAAAACATTACCTTTTTTCATCATCATCTTTGAAATCATACATCTAACTTTTTCACCACCTGATAAAACAGTGCATTTTTTCAGTGCTTCTTCCCCAGAAAATATCATTTTACCTAAAAAGCCCCTTAGATAAACCTCTTCTCTTTCTTCTTCTGTTTTAGCCCAATTTCTCAACCAATCAACTAATGAAATATTTTTAACGAAAAATTGACTATTATCTAAAGGTAAATATGAATGATTGGTAGTAACTCCCCATTTAAAATTACCAGAATCAGAGGTTAAATTATCTGTAATGATTTGATAAAAACTAGTTGTTGCACGAGAATCCCTCGAATAAAGAAGCACTTTATCTCCTTTAGCTAGGTTTAAATCTATTTTACTAAATAACAATTCATTATCAATTGATTTTGACAGCTCTTCTACATTTAAGATTTGATCTCCAGCCTCTCTTTCTCTCTCAAAAATTATTGCTGGATATCTTCTGCTAGAAGGTTTTATTTCATGTATATTAAGTTTTTCAATCATTTTCTTTCTACTTGTTGCTTGTTTACTTTTAGCAACATTAGCACTAAAACGAGCAATAAACTCTTCTAACTCTTTCTTCTTTTCTTCAGCTTTTTTATTCTGTTGAGCTCTTTGTCTAGCTGCTAATTGTGAAGATTCATACCAAAAAGTATAATTTCCAGAATAATGATTTATTTTTCCAAAATCAATATCAGAAATATGAGTACATACAGAATCTAAAAAATGTCTATCGTGAGAAACAACTATAATACAATTATCAAAGTTTGCTAAATAATCCTCGAGCCAAGTTATAGTTTCATAATCTAAATCATTAGTTGGCTCATCCATAATTAAAACGTCGGGGTTACCAAACAAAGATTTTGCAAGTAAAACCCTAACTTTTAATTTAGGGTCTATATCTATCATTTTTGTTTGATGCAAATGCTCTTTTACTCCTAAATTCGACAATAATGAAGCTGCATTACTTTCCGCATTCCAACCATCCATTTCTTCATACTTAACTTGTAGTGAACCAATTTTTTCAGCATTTTCGTCTGAATAATTTTCGTATAAATGATCAATCTCTTTTTTTATTTGAAAAAGAGATAAGTTTCCCATTATAACAGTTTCAAGAACGGTATTTTCATCATAAAGAGTGTGATCTTGATCTAAAACAGACATTCTTTTCCCTGGCTCAAGATGAACATTCCCTGATGTAGGATCAACTTTACCACTTAAAATTTTTAGAAAAGTAGATTTACCAGCTCCATTAGCTCCAATTATTCCATAACAATTACCATCATTAAAAGATGTATTTACATTGTCAAAAAGAATTCTTTTGCCAAACTGAATTGAAAGATTTGATACTGAAAGCATTTTAAATTTTTATTTGGCGCAAAAATAGAAATTAATTCCCTTTTTTGTGATCTTTTAAAAATTTATCTAAACCAATATCTGTAAGCGGATGTTTTAATAAGCCTGTGATAGATGAAAGTGGAGATGTAATTACATCTGCACCAATTTTTGCACAGTCTATAATATGCATTGTGTGTCTAATTGAGGCAGCTAAAATTTCTGTTTTAAAATCATAATTATCATATATATCTCTTATTTCTGAAATCAAATTCAATCCGTCAGTGGAAATATCATCTAATCTACCTAGAAATGGAGAAACATAAGTAGCTCCAGCTTTTGCAGCTAATAATGCTTGCCCTGCTGAAAAGACTAGAGTAACATTGGTTTTAATCCCTTTACTTGAAAAATATTTAGCAGCCTTAACGCCATCTTTAATCATTGGAAGTTTTACTACTATTTGGTTGTTAAGAGAAGCTAATTCTTCGCCTTCAATAACCATATTTTTAAAATCAGTAGCTATTACCTCTGCAGAAACATCTCCATCTACTATTTCACAAATATCTTTATAATGTTGGAGAATGTTATTTTTTCCGGTAATCCCCTCTTTTGCCATAAGGGATGGGTTTGTTGTAACTCCGTCTAAAATTCCAAGATCCTGAGCCTCCTTAATTTGATTTAAATTTGCTGTATCAATAAAAAATTTCATGTAATTAATTTATTCAAATTTACAATAAAATAAAAATGAAATACTAATTAAAAAATTAAAAGTTAAAAAAGTTTTAAAACTAAATATTCAAATATACGCTGAGGTAAAATAAACTTTAAGATTATTCCAAATCTTTCAAGAAATACGCCTGAAACATACTTTTTCTTAGGCTTTTTTAATTGAATGATTTTATGAACTAATCTAGCGACTTTAATAGGATTAGCACCCTTAGTAATATTTTCATTCATTTTGTCTAAAGAAGACTTATATTTATGTTCATATGGTGACCCTTTTATAACCGGTGAATGAAATCTTCCTTTTGATATATTAGTTAAATAATCTCCTGGAGCAATACACACTACATTAACATTAAATTCTTTAGTTTCCATGTTTAAAGTTTCTGAAATAATATCTAGAGAAGCTTTTCCTGCACTATAAATCGATCTAAATGGGGTACCAATATGACCAGCTATTGAAGTAATATTAATTATAAGTCCCGCTCTATTTCCCCTCATAAAAGGCAAGACCTTTTTCATGAGATTTATAGGTCCATATAGATTTGTTTTGAAATGTTTTTCAATTTCATCATTTGGGGTTTCCTCCATAGGACCAGTTATTCCGACTCCGGCATTATTGATGAGAATATCAATTTTCCCATGTTCATTAATAATTTTATCAATACAATTATTGATTGATGTATCTGAAGTTACATCTAATTGAATAGGTATAAAAGATACATCAGTCAACTTGTCAATATTTCTGCTCGATCCATAAACAAAATATTCACTTTTAGAACTTAAATATGTTGCAATTGATTTACCAATTCCTGAAGATCCGCCGGTAATTAAAATAACTTTTGACATAATGATACAAAAATGGCAAGCTATCTACATCACACT
>CEVU01120741.1_pt1 | contig 15809 bp, 12 predicted proteins | sample 427081 | NCBI WGS metagenome assembly CEVU01 (sample SAMEA2623868, study PRJEB7988) | marine metagenome | biome: marine biome (ENVO:00000447); feature: deep chlorophyll maximum layer (ENVO:xxxxxxxx); material: "saline water (ENVO:00002010), including plankton (ENVO:xxxxxxxx)" | depth 80 m | reverse complement strand
TTTTTTTAAAAATATGCATGCCTAAGACCTTATAAAATTCTTTATATGCTCAAACATCTGTATCCTTGATTAAGGATCTATATAGCTTAAAGTGGGAACTAATTATAAACTGCTCATCAAAGGAAACTTCTGCATGCCTTCTTCCTTCTTTGCCCATTCTTTCCATGATATCAGGATTATCAAATAAATAAGAAATTGCATTCGCAATTTCAACAGAGTTGCGAGGCTTTACAAGAATTCCGGTCTTGTCTTGTATAACAGCATCGCGGCATCCAGGATGATCAGTTGTTATTATAGGTATTCCGCATGCCGATGCCTCTAAAAGGACCTTGGGCATACCCTCAGGATAATATGAAGGCATAACAAATATAGAGGAAGAAGCTAATAAATCACTTATATCTTCTCTATCACCAAGATATTCGACATTACCATCCCTACAAAGGCTCTTAATTTCTTCTTCAGTTATTGAAGAAGGGCTCAGTTCGTCAATAGGTCCAGCTAATAAAAATTTAATATCTCTTTTATCATAAGTGTTGAGCTCCCTAGCGGCATCACAAAACTCTTTTATACCTTTATCCTTCAAAATCCTGCATGCCATTAGTACGATAGGATCATCCTTTCTATCTACACGAGGTTTAAATTTCAGTAAATCTACGCCGGAGCCAGGCATCATACGTATCTTAGATTCACTACAAATTTTGGAACTTATTAAAATATTTTTGTCATTTTCACTTTGACATATTACGGATGCAGATTTTGGACCTAAAACAAATTTGTAAATCATAGAAACAAATTGGTAACGTATTCTTGAGAGCACATTACTTTGATTTATGACGGGCCCAAAACCTGAAATTGCAGCTACAAAAGGTATGTTCGTAAGTCGAGATATCAATCCCATGAATATTATTGGCTTAATAGTTACTGCATGCAGCAAATCTGGTCTTGCCTTAGATACTAGCCTATATGATTTAAAGAATTCAATTAAAATTGACCATGGAGTCTTAGAAGATCGAGACAAAGGACTTTGTGTGACTTTAATTTCATTTAGGCTCTCCTTCCGCCTTTTATCTGTAATGTCGGTATAAACAGTCATGTCTATGTCATGGCTGAGGGCAGCTTTAGCAATTGGTAATCTATGAGAGTAAAAAAACCAATCAACGTTTACAAACAAAAATATTTTTTTCATTTATCTGTGAACATCCAAATGTCTTTAATTACTTCCGATAATACATTGCTAAAAGGAACTGTTGCATCGATGAAATTATAATTATCTGACAAAAAAGTTACTCCAGAATTTATCTGATAGCGTTCTCGTAGCTCATCGTCAGTTTCTTTACCAAATTTTTCTCTCATGTTGTTTCTTTTGATGGCCTCCTCTATAGAAACAGAAAGGTGGAAAATAATATCGGCTTTTTTTATTGATTTATATAGAGCTTGTTCAAGCCTATAGCAAAATTGATAGAGCGAATTTCTACTCGTATCTTTGTGAATCCTTGGTGAATCCATTTTTCCTTCAAGTAATCCAGGATATCTATCACAAATAACCAAATAACCTCTTTGGCTATATCTGTGTGCTTTCTTAGCTTCAACCCTTCTATCGTAAGCTAGCAGTACAGAACGTATTGCATAAATAATAGAAATTTTATTTTTATCCTTTTTTATAACTTTATTTTTATTGGTTATTCTTAATCTTCTTACATAACTATAGGAAACAAAGAAAGGTTTAAATATTAAGGTAAAGATATTAGACCTGGGTCTGCCAAGGTGAAACATCTTCACAGAAAAATGCTTCGAGAAATTTTCTTCTAAAGCAACGACAACCGAAGATTTGCCTGACCCGTCTAAACCACATATGGCTGCAACAAAACCTGGATCAAGCAATTTTTTTTTCTTCAAAAATATTCTATTTATTAATCTCTTAAAAAAATTCATTGCGTTGAATATTTTTAAGTTTATGTAAGAACGCCTTCTAAAACTCTTAAACTTTCTCTGTATAAAAAAAGATAAATACAATTTATAAAAGAAATTAGAAGATTCATATGCATTATCTAGCAAAGATAGTTCCTTGCTAGAAAGATTTAGTGCTTCTATCTGGTCGTATCTTTCAATAGGCTTATAAGAATTCCATTCAAGGTAGTATTTTTGTTTCTCTCTAAAATATTGAGCTAACCCATATATTGAACCAATTTTTAAAAAATATCGTATTAAAAAAATAGAATGCCTTCCTTGTTCATTCATACTTGGCAAAATTTTAGAATAGTTGGTATTGTCTTTTATATATTCTTCTAATGGGAGAATATAGTTCTTTGACATATGCTCGCCAGTAACTATCTTGAAATAAACGTGAATGTGAGCAAACTTGAATGTATGGATATCAAATCCATAATAGTGATCGATATAATCATGATTGCCTTGATAGGATAAGACTTTTTTAAAGCCAGATTTGATTGCTATTTTTTCAAAATTATTTTTTGAAGCTAGTGGTATAAATAAATCAAGGTCTCCATCTCCTTGAAGGAATCTGTCGACCTCGAAATGGCTCTTCCAATTACAAAATTCTACTCTTTCAGAATGTAATGATTGGAATAGATTTTGGAATATATTCAACATATCAGATAACTTTGAACTCTTTACATAGGCCCGGGTAAAGACGAATAAGAATATCTTCTATCTCTTCATTTCTTTTTGCAAAATCTGATATGGAAAGGAATTTGAGTCGTTTGTGGCCTCTTTCATGAAGCCTTTCATGTATAGTATTTCGGCCAGGAGTTTTTAATAAAATAACATTTGCATCTTTCAATTCATTTAATATCAGATCTACAACCTTTTCTGAATTTGTCTTTAAAAATAAAAAAGGTAAATGTGCAATACCTTCATCTATCAAAAAGCGATGAACATTGGAAGATGTGCTATTTAAACCTCCAAACTTTGAAACTGCGCTTCTAAATAAATTTAATTTGAAAGTAAATGTGGCTTTCTCCTTGAAAGACCAAATCAATAATTGTTTTGCTTTAAAGATCCCCAAATATTTAATTCCAGAAAAGAAATGATAGATTCTACTGTCATGGCTTGGATTTTTTGACTTAATATTTTCATGAGTTTTTAACTCATTTGAAATATAGGTTGATTTGCCCGAGCAAGGTTGACCGGTTATCACTATGGTAGCCATTCTAGTATTTGAACTTATAAGATGAATATTAGATTTATTGTTATTTTTCGCAAGAAATTAATGACTCGTATACTTTGCGATATTCTTTTAACATGTTCTTCACACTAAAATTAAGCATTGTATATTCTTTCGATATATCTCTTGAAGATCTAATCGTGTTAAGGTTATTTTGAACATAATCTAGTGAATTTTCTATGTCTTCAGCATTGTCAAGGTCAACAAAGTAGCATCTATCTTCGGGTGGAGAGATTTCTAAATGAGGGGGTATGGCAGACAAAATAGTGAAGCAGCCTGCATACATTGACTCAAGCACTGCTATTGGCAAACCCTCTCCCTTCGAAACAGAGATTGAAATATCGGCCTCAAGCATATGTTCAATTGCTAAATCTCTAGAGACTCTACCCTTGAAAATTATCTCTGTTGGTTTGGATATATTTTCTGAAAAGTGTTTCAAATATGCACTATTTAGACCATCTCCTAAAAATACAACTTCTGCATCAAGTTGCATCTTTTTGAGAACTTTAAGTAAAGCAATTTGATTTTTAGTCTTATTTAGCGCTCCCACACAAACAATCTTCATCTTAGAATTGTTAGTAAAAAGTTTTTCTTCTCCAGTGTTTATCTTAACTCGGTCAACCCTTTGATGATCAAACCCATTAACAATTGGTAGCGTTTTTTTACTTATAAATAAGTTGATAATCCTTGGTATACTTTCTCTACTCGACACTCCGCAAGTGCAGATCTTTTGAGAAAATAACATAACTAAAAAGTTTAGAAATTGGTTTCTTATCTTCAAAACATTCCAACTATTATGCAAAGTGAAAATAGTTCTTTTAAGTAAAAATAAATTAAAAGGAAATATGGCAAGAATGAATATAAGACCTGTCACTCCGCTATGTATGTGAATAACATCAAAATCATTTTCTTTTATTAGTTCTTTTAAAGTCGAGAACATATTCAAAATCGAACCTCCACAATGATGACCATTTACTTTATTGTCTACACGAAGTTCATTTTCTAATAGTGAACAAAAAGTTTGTTCAATCTCATCTTTGAAACCGAGAGAAAATTGGTTGTAAGGAGCGCTTGTTGGGTTCAGTGTATTAGCTAATCTGAGTAACTTCATTATCAAATATCTTATTTAAGAGTCATAAACTAAGTATGGAGAAAAAAATTCAAATTCTTGTCTATTTTAAATGGATGCGTTTTTATTCAACCAAGAATTGAGAGAGAAAAGGCCATAAAAACCTCTTTTATGGTGCCTTTTTCTATTTTGCAGAAGTGAGAGGCCATCTATTCCTGTCTTGTTGATTAGATTCTCATTATCCTGCTTATTGAAGATATTATGATAATCATTAGTTTTCCAACCAAACCCTGTTTTTGGTAAGCTCCATCCCGAATCATTGATCTTAGATTGATAAATTTTTTTTAAGATTGTTTTTTGGCCGTGCTGCAGCATTACTGAGGAAGAAATACGCAATGCGGAATCGACTATCTTGTTATGCAAGAATAGAGGTCTAGCTTCAACAGAGTTGTACATAGAAGCCCTATCAACCTTGTATAGCATTTGATAAGGCAATTTAAATTTGAGATTAAGTATCCTCAATTTATCAATAGCAGTCATTCCATCAAGGTCACAAAGTATTTTTCGAATACATATTAGAGGATCGTAATCTGTGTTAATGACATCGCCCCATTCCCTCATTTTAAATCCATTACAGGATAAGTCTTCTAACAGATCCTGTTCATTCATAAAAAAACGCTCTAAATCTTGCTTACTATATTTAGATATTAATGGTCCTAGGATCTTACTCGAACATGACCTCAGTAGATCAAACTTCTTATCCAAAAAACCTTCTATCTTTTTTAAATTACCAAAAGAGGAGTAACCACAAAAAAGTTCATCTGCTCCGTCCCCCGTCAAAGCAACTGAATATCCTGACTCTTTAACAGAAGAAAAAACAATATGACTCGGTATCACAGAAGTATCATCAAATGGACTTTCACAGATGCTTGAAACTTTGTCGAGAGAGTCATCAACATCATCTGATGAAATTTTTTTAATAAGGTGGTTGTTGTGTCCCAGTGTTTTTGCCAAAGCCCTAGATCTATGTTCGGCATCATCATCTCCTCCAAAATCTGCAGTAAATGCACAGATATCTTTATTAATATGCCTCGCTTCAGACAAAATAAGACTTGAGTCAACTCCACCACTGAATAAACAGGCAACATCTATACTCGCATCCAGTCCCTCCTCGATAGAACTACCCATTGAATCTGAAATAAGTGCGATGGCCGAATCTAAATCATTTATTTCATTTGTGATCATTGGCTTCCAATAGACAGAAGAACCAGTAGAGATTATTTTTTCATCTACTAGAGAAAATTCAACATAACTACCTGGATCCACCGAGAAAAGGTTTTCAAACATCGTATAAGGCGAGGGTATAAAGCCAAATACTATAAAATCTATAAAAGATTCTTTTCTATTTCTTAGAAGAAAATTTTTAGGTATTAAATTTTCAGTGGAACCAAAGAAAACGGATTTACCATTATTCAAGTAATACATTGGCTTTTGACCAAGCCTATCGCGCGCGAGCGTAAGAGTTTTTCTTTTAGTGTCAAAGCATACTATAGAAAAAAATCCATTAAATTTTTCAAAAGCTAGGTTGCCCCATTTATGGATAGAGGCTGCAACAACTTCAGTATCTGAAATTCCTTTAAATAGATACCCTTTAGATTCTAAAGTTAATTTCAAAGATTCTTTGTTGTATAAATTTCCATTGAATAGAATGACTATATCTTCATAGTGCATGGGTTGTATCCCATCATTTTCATTACCTTGAACGATTAGTCTTGAATGAAATGCAAGGAAATTTTCAATATCAATTGAGTTAATCTGATCTGGGCCTCTTCGTGATAATAGTTCAGAAACTCTACTCACATGTTGAGAAAAGTTGCTCTTATCTATATTTCCAAAACTTCCTGAGATTCCACACATAAAATTATAAACTCAATACCCTATCCCACTCTTGCATAATGTTTTTAACTGAATATTTATCTCTTAAGAGAATGGAATTAGTTGATAACTTATTCCTAAAATCCTTATCGGTTAGAAGCTGTGTTAGAGCTGCAGTCATTCCCAATTCTTTATCTTTTGGATCCACTAGAACTCCATTTACTCCGCTACTAATCATATCTCTTGGACCAGTATCACAGTCAAAGCTCACACAAGGCAATCCATATGTCATAGCTTCTAATAAAACATTGGGAAATCCCTCAACAGATGAGCTTAGAACAAATAAGTCTGCTCTTTCATACCAATCAGAGACATTTCCTACGCTTCCGGGTAAGTAAATTCTATTTTCTAGGCCTAAGCTGAATGAAAGGCTAGATAAATCTTTCCTTTCTTCACCATCACCAAGTATGACCAAATCCCAATCTGGAAAGTCGCCTTCAAGAGAAGAAAAGGTATTTATGAGTAGATCGAACTGTTTAAACTTATGCAGCCTGCCAGAAGCAAGAATGATCTTTCTTTTTAGTGATAATAAATTATCTGGTTTTATAGATTTTTCATTTTGATAGGGGATAGGATAAATAGTCGGATTAGCAATAACTTGCACTTTTATATTGGGGAAGTGCTCCCTAAGCCAAGATTTACTTTTATCTGTTTGTACAATAACTCTATCAACTTTTTTAAATAAAATTCTATAGAACCAAAAAAGCTTTTTATTTAATGTTGCGAAAGGTGTCCAAGTTCTCTCGCAAATTGTTAAGGAGCTCTTGATGCCCAGTAAAGACAAGGCCGAAGCAACATTCACTCGGGTAAGGAAAGAAATAACCTGGTCAGGATTTAGGCTTTTAAGTATCTTTCGAAGCTGAAATAATTTCCATATTAAGTTTGCAATCTTATTTTGATTAAAATAAGGACTATCACTTAAATATCTTAATGAAACATTGTCATGAACATGATAGTGATTAGCCTTTTCACCTGTATATGTTGAGATTAAAGTTACTTCGTATCCATTTTGTGACCAATGATCACATAAGATGGATACAACTCTTTGCGCGCCTCCTAAGTTCATTGCGCTAACAATAATAACAATGCGCTTTTTCATGTATCGACCTAGAACCAATTAGCAATTGAATATAGCAAAGTAAGAACAAAGAAAGGAGAGTAGCCTAAAGTAAATACTTGAATTGTTCCCTTTTCACCATTTTTGATGAGAAAAAATAAATATAACAATATCGCATTACCTATGTATCTTATATAGGACGCATCTATAAAAAGCCCACAAAGATATATTAAAATTAAACCGACTGAAAGAAATCCATACAAATCTTTTATAGCTTTTTTATTTATAAAAATAATTAAAAGTGCTGCGTAGAAAATGAGTAGATTGTATGAGATGCTTGCAGAATCTACATCCACAAAGTGTACTTTTGTGCCTCCAAATGCGATTACAAATGCCCCTATAGCTAATAGAAATATAGATATTATGAAAGGAGTCTTTATTCTGCGGTTATTTAGAATGTAAAAAAATACATACAGTGCAAGTATAGGCAACATGGATAAATGGATAGCACTTGAGAGCAAAAATAGCACGTACCTGGTTAGCCCTCTGTAGTTTGCAAGAGCAAACATAAGCACTGTAAAAGCTATACCAGACCTAATTCCTGAAGAAAATAAGACTTGTACATTAGGTGTAAAAAAGACCATCAAGAAAAGAGGCAAGAGATGTATTAAATAAGTCTGCGATCTTATATTTACGCAGTACAAGTAGAACATCATAGATGCTATCAAGAAAGCAATTGCGATAAGAACTGTAAGAGTTTCAATGTCGTAATATTGTGTTATGTAAAAAACACCTATTCTAAAAACATAGTCTCCACTCAAGCTCACAGTAGTGATATCGTTCCCAGCCTCATCAAAAAAATGCAATAAGGAATCTATATCTCCACTACCTAAAGAGAATTGAATTTGTAAAGACAGAACAATGAAAAGTCCATATACGACAGAGAGAAATAATGACAAAATCTTGTTCAGTGTCTGAGACTTTATCGAAATACTTGGTCTTTTTATGGCTTCAGTGCTCATAATTTAATTTTATAGTTGGGCTCTTCAATTTGTTTTCCTTTCGACTCATTGAACTCACTTAAACAATGAATAAGATGGGCGTTAAGGTCAAACTTATTATTTTTGTCTTGCAATCCGCAGAAAGTTAGAACTTCGTCTCTTATGATCTTTTGGTCATCATCTAAGAATGATTCCAGACTTTCATTATCATTTATCAAAACACTAGCATCGTATTTTATAAGGTAGTCATAATATCCGTTATTGAATTTGTCCACTATGCCTGTCTTTACTCCCAATACTAACGCTTGAAGAATAGAAGAAGAAGAAGAAGTTAAAAAACCATCACTGGAACTTATAGCGCCATTAAAATCAAATTCTTTAAATATTTTAAATACATCAGCAACCATTTTATTTTTTTGGGTTATATCCCCTATCAAAATAACATTTTCTGGGCTGTTCGAATCTAAATAGGAGTAATGAGTGATTTTTCCATTATCTTGGGTATGAGTCTTAATGACGAGAACATGATCCTTGATATCATCAAAATATTTCATTAGGAACATTTCAACCAAGTACCTTTGAGATTCCTCTTTTGAAGGATCTGAAGCATAAAAAATCACTTTTTTATGGTTTTCTACCTCTAATAAATTCCTTAGATAATTGGAATTGTTATTTGTAAAACCTTTCAAGCGGTACTTGATAAGTGAATTACTCCCTCGGTAGCTTATATTAGCTCGGTTTTGCAAGGCTAATCTGACTGAGTCGTTATTTTGAGATTCAGAAGAGCAAACAGCTGAGTCACAAAAAAATATTTCTTCAAATATATCACCTAATATGAATATTCCTCTATTTTTAGCTTCAATGGCTAAATAATTATCAATAACATTTGTCTGCTGTCTGTTAATTAGCACGTCTATATGATTGGAATATACAGCCTCAACAACATCAATACTAATGCCAAGATTAAAGTGGTGCTTAAAAATTATAAGTATATCTGTTATGTAGCTATCGGTGTTGAAACACAAGCTCTTAAGGTTGAAAGCACCTTTTATAAAAGCTCTATTTCTATCAATTTCAACAGGCTTATATTTTTCAGGTGGGCTTTTAAAGTCTCCATGAGCATAGAAAACAATATTAAAATTATCTTCTAAATCTTCTACGTATGTTGCTAAAAAATCTTCAGGTCTTCTTCTAGGCAAGGCTAATAAAACGGTTGGTAAATTTTTATTAGTCTCCTTAATAAAGTATTTATTGGGTAACGCACTTGGTGTTACAAGCATTTTAAGAAGAGCAGCAATCCTCATTAAGAGAGCATTAAAAGTTATGCAGACTGTTAGAGAGTGACTTACATTCCAGTTAATATTAGCAGGCGTTTCATCCAAAAATAAGAAAGCAATTTTCATGATAGATGCAGTTTGTCTATCAGTTAAGATTTCTAAGGTTTTGTCAGTTCCATTATTCAAATTATTGATCCTAAAAGCGCACTTTAATACCTCAGACAATTTAAGCTTTACCTGCCTCTTATAGAGATCATAAAGAGGTAAACCTTTTATCGTGACCAGATCATGGTGAACTGAATTTTCTAAAAAGTGATAGAACTTTATACTCAGAGCATCTATTTGTTCTTGATTAATTCCTATTACACTGCCACTAAAATTTTTTTTATTTCTTATAAAGATATTTTCTTTATCCAGTCTGTAAATGACTAACTTGTTAGATGATGTATATTTTGTACGCGAAAATCGTTTGATTAAGAATAGGTAAAACTTCCTAATAGGACTTAGCATATATATAGAATCAAAAGACAGGATATTGATCATTCCAATTACTCAACGTCTAAATATGCTGAAATTCATAATTACAAAGAAGTAAATTCAAAATCTTTTTAAAGATTTTCTTGATTCTCAAGTAAGTCAAGTATAGCTTTGTGAGCTTCTGGCCAGCTATAAATTCCAGATGAAAATTTAACAAAAGGAAGATTTTCTTCCTCTAGATATTCGTGAAGTTTAGTAGAAGCATCTAACCCTTTTAATTCTTCTACATCTTTAAGAGATCCACAGATTAATTTAAGATTTTTACCAAAACTTTTGTGTGCAGAATATATAACATCATCCTCAACACCCTCACAATTCAATCTTAATAGAACACTAAAATTCGTAAACTGCTCATTGAGATTTTGGCTTAAGCCATCAAAAAAATTTTTGGTAGATACTCCTAATGTGGCAATATGCTGGTTATTTGAATCATCATGTTTTTCACGGAATATTGAATTACCCTCCGACAACTCATCTCCATGCCCAATATAAAGCTTGGCAATTGACACAGAAGGATATCTTTCATCAGTTAATGCCAAATTAAAAAACATATCAGCTGCAGGATAGAATTTCTTTTTGTGAGCTATTTTTGGATTTGCCTCTACAAATACGGAAAAGAAATCTTTACTTTTTTTTCTAATCGCTCCTCTTAAATAGAGAATATCTTTCAATTGATTAAAACTCACAAATCTACCTCTTTTTAAGATTCCACCGCTAATTAGTCTACGGAGAACAAACGAATAAAATTTTAAATTAGATCCAAATAACGAATTATGTTCTTGGGCAAAATGGGTTCCTACGTCTATCCAAATTAATTTTTTCATTTTTTTATAAGCTCCCAACTAACAGCTGTCCCAGATTTAACATCCTTCCTAACATTTTTTCCTAGGACCTCATCATAATGCTTTGGGGCTAGGCCGTAACCGGGTCTTATGCTCTTTATGTGATTCTCGGTTATAAATTCACCTTCCTGAATATCCTTAATAAAATATAATGAACGTCTGAATTTTGCATTACCCTGTTCACTTGATTTTCTCCCATAATCTATCTTTCCAAGAGCTTTCCAGGCAGTAAGAGTTCCCTCGCATAATTGTTTTAATTCATTTTTTTCTAATGAAAATGAGTCATCAGGCCCTCCTCCTTTTCTGTCAAGTGTGACGTGCTTTTCGATGATTGAGCCTCCAAGGGCTACGCTACTTATTGCTGTATTGTTATCAATAGTATGATCAGAAAGACCCGTTACTAAGTTGAACCTATTTTTCATGTCAACAAGGGTTCTAAGGTTATAGTCAGACGCTGGGGCAGGATAACCACTAACACAATGGAGTAGTGCTAGATCTTTACAACCTCCCTCTTGGGCTGCAGAAACAGCCTCTTCGATTTCCTCCAAGTCAGCCATCCCGGTTGAAATTATCATTGGTTTTTTTGTCAGCGCGACATATTTGATCAAGGGAAGGTCAATTGCCTCAAAGGAAGCTATTTTATAAGCCGGCGCATTGAGGTCTTCTAATAAATCTACAGCAGAATTATCAAATGGCGAACTAAAGATAGTTATATCTTGTTTTTTGGCATAATTGAATAGGGGTTCATGCCAATCCCAAGGCATAAAAGCACTTTCGTAAAGTTCGAACAAACTCTGACCATGCCACAATCCCCCCTCTATCATAAATTCAGGAGTCTTCATTTTCATAGTGATAGTATCAGGCCTATAGGTTTGCAATTTAACTGCATTAGCACCTGACAGTTTTGCCATTTCAATTATCTTGTATGCATTATCAATCTTTCCATTATGATTGGCTGACATTTCCGCGATGACATAGGGAGGCTCACTTGGGCCAATTTTTCTTCCGTCAATCTTTATGTAGTTACTCATACAATATTAACTCGTCATAAAACCATAAGATTCTATCTTCAAAACTACTTCTAGACCCAAATAATAGAAAAATAGCTGACAGGCTTTTCTTTCATTATAGGTGGGTGAAGAAAGAAAATATTGATTTTTTTAATTCAATCTCTTAAATCCACTGTGACAATCTGGTCCTTCCAAGAGGGATTCAACCTTGAGCCCCTCTTCACAGTCTTTGATGGTTGAAAATATAGGCTCTAGACATTCAAAATATCCATTGATCAATTCTTGCGTATGCTCCGTGCAGACATATATAGAATTTGCAGCTAGGTAGCCTTTCTTTAGCATTTCTTGTGTTATGAGAGTTTTATAAGAAAGGGCTTTTTTAGAATTAAAAGTAAAACCACTCAATGCCGGTAAACCCCATGTAGAGATATCTAAATCATACTTATCAGCTAGAGTTTGCCATCTACTTGAAATTTCAAGTCCTTTTTTGGTGATGACTTCCCAAGATCTTTCCCTTTCCATAATCTCCAAAGTCTTGAGAGCAGCTGTAGGACCAATTCTCTCAGTCCAGAAGGTTGAGCTGATAAAAGATTTCTGAGCTGCTTCCATGAACTCTTTTTTTCCTATACATGCAGATATTGCATAACCATTTCCTAAAGCCTTTGCAAAAAGTGCTATGTCGGGCTCAACCTCATATTTCTTGTGAAGACCGCCAAAAGTTTCCCTAAAACCAGAGGTGCATTCGTCAAATATAAGTGCAATTCCATTTTTTGAAGCTAAATCCCTTACCTTATGAAGAAAGTCGTCTTTTGGACCTTCATTTCTTGATACTTCCATTTTTATAGCAGCAATCTGATTTTTATTTTCGTTGATGATTACTTCTAACTGGCTAATGTCGTTATAGTTAAAAGGCAAAGTAGTTCCAATTAAGCCTCTGGGGATACCATCTGTTTGCAAACCAGGCAAGAGATGTCCATCCAAGCTTTTATCATTATTTAAATTAGTAGAAAGATACCAATCATGCCAACCATGGTATCCACAAATAGCCACTTTATCTCTACCTGTGGCTGCTCTAGCTATTCGTATAGCTATTGAATTTATTTCTCCTCCAGCTCTTGCTAATCTTGCCATATCTGCCCAAGGATGAAGTTCAATAAGCTTTTCAGATAGATATACTTCCTCTGGGCAATTTAACGTTGACATATTGCCATCTATTACCGTCCTTTGGACAGCTTCATCAACCTCAGGGTGTCCATAACCAAGAATATTGGTTCCAATTCCCATTATGGACATATCAACATACTCTTTATTATCTAAATCCCAGACTTTACAGCCTTTAGCTTTACTAAAATAAGATGGCCACTGATCAGGTAAAAACATCTCAGGTCTTTTAGAAAGGAGCATGTTTCCTCCAGAAATGATCCTCTTAGCTCTTTTGTAAAGTTTTTGACCTGTACCCATAATTGATCCCTCATTATTTTTAATAGATTCATTTATTTTAAAAAATTCTGGTTTAGAAGTGATTAGTTCAGACACTCTATTCCAACTAAAATATATATCTGGACTAAAGTATTCAAAAATATTTCTAATTAACTCCAAATCCTCTGGTTCATCAACAGACCATCTCTGATTAGATAAATCTATAGAGTTTTGCATTGAAGACTTCATGAAGGCTTCTGAGTTTCTTATATAAGTCGTGACATGCTCTCTATCATATCTTGATGAAGCATCTTGATAGGCCCTTTTCAAGCATTTGAATGAGAACACCTCTATATCTAGACCATCTGGATAGGTGGCTGGGTCAATATTTGAAAAATAATCGATGTCATTTTTTTTAAACTCTCTTACACACTCATCTACTAATTCAGGATCCACCAAAGGACAATCTCCAGTAATCCTAACTATTACATCTGCTTGGCAAGATATAGCTGACTCGTAAAATCGTCTTAAAACATCATTCTCACTACCTCTTGTACATTTGTAACCCAAAGTTTCAACTAAAAATTCTAACTTATCATTTTCGTTTCTACTGGAAGTAGCCACAACAATTTCGTTTAGCTCCTTTGATTTAGATAAACGACTCAATAGAAGTTCTATCATTGGCTTTTCAGTAATAGTCTTCAAAACCTTTTCGGGTAACCGAACAGAACCCAGTCTTGCTTGGACAATTGCTACCACTTTCATAAATTTTTCCAATTTGATGGGTTCAATAGATTAGTATCATCAGTAGTTAAACTGCTTGGTAGATTCGGCAAATCTCCATATGAGGCTGCTATGATTTCTTTAAGTTGAATCTCAGAATCAACACCCACTAATACCCTAGAGATTTCTTCGGTTCCAAGAACATACCTGATTGTCGCTTCCAATGCAGAAATTTTATTATCTTCAAGCCATTCTTGCCATAGCTTCCATAGATCTTTCCATTGATTAAACTGCTCTAATTGTAGATCAGGTTCAGCAAGTAGCAAACCTTGCAGGAATACCGATCTTGAATGGATTTCAATATTTTTTTTATATAAAGAATTAAGCATCCCGCTTTCTAACATTCGTCTATCTAGGATATTGAAAGGTAATTGCACTATATCTAGATCAAATCTACTCAGCACAGAATCTAACTCAATGGGATCGTAAACCGAAACACCAATTTTATGAATTTTTCCATTTAGTTTTAACTCTTGGAGTTCTCCAAATAATTTATCAGAACCTGATTTTAGTAAATCTTTAGAGTTGTGTACCAGCAAACCATAGATCTTCTCTTGTTTTAGGTGCTTTAGAGTTAGATCAAAATCCTGCCTAAATAGATTCAGTTCGTTTTCGCCTATGTTGACTCCCTGAAAATGTCGAGTCTTAGAGGTTAAATTAAAATTTGATAAATCATAATTACCAAGTTGTTTTTCGCTATCTCCATAAGCAGGTGCTGTATCAAGAATATCAATATCACTAGATTGGGCATAATCTAGGATCCTCTTAACTTCGACAGAAGTTACCTGCCCAGGCTTGGAATTTATACCGTAGTCAATTCCAAATTGGACAGTTCCTAGGGCTATTTTACTCATACCTTAATAAGTTTAATTACTTTTCATATTAGGTAGTGGACCTAAATTTTAACTTCTAGATGAGGTTGTGCGTAAACATATCCTGCAAAGCCTTCTTTAAAATGGGAAATAGATAATTCTTTGTCTGTTACATTTGAAGAACTTAGATGAGTTGATTTTTGGCCAAGCTGATATGAAGAGCAACCAATTTCTTTTAGTCTCTCTATTGCTATCATTTGCACTGCATGACCGATTGGTTTATCAAATAGGTTTCTCTTGTATGCAGCCACGGAGTACATTCCGATATCTTTTGTGTGAGTGAAAAAACCACCTCCAATGAGGTCTTTTTCATCTCGCACTGTTACCAAAAAAGCTTCGTTGTTCATTATCTGATTTCTTTGTATATTCCAAGACTCATCACTGCGTGTCTGACGCCCTGCTTCCTTTATATGCAACAATTTAAACTCTTCAAATATCTTTTCATCATCTGAACGGCAGACATCAACCTTCCATTCACGCAAAGCCTTATTTACCAGAGGTTTATAACTCTTACGAAAGTCTAATCTAATCTCTTCGATTGTTTGATTAAGGTCTATGGCCAGTTGATAGGTTAGGAAGTCTCTGGACGATCTTTCTAACCATAGAAGGTGCCAGCCAGATACAACAGGTGAACATTCTAAAAAATTTATTTTCTTTATCTTTAACTTTTCGGCCAAAAGCAAAACTATGTCAACTATCTGTCTTTCTAATCTTTTCTTTAATTTCTTAGGAAGACTGTTTGTAAACAAAGGTCCGATGACCCCCTCTCCATTTGTTGATAAGACCCACTCCTCTTTATCCTTGTATATAAATAAGGGCATTA
>CEVU01005811.1_pt1 | contig 15861 bp, 16 predicted proteins | sample 427081 | NCBI WGS metagenome assembly CEVU01 (sample SAMEA2623868, study PRJEB7988) | marine metagenome | biome: marine biome (ENVO:00000447); feature: deep chlorophyll maximum layer (ENVO:xxxxxxxx); material: "saline water (ENVO:00002010), including plankton (ENVO:xxxxxxxx)" | depth 80 m | reverse complement strand
AACGAGCTTGAAAAACCTTTAGAAAAATTTGGTGAAATTCCTAAGGTTATCTAATCAATTTTTATTTTTAGCGTCACTTTGTATAAGTGTCTCTTTATCGTCTGCAGTTCAATTAATAAAACCATCTGAAAATTCTTATCTGGATATTCAAGAAGCCCTTATTCTAGCCGAACCGGGAGATATTATTAGGCTATCAGCAGGTATATTTACTTTAGAAGACTCACTTTCACTCGATGTGCCTGGAGTACAAATTGAAGGTGAAGGTATGGGGCAAACAATCCTCGACTTTAGCAATCAGCTCAGCGGTGCTCAAGGACTCAGTGTCACTTCAGATAATGTAACTCTTCAAGATTTTGCAATTCAAAATGCTAAAGGCGATGCAATAAAAGTAAAGGGTGTTACAAACATAAAGTTCTTAAGAGTGAAAACTGAGTGGACGAATGGTCCAAGCTCAGAAAATGGAGCTTATGGGCTATATCCAGTCGAATCAAAAAATGTTTTGATAGATGGATGTGTTGCAATAGGAGCATCTGATGCTGGAATTTATGTTGGGCAATCTCAAAACATTATTGTTCGAAATAGTAGAGCAGAATTTAACGTCGCAGGAATTGAAATCGAAAATTCTTACTTTGCAGATGTTTATAACAATACCGCAACAAATAATACTGGTGGAATATTAGTTTTTGATTTGCCTGGTTTACCACAACAAGGGGGACATCATGTGCGGGTATTTAACAACCGTTCAGTTGGTAACAATACCGATAATTTTGCACCTGAAGGAAATATTGTAGGCGAGGTCCCTAGAGGTACTGGAATAATAATTCAAGCAAATTCTGATGTGGAAATTTTTAATAATGAAATTGGGGAGAATGATACTGTAAATATTGCGGTGGTGACATATGGGAATGATACAGATGATAAAACTTACTATCCCCATCCTAAATCAATTCAAATTCATGGAAATACGTTTGGTCCAACTGGATATAATCCTGACACTAGTAAGGGAGAGCTAGCTAAGATACTTTTTGATTTATCAGGCGGAGATATGCCAGACATTTTTTGGGATGGTTTGTTGCCATTTACTCAACTTATATTTGGGCAACCAGAAAATGAAAAAATGGTAGTTGCTAACAACGGTAATGCAACATTGCTTGCCATAAAACCTATTGGTTATATGCTCCCCTATTTTGAGCCAGCAATTTTAGACATCCAAGAGTTTGATGGAGAGATTATTCCACTTGAAAAAGTAGAGTTTGATGAAACATTCTAAAAAAATTTCTTTATTAATTACTTTATTCATTTGTTTTGACACAAAATCTCAAAGCATTAGTAGTTTTGATTTTGAAAAATTTTCACATGTACCAAAATTTCTCAGTGATTATGGTTTTTTTAAGGATTTAAAAAATCAGAAGCCAGTTTCAAATGTCCATCCATATTCTTTATCGAGCCAATTGTTTTCAGATGAAACTGATAAGCTAAGATTTGTTTATGTGCCTGAAGGAAAAAAAGTTGGCTATGTAAAAAACAAAGTCTTTATATTTCCAGTTGGTTCAGTTCTTATAAAAACTTTTGCATATCTCAATAATAATGGTCCCCTGGAGGCTGAATTACTTGAAACCCGCCTTTTAATAAATACCAATAATGGTTGGAAAGCCATTAGCTATGTTTGGAATGAAGATCAAACGGATGCTAAAAGAGCAATAGCTGGAGCTACAATTCCTACAAGGTTTGTGAATTCTGCAGGAAAAATCAAAGATGTTAGATATCGAGCGCCTAATCAGAATCAGTGCAAAGAATGTCATCAATTAAAAAAAGTTATGACTCCAATAGGCCCTAAGGCAAGAAACATGAACAAATTAGTTGAATATGATGCTGGAGAGATGAATCAACTTGTCTATTGGGCAGCATTAGGATGGATTAACGAAAATCTTGGATCAACTTCAATCTCAAATTATGCTGATGTTAATGCGGTTTTGAATGAGAGAGCTAGGGCATACCTTGATATAAATTGTGGCCACTGTCACATACCTGGTGGTTCGGCAGACACAACAGGCTTATATTTGAACTTTACGGAGCAAGATAAAGAACAAATTGGAATATATAAAAAGCCAGTTGCGGCTGGACGTGCAAGTGGAAATTTAAAATATTCAATTGTTCCCGGTCATCCTGAGGATTCAATTCTTCTTTATAGGATGAAGTCATTAGATCCCGGAATCATGATGCCAGAATCTGGGAGAGCCCTCTCAGATGAAACGGGTATAAAATTGATTACTGATTGGATTGACAAACTATAGCCTTTAAATTTGTCTAGTAGCCCATAAGTAATTCATAATAGTTTTTTTTAGGAGAAAACTTATGTCAAAACACTCTGCTTTAAATACTTTTGGAAGATCTGGAAATCCAGCTTTTACAAGAAATTTTGATAATACTGGTGCGTTGCCACAGACAGAACGTATGACTCTCGATGGCGCTGTAAACAAAACAGCCATCTTGCTGTCACTTTGTTTCGCTGGAGCATTTATCGGTTGGAATATTCCTGCATTAGCGATGCCAAGTCTTATTATTGGAACCATTCTTGCATTCGTTACAATTTTTAGAAATCCATCTAAAGCGGGAACTACAGCACCATTTTACGCAGGCTTTGAAGGAGTTGCGCTTGGTGGAATTACAGTGTTTGCTGAAGCCCAATATCCCGGTATTGGTATTCAAGCTATAGGACTAACCTTTGGTATTCTTGCATCTTTACTGTTTTGCTATAAAAGTGGCATCATCAAACCTACTGAAAACTTCAGGCTAATGATTTTTTCAGCAACTATGGGTATTGCTCTTTTGTACCTGGTAAGCTTCATCATGTCTTTTTTTGGTTCAGGGATTGGCTTCATTCATTCTAATGGACTATTTGGAATAGGATTTTCATTATTTGTTGTTGGAATTGCAGCGCTTAATCTTGTTTTAGACTTTGATTTTATTGAAGAAGGCGCTGATCAAGGATTACCAAAGTATATGGAATGGTACGGAGCTTTCTCGCTAATGGTTACTTTAATATGGCTTTACATTGAAATATTACGCCTACTAATGAAACTAAGAAGCAGATAGATGAATGCTATATTTTTTAGCATTCTTGCTATATTTTCCTTATTTGTTTTTATGAATCTAGGAAAAATTAAAGCTTCAAAAAAGCAAATGGACAGAGATGACAGAATCAAATGGGGCAATCGTCGACGAACGTCATTTTTCAAAAATAAAACAACAATTGTTGAAGGTAAGGCAGAAGAAGTCAAAGACGACAAAGATAAATAATGCTTGCTGCCTTTGACTTTGGGATTTCAAATACAGATGTAGCTATATTTTCTGAAAACTCTGTTAAATACTTCACTGTTCCATCTTCTAAGGAAAAAATAACAACTAATCTTATAGAGAAAATACTTTTTGATCTTGAATTGCCTATAACAAAAGTTGAAGTATTGGGAGTTACAGGTGGCAAATCCTCAGATCTTGAGGATTCGTTGGGCGGAATAGAAATTATTAAAATTAATGAGATTGAAGCAATTGGACTGGGGGCAAAAAAATTATATGGCTTAGAAGATGAGTCTGCCCTCATTGTCAGTGCAGGAACAGGAACAGCTTGTGTTCATGCTCAAGGAGAAAGCTTTAATCATCTTGGCGGAATTGCAGTTGGTGGGGGTATGTTAGAAGGACTAGGATCTCTTCTGTTTAATACTTCAAATGGTGGAGAAATTAATGAATTTGGTGAAAAAGGTTCAAGACTCGAGCTTGATTTATTAATTGGAGATGTTGTAAACAAAATAGGCAGTCTGTCACCAGAGCTTACAGCAGTAAACTTTGGGAGAGCAGCTTTTAGCTCCACCGATACAATGGAAAATACAGCAGCAGCACTATGTAACATGATTGGTGAGGTGATTGGGACAATTGCATACCTAAATGCATTGTTAATTGCATCTGAAAAAGCATGTTTCATAGGCAGAACATCCTGCCTGTCAGAAATTAGAAATGGTATTGATCAAAGATTAGGGCTAGCAGGAGTCCAAGGACAGTATCAGCCAAATCGTGAATATGCCAATGTTATTGGAGTCCTGGAAGGAATTAAAAAATATAAATAATTCTTTTTTTTTAATCTTAAATTAGTTCGAGAATTTTTTTAACACATGAATCAACATCAAATGAGTTATTTATTAAATGATGTGAGTACTTTTCATATAAGCACTTCCTCTCTTCGAATGCATCCTTGATAGTTTGATTGGGTGATTTTGCAAACCCCCTTGCGGAAAAATTTTTAACTCTTTCAATTATCTGATCAAAAGGAACATCTAAAAAGAAAACGGTTGAATTATCCATTAAATAATTCATAGCTTTACTACTATAAATAGCACTTCCACCAGTTGATAAAATAATTTTATTAAAATTAATTTTTAATAGTATGTCCTCTTCAATCTCACGCAGTTTTAGATATCCTTTATTGTCTAAAATATTTTGAAGTGATTGGCCATACTCTTTTTCAATAAAAAAATCAGAATCTATAATTTCATAATCAATAATTTTGGCAAGCTCATTAGAAATGGTAGATTTTCCTGCTCCAGCCATTCCTATAAGTGAAATAGATCTCTTAGAAGATTTATTTGCTTGCATCAATTTGACACCTTGCAATTATTGATTCAGTGGCCAGTAAATTTTTTCTGGAGGTTCTAGTAGCAAACAAAATCTCACATATTAGAAAAATGAGAGACAAAATTAGACTAAGCATACAAAGAATGAATGCTATAGAAATAAAACTATCTAATGTGATTTGATTTATGCCGCCAACAAATAACGCACCAATTACGATGCAAACAATCAAGCCGCTTAAGGTACAAAAGAAGATTGAAGTATTGATGAATCGAGTACGAAGGATAAGTCTCGTTCTATTCATTAAAATTATTTCTTTATCCTCTAAATTTATTCTTTCAAGAAAGCTTTGAAGATATCTCAGTCTGTCTATAATCCTTCCAAGTCTGCCAGTCATTACATTCAAAAGAGCCCCAATGCCAGCCAATAAAAATACTGGAGTAACAGCAGTTTGCATGATTTCTGAAATAGATAAATATTCTGGCATTAATAAATAAATTAACCTTTAGTAATAAATTGTAGTCTTTTAAAAACAATATTAGAAATGAAAATAGCCTTTAGGAGAATTGGTGGAGCTAGGCGGGATCGAACCGCCGACCCCCTGCTTGCAAAGCAGGTGCTCTCCCAGCTGAGCTATAGCCCCACACAGGTTGATAATTGTACAAGATATCTTTTGCAGTGCAATATTGTCTTTTCAAAAATAAAAAATCTCGCAAGGAGCCAATAAAAAATCTATAATCAAACATTAAAATGCTATCAAAGACTTAGGGGAAAGAAGTCTTATCATTTTATTGACTCCTTTTGAGATGGTTCCTCAAAGGAGGTTACCGTAAACCCTGTGTTCGTCTTAGGGAACTTATGAAGGGTTCAGGGAGTAAAGCTACCACAACTTTTAATGGCAACCTCCTATGAGAAAATTGTTATAACTTGTAACTAAATCCTAATTTAAATGTTTGAGGTTTTTGTGATCTTGCTCCGCTCTTTGGAGCTCTAGCAGCAATGTCCTCATTATCTGTAGCGTTTTCTAATACGCCATATACATCTAACTTTTCACTCATTCGCTTTCTTATAGAAAGATCTATAAAGCTATAGGAATCTATGTTTTCGAAAGCACCACACTGAGCAGTAGAACAAGAGCTTCCATGATCTGCCAATCTTAAATATCCACTCCAACCACTTTCGGTAATGAAGCCTGCACTTAGTGCTAAGACTGAACTAGGGATATATGGAAGGTCATCTCCAGATGCCACAACACCAAAATAGTCACTGTCGAAGCTGTTTTCAAAGGTTGCATCAGTTGATGTGAATGTTAAGGCTAAAGGGAAACTTACCCCATCTCCTTCGATAACCATCGATCCATCAACTTCTAAGCCAGAAACATCAACTTCTCCCCCATCAAAAGTATCACCAGGATCACAATCTCCACCATTAGAGTTTTTACACTCTGCAACTAAATTTGCATAATCGCTTGAGAAATACATTACTTCGAGAGCAGTGTTGCCTTTGTTATATCTAAAACCTAATTCAATATTATCAGCTTCCTCAGCGTCACCATTAAAGACAGGTGACATGCCTTGATGAAAACCAGCAACAAGCTTGAGGTTTTCATTCATTTCATAAGTTGCCCCAATTCCTGTAGTCGAATAATCGCCACTGGATTTTTTATTGATATATCCTGATTTTGGTTGAGTTCTACTTCCTGAAACACCGTCATCCCATCTATTTTCAACTTTGTCATATTCTTCTGATCTGTATCCGACGGTTACTGTCAACCTGTCCATTGAGATAGTATCTTGAACAAAATAGGATGTAGCATCAGTTTCTCTTAATCTATTATTGCTGCTTGTGAAACCAGTACCACAATCATATAGAGCTGAATTTGTTCCAGAAGCGCTTTGTTGAAAACATTCATATCCCTGCATTCTGCTCTCATAGTCCTCTAGGTCTCTGTAACCAAAAGTTAAAGAGTGGTTTTCTATATCAGTAGATACTTGAAACTGGATACCTTCATTCCCATAGAATCTATTATTGTGCTTTAACTTTACTTCAGTCGCTTGAGTGCCATCAAGAATTCCTTGAGCAATTGCGTTACCAGCATTTGCTGCCTCAATAACTCCATTTATACTATTACTAACTCCGCCTGTCTTGCTGTTATTTGCTTTGTCAACTTTGAACCAATCTCTATGATAATCATTGCTAAATGACGTCAGAACTATATCAACATTACCAAAAGACCCTTTGTATGTGATAGATTCTTGTTCTCCATCATTATCCATCATGTCATATTGAGTCATCCCATAACGCATTCTTGGGTTCTTATTAAAGCTTGCCTGCGAAAGACCTACATATGTTTGTTCAGAGGACTCATCTAAATCAAGATATTTAAATGTAACCTCGTGATCTCCAGATGAATAACGCAGCTTAACTAGCATGTCAGATTTTTGAAAACCTGTATCACCACCTACATTAGCAATAGAATCAAAACCATCAGTGGCATGTTCATGAAATTCAACCATACCACCAAATGTTCCGTTATCTCCACCCATAACTGCATGAGATCTAGTCATGCCATTATCTCCAATTTCTTGGACAAATTTACCTCTTCCTTCCGTGGGAATTGGTGTGCTTATTAGGTTTAAAGCTCCACCAATAGTACTAGGACCTTGAGTAATTGCTGATGGTCCTTTTAAAACTTCTACAGCGTGGATCCTACCAGTTGTTGGGAAGTAATATGCTGAAGCAGATGTATATGGTGCAGGAGCAACCAATACTCCATCTTCCATAATTGTTATTTTTCCAGATCTATCCAAACTTGTTCCTCGAATAGAGATATTTGGTCTTAAACCATACCCATCCTCTGTTCTAAAGAAGACTCCAGGTACTGCAGAAAGAATTTTATGTATATCTGTATCAATTACTTTTTGCAGATCTTCATTAGAAATTACTGTTACAGATCCTGGAATATTTGAAGGATCTTCAAAAGTTCCTATAATGCTAACAGATTCAATTGTCTCAAGATCATAATTTGTATCAGCAAAAGCTGGAACAAAAAATAGAATTGCAAGCAATCCCATAATTACAAAATGTATTTTTGTATGAATATTAGGCCATTTGTTTTCCATGATATTTATCTCCTTTAAGAGTGAAGTTACTCATTAAAAGGTAAATACCCTAAATGAGAATGCAAATGATAATCATTCTCATTTACAAACGCAAGCTTTTTTTTAAATATTAATCATTTCCTTTAATTGCGAAATAGAGGCCTAGAGCAAATATAAAAATCTGCTCACTCATAAATAACTTTTGTGTAATAAACCAATCAGGATGCGCTAGATAAAATGCTCCAATCATAATGACTACCACAGCACCGCCACCAAGCCGAGTTACCAAATGGCCTACTCTTCCTAAGAAACCACCAATTATAATTGCTGCGCCAGCTCCTACCTCTCCGAGTGCAACTAAACTAGCTACTATTTCTGGTGCCGCCATTCCCATGCTTTCAAACCAAGGAACCATCTTTTCTGGAGGTAATGGAAATTTACCTAAACCGTGAAGAATAAATGATACCCCCACAACAAGTCTTAAAATCCATGGAGCTAAGCCCATGAATGGTTTAGCAACGTCATCTAAATAATTTGAAATACTCATACAAACTCCGTTTTTATTTATTGTATATGATGTAACGATAAGATTTGCAAATACAGAAAGAACCCCCATATTGAAATTTATAAGGAGACTATTATGTTTAATCCATTAAAAATGGCAGGCGATCTTAAGGGCATAGAAAAAATGCTAAAACCTGCATTAGAAAAATTCATTCAAGACTCTGGATTTGTAAAAGAGTCTGAATTTAAAAAGTTATTAAAGAGAGTGGAAGAACTTGAAGAAAAGATAAAATAACTAATCGATTCTTTCTACCCTTTTTAACAAAAATTAATTAGCTCTTTTCAACCAAGTGAAGGCTGATATCAAAAATAAGAGTTGAATTGGGAGGTATGGTAGGTCTTCCTTCAGAACCATATGCTAAATCTGGGTGTATAAAAACTCTCCAAGTATCACCCTCTTGCATTAAATCAATAGCTTTTTGACATCCAGGAATCAATTGTGAAAGTTGAATTTTAAGCGGTTCTCCATTTTCAATTGAACTCCAAAATACTGATCCGTCGATCAAAGTGCCGTGAAAATCAGCAGTAATAATATCTGAGAGATTTGGTGAGATCGAACCGTCCACAGAAGATTCTAATACTTTATATTGTAAGCCTGGTTCAATTTTAATAACGTTCGTGTTTAATAAATTTGCTTCGAGAAATCTTTCACTTTTTTCTAAATTAACTTTTAAGACTGATTCTTGACCACATGCAGTGATCAAAATAAGGAGGGAACTTAAAATATAAAAATTACTTTTCAACGCAAAATACCAAAATATAAATTAATAAATTAATTTTAAAGATTTTTCACTATTTTTGTCAGTGAAGTTTCCCAAACCTGCTCAAGTAAACCTATGAATTTCGACCATTTTTGTAAGATATTGATATCAAAGATTTCTAAATTATGCCCATATCCAATAGATAAATCATGAATTTGATCTGCATCAAGGTTGAAACTCTTCATTAATGAGGCAATATCAAAACAGGGATGATTTTTGCCTGCATATTCCCAGTCAAGAAAATAGTATTTCGAATTCCAAATTATATTTTTAGAATGTAAATCATTGTGAGAGAGAATTTTTTTTACTCCATCATCAACCAAATCGTCATATAGATCTGAGGCTTCTTTTATTAAAAGATTGTTAGAGGCATCACTTAATAATTCCTTATATAAAACCATGGAGTCAAAAAAAATATTTTTGCAGTTTTGAGGTATTGGTGAACTATGGATCGAATAAAGAGATCTTCCTAGCTCTATTAAAGAAAAAGTATTTGATGTGTTTTGATCAAAAGTTGGTTTATTGCCTGAGATGTACTTCCAAATCATTATTCCAGAAGATTGATTCGAATAAAGTAACTCAGGAGATAAATCTAAGTGCGTAATATTTTTTAGGAGATTTGCCTCATTTTCTCTATCTATTGCTAACTTTGAAGCAAGAGGAGAATCAAACCTTATCACTGCCTTAGTGTCATTAAATCTACATAGATAGACTTGGGATATTAAGCTACTAGAAAGTTCTTTATCTAGGATGCATTTTCCAGGCACGGATTCAATTCTTTTGAGTAATAATTCCATGATTTTCTTCAAGTACTTTTTTCCAAGCTTTATAACCAAAAAATATTATGACAATGTAGAGTCCAAATAAAAATGCAGTGGGTAAAAGGCCTCTGGATATAAAAAGCAAAATTGAAATTGAATCAATAACTAACCAATAAATCCAATTTTCAAGTAATTTCTTAGCAACCATATAGGTTGCAACCACTGCTCCCCAAGTCACAAATGCATCAAAAAATGGAAGGGCTGCATCTGTATATGATTTAAGTAATAGGCCTGATAAAACAGAGAGGCCCAATATTAAAGAAATAGCATAGAAATGCTTCAACATGCTCCAAGTATTTACAATAAAATGATTATCAATTTGATCGCCTTGTCTCCACTGCAACCAACCATACAAACCCATAAAAACATAAAAAATTTGTAAGTATGCCTCCATGTATAACCCAGCTGAGTTCATTATAAAAAAATATAAGACAGAGCTAATAATTCCAGCTGGCCAGCATAAGATATTTTGTCGAACAGCTAATAAAAGATAGAGAATGGCTAAAAGAACAGCAATTAATTCTAGCGAATGATTCTGAAAATAGTCAAAAATCATATCTTACGCTTATACCAACATGCCTAGGATCACCATGACGTTCGTATAACGTGTCTGCAAAATCTGGCGCCTCATTTCCAAAATAAAACCCTCTGGTAGAGTAATATTCATCAAAGACATTTCTGGCCCATATAGTGTAGGTCCAGCTATCAATAAAATAATCATAACTAATGTTTGTTAGAGAATAAGACTTAGATTTATTGTTGTGAGAATCAGAATAATAAAAACTACTTTTACCTACGACGTCTATTGATAAAGAAGCTTGATCTGAAATTGACCAATTCAGTCCAAGTGCATAACTTTTTTCAGGTGCATGCGCTTGGGCCCTCCCTTCTAAATCTGGTCTAGATTGCCAATTTTTAATCTCTGTTTTTAAAAGACCAAACCTGGCAAAAATATTTAGCACTTCGTTAGCCTGCAAATCAATATTTAATTCAAGTCCATGATTGATTCCTTCTGCAGCATTTTGAGTCAAAAAAGAAAATGTATTAGGATCACTTGGATCAACTTGGGTTGATATTAATACCTGTTGATCATCTCGATCTGAATAAAAAATTACTGAAGATATATTCATCCTTGAATTTAATAGTGTTGCTTTCCATCCTAGCTCGTAGTTAGTTAAAAACTCGGGATCATAATATAAATTGCTATTTTGAGAGTCTGGCGCTAATCCAAGATTAAGATTAAAGCCGCCTTGATTGAATCCTCTGGCTATACTTATAAAAACATTTGCGGAATCGCTTAGAGTTTTGTTCAGTGAAATTTTGCCACCAGACATCTTATCTGATGGATTAAATGACTCACCAAATGAGTCATAATAATTAGATTGATAATCTTCCCATCTTGCTCCAATAGACAATTTAGTAGACTCGTTAAAAAAATAATCTAAATTACCAAATATAGACAAATTATCTGAAGAAAAATGACTAGATGATGACGATTCACTTGCATATGGGCCAAAAGGATCGGAGGGATCTCCATAGATACCATCATCATTTTTTAAATTCATTTCTTTTATATCAAAATAACTTACACCTAAAACCCACTCAGAAGTTTTTTTTGAATCAAAGTCTACTGAGTCCGAAATCAATCTAAATTCCTGACTAAAGGTTTCTCTCTCCCTCAACGTTTCTGAAAAATAATCATAAGTATAGGGAGCATGTGAATCAGCATTTCCCCAATCGGCATCATAGCTTAGGACAACATCGGTATCTGTGGTACTAGTAATACTTTGTAACTCATATCCGTCAAAAGTATTGAAAATCTTCATGCTAAAAGCATTTGTTTTTTGAGAATCCATGCCAGGCCTATCTGAGAGAGTATTCAAACTTCCATCTATGGTCCAAATATCAGCAGGATCATCTAAATCTATTTGGGTAATCATAAATTTAAGTGTTGTTTTATCTCTAAGTTTCCAATTGATCTTTAACCTATATGTATCTTCATCTTTTTTAGATGTATTCGATTTGCCTAAATATAAATTCTTTCTAAATCCATCTGAGTAATCTTGTCTCAATGCTAATCTGTATGTAATTTCGTCATTAAATTCCATTGGGCCTCCAAATGCGATCCCAGCATTGCGCGTTCCATAACTTCCGAGGGTAACTTCACTGGTGCCCTCAAAAATTTCAGTTGGTTCTTTTGTTCGAATATAAATCAACCCAGCTAGTGCATTAGAGCCTATTCTTGAACCCTGTGGTCCTCTATGGACCTCTATTTGGTCAACATCAAAGGTTGTTGCAATGCCCCCTTGACCAGAGTAATCAATATCATCAATCAAAAATCCTACAGCTGAATTGGGGGTTCTCTCATACCCTGATCTTTCCCCAATGCCTCTGATTTGGAAATGTCTAGCTCTTGAATCGCTGGCAGCGAAATTAAGGTTTGGGACTAAATAAGAGAGATTTTCAAAATGTTTTATTGGCTGCGATTCTGTAATTTGATTATTCAGAACGACAACACTGGAATCCTCTTCAAGCACATTTTTTTCACGCCAATCTCCCTTCACAACTATTTCTTCAATAGTCTTAGAGAAAACGGTAACGCTAAAAAAGATGAAAAAAAATAAAATATATTTTCTGTAAGTGATATTCATGCAATTCCTCCGCCATTATTGTATGGATCAGGTTCAAAGGGTTTCGTTTATGATCTCAGGCTTAATAGCCACCCCTTTGCAAAAATTAAATGGTATTAGAATTAAATTGAAAAAGATATACTTTTTTAATGATAGTTACCATTGACATAAGCATGTATCCAAACAGAGAAGATTTTATTCCGCCTATCAAAGGTTTTATAAAAAAAATTAATAATTACGAGGACCTTAAAGTCGTCACATATCCAACTAGCACAGTTGTTCAAGGAGAATACATTTATGCCATGAATGCTGTTCAGGAAACAATTGCATTTTGTTATCAAGAATACGATATGGCTGTTTATGTGGCTAAAATAATTCCAGGCTACGAAGCCTAAGTCTTAATATATAAAGGTCGCTAGCTATCGTTTAAGTTGGTCTTGTACGTTTCAGTTAAGGCCATGACTGATAGTAAAGTAAGCAAAGATGCAAAAGATATATAGACAGATACCCAAAAAATACCGAAGTTATTCCATAAAAATGCAGCAATGGTTGGTGCAAATGCCCCTCCTAGTATTGCTCCAAATTGATAGCCAAGTGTTGCTCCCGAATATCTAACTTCAGTTGTAAATAATTCTGTAAAAAATGCTGCCTGAGGGCCATACATCATTCCGACAAAGATCAGTCCAAATGTTATAGCCAAAACTATGAGGTAAAAATTGCCAGTATCTACAAGAGGAAATATTGCGTAAGCCCATAATCCAGTCAGTATTGCTCCAGCCATAAATATTCCCTTTCTTCCATACCTATCTGAGATGGAAGAAAACATAAATTGACTTGGAACCATTATTGCGGAGGCAATCAACACAGCCGCTAACATAGCATCCCTTGATATTTCAGCACTGGAAACACCATATGCAAGAAGAAAGGCTATCAGAATATAAAAAGTGACTTGGATTGAAAGAAAAGCTCCAGCTGCCAAAGCTATCCTATTTGGATATTTTCTAATTGCTTCAAGAATTGGCGATTGTTGAATTTGATTTTCTTTTGTGTCATTAATTTGTCTTTTTTGCTGAAGTTCTTGAAAAGCTTTGGTGTCTTCAAGATTTAATTGGATATACATACTAATGCCAATCAAAATAGCACTTGCAAGAAATGGAATTCTCCATCCCCATGAATAAAAAGATTCTTCAGAAACTAGTGAACTTGTAATGATGAATGCAAGATTTGCAAGAATAACTCCTATTGGAGCGCCTGCTTGAGCAAAAGCTCCGTAATAACCTCTTTTATCTGATGGAGCGCTCTCAGTAACCAACAACATTGCCCCTCCCCATTGTCCGCCAATTGCAAGTCCTTGAACAAAACGCAGAGAGGTCAGAAGAATTGGTGCGGTAACTCCAATCATTGCGTAGGTTGGTAAAAGCCCAATAAGGGTAGAAGAGACCCCCATAAGTATTAATGCTATTACTAAGGTTTTTTTTCTTCCTATTCTATCGCCATAATGGCCAAAAATAATGCCTCCAATTGGCCTTGCAATGAAGCCGGCTGCAAAAGTTAAAAGAGACAAAATTAAAGCCGTAGAAGGAGTAGCTTCACCAAAAAATGCTGTCGGAAATATTAAAGCGGCGGCGGCACCATATAGAAAAAAGTCATACCATTCAATACTAGTTCCAGCCAATGCAGTTAGAGCAACTTTCTGCATGTTTGATTCTGAATTATCTAATGAGCGCATGGGCTCAAGATACGTTAAATATATTAAAAAGTAAAAATTAAGTTCACTAATAAATTTTATGAGATATAGCTAAGTCTTATATACTAAAAAAATGAAAAATATTAGTAATTCATTGTTATTCATTTTTGGACTGATGGTATTAATTGTTGCTTGTAGTAAAAAAGAGATTATCACTCCAGTATCTAAAGAAATTATTCATTTTGATGAATACCATGGGCAAAAAGTAAGTGATCCCTACAGGTGGCTTGAAAATTTTACAGATGATGAAGTGAAAGAATGGGTAGGATTGCAAAATAACTACTCACAACAGTTTTTAAAAAACAGATTCCAAAAAAGTATTAAACAAGATCTTGAATTAATCTGGACTAGTGAATATTTAAGCACTCCATTTAAAATGGGTGAGAAAATTTTTTATTATTTTAACACTGGGAAATTAGAGCAAAACAGACTGATGATAAGAGACTGTGAATCCTGTCCTGAAAGAATTCTTATTGACCCTAATGATTTTTCAAATGATGGAACTGTTTCTCTGGCATCAGTAAGTGTAAGTCCAAATGCTGAATGGATCGCATTCGCAAAATCAGACGGGGGTTCGGACTGGCGAACATGGAAAATTATGAATATTGCCTCTGGTGAGATACTTGATGATGAAATCGAATGGTCTAAATTTTCCAGTGCTGAATGGTCTCCGGATTCCAAAGGATTTTTTTACAGGAAATATCTTAAGCCAGACGGAGAAGAGTTATTAGATTTAAATAGCAGTCCAAAACTAATGTTTCACTCTATTGGTACAGATCAAATAAACGATCAAATTATAATTTGGGATAAAAACGATCCTTTGTTATCGAGATCTATTAAAGTTTCAGATGATGGTCAATATAAGATTCTATTCACAGAAAAAGGTACAGATGAGAGGAACTTAATATCTATTAGTAGATACGATGATGAAGAATTTATTGCTGTCATTAATGAATTTATTGCAAGTTATACCTTTATAGATTCTGAAGATAACTACTTGTGGTTTTTAACTGATCACATGGCTCCAAACGGAAAAGTGGTTCGTTTGGACTTTGATAATATTAGTTTGGGCTTCGAAGAAGTAATTTCTGAAACTACTTCTTCAATAAGAAGTGTGGATTTCATTAACCAAAGCTTTGTCATAAATTATTTAGATAACACTTTTTCTAATATCAAGTATTTTTCAAAAGATGGTAATGAAATTGGCTCTCTTAAATTAGATTCTTTAGGCTCTATATCAGGATTTACTGGAAGAAAAGGAGACAAGAGTGTTTTTTATAGCTTCACAAATTTTAAGCAGCCAGCTCAAATTTATAAATTAAATTTTTTGACTGGTAATTCAGAACTTTTTTGGGAAGAAAAACTTTCGAATTTTGATGCCAATAATTATGAAACAAGATTAGAATTTTTTCCCTCAAAGGATGGGACTCTTATTCCAATTCATATTACTCATAAAAAAGATTTGAAAATAGAGTCAAACACACCGGTTCTACTATATGGATATGGAGGTTTCAACATTTCAATATTACCAAGATTCTCAAAAAGATATCTTGCCTGGATGAATCAAGGTGGTGTATTTGCATTGGCAAATCTTAGAGGAGGAGCTGAATATGG
>CEVU01054154.1_pt1 | contig 16008 bp, 15 predicted proteins | sample 427081 | NCBI WGS metagenome assembly CEVU01 (sample SAMEA2623868, study PRJEB7988) | marine metagenome | biome: marine biome (ENVO:00000447); feature: deep chlorophyll maximum layer (ENVO:xxxxxxxx); material: "saline water (ENVO:00002010), including plankton (ENVO:xxxxxxxx)" | depth 80 m | reverse complement strand
CATTTTTCTGATCAAGGTAATCGAGCTGATTTCAACAAGATAATCCCAAATTATTCAAAAAATGATCATGTTTATATATGTGGCTCTGAAAGATACATGGATGCTGTGGTTAACACATTAGAAAAAAAAGGATTTCCCGATGAAAATCGCCACATAGAATATTTTTTGGTACCGGAGGAGCCTGATTACGTAAACAGCAATTTTAAACTAAAATTAAATCAATCAGGTACTGAATATTTAGTACCCAAAGATAAGACAGCTGCAGACGTTTTAAATGAAAATGGTTTTAAAATAAATGTTAAATGCTCTGATGGATTATGCGGAGTTTGTAAGTGCGGATTAATTTCTGGTGAAGTTGAGCATAGAGATTTTGTGCTTTCAAAAAAACAACGTCAAAATGAAATAATTCTCTGTAAGAGCCGCGCGTTAAAAGAAGGGGGCTTAATTGAGATAGAAGAGTCTTCTTTAAAATGAGCACAAAACAATCTAAAAATAGTAATAACAATTATACCTAAGAAAATTGAGAGTGATATTATGAACAATAAAAAAACTGCATTGATACTATCCGCTCACGCCGCTGATTTTGTTTGGCGCTGCGGTGGTGCAATCGCATTACATCAAAAATTAGGTTATGAAGTAACAATAGCCTGTATGTCATTTGGAGAAAAAGGCGAAAGTGCAAAGCTCTGGAAACAAGATGGCATGACACTTGAAAAAGTAAAAGCCAATCGACAAAAAGAAGCAGAAAATGCAGCTAAAGCTTTAAATGCCCATAATATTATTTTCATGGACCTTGGGGATTATCCATTGGAGATCGATAAGGAAGCAAAATATAAAATAGTTGATTTAATACGCAAAACTCAACCAAATTTTATGATGAGTCACTCAAAGTATGATCAATATAATACAGACCATATGTTAATGACAAAAGTTGCAATTGAAACTCGTATGATCGCCCAAGCATGGGGACACAACCCAGGTGAAAAGGTATTAGGAGCTCCTCAACTATATTTGTTCGAACCACATCAAACAGAGCAAATGGGATGGAAACCTGACGTATTTTTAGACATTACGGATGTTTGGGATAACAAGCGAAAAGCGATAGAGTGTATGGAAGGGCAACACCATCTCTGGAATTATTACACAAATGTTGCTGAAAATAGAGGCAATCATTTCAGAAGAAACTCTGGAGGAATGGCCGGTGGTCGACCAGCAGAGTATGCTGAAGCTTTCGAAACTGTTTATCCAGTTTGTAAGGATGAATTATAATGAGTGGTATTGTTCGACAACATGTTGATCGGGTAGATCAAGATATAATTGATGGCTTGGCCGAATGCGGGGTGGCAACTATACACGAAGCTCAGGGCCAAAAAGGATTACTTTCAAGCTATATTTCTCCTATCATTTCTGGAAAACGAATAGCTGGATCTGCTTTAACTATTCTAGCGCCACCCGGTGATAATTGGATGCTTCACGTAGCCATTGAACAAATAAACCCAGGCGATATCCTGATTTTAGCGACTACTGCTCCCTCAGATGCTGGATATTTTGGTGATTTATTAGCCACATCCGCCATGGCACGCGGATGCAAAGGCCTCATAATCGACGCCGGGTGTAGAGATATTGCGGATCTAAGAAAGATGGATTTCCCCGTCTGGTGTAAAGCCCGTCATGCGCAAGGCACAGTTAAAGAAGTGATAGGGTCAGTAAATATTCCTATAGAATGTGCTGGGGCAAAAGTAGACGCTGGTGATGTAATCGTAGCCGATGATGATGGTGTTTGTGTCGTTAAACATTCTGAAGCGAAAAACGTCCTTAAACTTTCCAGGGAACGTGAAGCGTTAGAAATAGAAAAACGTAAGAGATTGGCGAGTGGCGAACTAGGTCTTGATATCTATAAAATGCGTGAAAAGTTAAAAAAACATGGTTTAAAATATGTCTAATGGCATTTCTGCTATGTGGATGCGGGGAGGAACGTCAAAAGGTCTCTACTTTTTGAAAGATGATATACCTTCTAATAAAACAGAAAGAGATAAGTTTCTATTATCTGTCTTCGGCTCACCTGATAAATTACAAATAAATGGCGTTGGAGGGGGAAGCCCTCTAACATCAAAAGTTGCAATCGTCTCAAAATCAAAAAAACCAAATGTTGATGTTGACTATCTATTTCTTCAAATTTCCGTCGACGAAGCACTGGTTTCGAATACGCAAAACTGTGGCAATATATTAGCGGGAGTAGGGCCATTTTCAATAGAACGCGGCCTGGTAAAACCAAGCGAAGGACAAGATGAAACAAAAGTTAAAATTTTTATGGAAAATACTCGTCAAATTGCTATCGCAACGGTTCAAACGAAAAATTCTGGTGTAGTCTATAATGGTAATACTCAGATAGATGGGGTGCCAAGTCCTAGCTCCCCTATCCCTCTAGAGTTCTTAAATATAGCAGGCTCTTTGTGTGGTAGCTTACTACCAACAGGTAATCGAATAGATACTGTAAATGGTTTAGATGTGACTATGATTGACAATGGAATGCCATGTGTAATCATTAAAGCATCAGATCTAAAAATAACTGGACATGAAGATACTGAAATTCTCGAAAAAAACTCAGAACTACGTAAAACTTTAGAAGATTTACGTATATCTTGTGGTCACATAATGAACTTAGGGGATGTAACTAAAAAAACTGTTCCAAAAATGACCATAATAAGTAAATCAAAAGCTGGAGGCATAATAAATACGAGAACTTTTATACCACACCGATGCCATTCATCTATCGGGGTATTTGGTGCAGTTAGCGTTGCAACAGCTTGCCTACTAGACCGAACCATTACAGCTGAAATCTCTTCAGTACCAAACGGAGACACAAAAATTTGTTCAGTTGAACATCCTTCTGGGCAAACTCAAATAGTCATTGATTTCAAAGACAAAAAAATAAGCTCTGCTGCTATTCTAAGAACAGCGCGCAAACTCTTTGATGGTATTGTTTTTAGTGATCTAAATTAAAAGGAAAATTATTATGGACCCAAATTGGCTACCCTTTCACCCAAACCCATCAAAACCAAAAATAAAGTTACCTAAAGGTGCTATTGATGCTCACTGTCATGTTTTTGGTCCAGCAAATAAATTTCCTTTCGCTCCAGAACGTAAATACACACCATGCGATGCCTCTAAAGAACAACTTTTTGAACTACGCGACTTCCTCGGTTTTCAAAAAAATGTAATTGTTCAAGCATCCTGCCACGGCACTAATAATGATGCCTTAGAAGATGCATTATTATCATCAAATGATTTAGCGAGAGGCGTTGCCGTTGTTTCACAGGATATTAGAGATGCAGATCTAAATCGTTTGAATAAAGCAGGTGTCCGGGCAGTTAGATTTAACTTTGTGAAACGTTTAGTTGATAATACGCCAAGAGAGGTATTTCAAAATATAGCAAAAAAAATTGCTGATTTGGGATGGCACATCGTTGTATATCTCGAAGCGCAAGACTTAGAAGAATTAATACCTTTCCTAAAATCCTTACCAACTGATATTGTATTCGATCACATGGCCCGCCCTGATGTATCAAAAGGCCTAGACAGTAAAGAATTTAATCTATTTCAAAAGTTAATGGAAAATAACAAATTTTGGTGCAAAACAAGTTGTCCCGAACGATTATCAAACGTGGGACCGGAACAGAATTATTCAGATATTTTACCTTTCATGACATTACTTGTTAAAAACTACCCTGATCGGGTTTTATGGGGAACAGATTGGCCTCACCCTAATATGAAGTCACATATGCCTGATGATGGGCAACTCGTAAATATTCTAGAAGAAATAGCACCAGCAGAAGAACTGAAAGAAAAATTATTGGTTGATAACCCTGAGCGTTTGTATTGGGATCACTAGTTGCTATGGAGAAAGTGCATAACATCTCCATCCTGAACAATGTAACTTTTTCCTTCTGCTCTTAATTTTCCAGCATCCCTTGCTGCACTTTCGCCTCCTAGGTCTATATAATCCTCAAAAGCAATCGTCTCTGCACGAATAAAACCTTTTTCAAAATCTCCATGTATTACACCTGCTGCTTGAGGAGCTGACACACCTTTTTGGACTGTCCAGGCTCGTGTTTCTTTAGGTCCGCAAGTAAAATATGTTTGAAGATCTAATAGATTATAACCAGCCTCGATTAACCTATTCAAACCGGGCTGGTTCAAACCCATTTCTTCCAAAAATAGTTTAGCCTCCTCAGTATCTAGCTGACTAATTTCTTCTTCGATTGCAGCTGAAATCACAACACACGCCGCTCCATGCGCGCTGGCCATGCCTTCGACTTCCTCAGAATAAGAATTTCCACTCGCCGCATTTTCTTCGTCAACGTTACAAACATACAAAACTGGCTTAGCTGTCAAAAGTTGCAACATGTTCCAAGCGCGTAAATCATCTTCTACAATATTTAAAGTCCTTGCAGGTTGGCCATTTCCCAAGACATCCAAAGCTAATTTGAGTAATCTGTCCTGCTCAATAGCCTCCTTGTCACCACCTCTTATCTTTCGGCTTAAATTTTGTAGTCGTTTTTCAATACTTTCAATATCAGCAAGCATCAATTCTGTTTCGATTGTTTCAGCATCTGCTACTGGATCTACTTTTCCTTCAACATGAGTTACATCACCATTATCAAAACAACGCAAAACATGAGCAATAGCGTCAGTCTCTCTTATATTTGCCAAGAATTGATTACCTAAACCCTCACCCTTTGATGCACCTTTAACTAAACCCGCTATATCCACAAAAGTCATTCTTGCTGGCAATCTCTTAGCTGATTTAGCCAAATCAGCCAACTTATCCAATCTACTATCTGGAACTGAAACTTCTCCGATATTGGGTTCAATCGTACAGAAAGGAAAATTTGCTGCTTGTGCAGCTGCGGTTCTAGTCAAAGCGTTAAATAAGGTAGACTTTCCAACATTTGGCAAACCTACTATCCCAGTTTTAAAACCCATTCTTAAAATTCCAATACTAATTATTGAGTGGCATGTAGTTCAGGGAACTGGTTACGGTCAATAGCAAGTTCGCGTAAACAGAAAATTAATAATGATCTACACGTTGCATTTTGCTAATTATTTCTTAAACAGAGAGAAGAAATATAAAGGAAAAATTAATGGGCCGTATTGATATAACCTTCGAGGCACTAAAATTACAAAAGAAGAAGGCTTTTATTTCCTACATCATGGCTGGTGATACCAATTACGAAAAATCATTCGAAATTCTAAAAGGTCTTCCCGAAGCAGGTGTGGATATAATAGAACTTGGATTACCATTCACCGATCCTATGGCTGACGGACCGACTATCCAACTAGCAGGGCAAAGAGCGTTAGAACAAGGAATGACGGTCAAAAAAACTTTAGAAATGGTTAAATTATTTCGGATTGAAAATAATCATACACCAATCGTTTTGATGGGGTATTATAATCCGATCTATAGTTATGGTGTTAATAATTTCTTAAAGGATGCAAAGAACGCTGGTGTAGATGGGTTAATTGTTGTGGACTTACCCCCTGAAGAAGACGAGGAATTATGTATTCCTGCATCAAATTTTGATATAAATTTCATTCGTTTAGCCACCCCAACAACAGATTCAAAGCGACTACCTAAAGTATTATCAAATACGTCAGGGTTTGTTTATTATGTATCAATTACAGGTATCACAGGCGCTGCTTCAGCAAAATCTGGAAACGTTGGACCCGAAGTACAAAACATTAAAAAATCAACCCACTTACCAATAGTTGTTGGCTTTGGCGTCACAACACCTGACGCTGCGTTTGAAATTGCAAGTGTTGCCGATGGTGTCGTAGTGGGCTCCGCAATCGTTGATATGATTGGAAAACAAAAATCTGTTGAAGAAATTTTGGATTTTGTAAAATCATTGACAGATGGAGCGCATAAAGCATAACTTTTTATATAACTTGGGAATTAGTTTAGGGAAATTTTTGATCTCTAGCACATAAAGAATTCAAAATAATAATAATATTAAAAAGAAGTTACTTATGCGAAAAATCACAACTATAGAGGATCTTCGCGCTCAATATAGAGCCAAAGTTCCTAAAATGTTTTACGATTATACCGAAAGCGGTTCTTGGACACAACAAACCCTTAAGGAAAATTCCTCAGACTTTAGTCTTTTAAAATTACGCCAAAAAGTTGCAGTCGACATGTCAAATAGATCGACAAAATCTACAATGATAGGACAAGAAGTAGCGATGCCCGTTGCATTGGCGCCGGTAGGCTTGACAGGTATGCAATCAGCGGATGGTGAAATTAAAGCAGCTAAAGCTGCAGAAAAATTTGGAATTCCCTATACACTTTCAACGATGTCGATCTGCTCTATTGAGGACGTAGCCGATAATACGGACTCACCATTTTGGTTTCAGTTATACGTGATGAAAGATGAAGATTTTCTTACCGCAATAATAGAGAGGGCCCGAAATGCAAATTGTTCGGCTCTAGTGTTGACTTTAGATCTTCAGCTACTTGGACAAAGGCATCTTGACATTAAAAATGGTCTTTCAGTACCTTTAAGAATTAGTTTAAAAAATTGGTTTGATACTGCTACCAAACCCATTTGGTGCTCGCAAATGCTTCGAACCAAAAGAAAATCATTTGGAAATATTGTTGGCCATGTGAAGGGTGTCACAAATGTGAGTTCGTTGATGGAATGGACAGCCAATCAATTTGATCTCACGCTTGATTGGACAGCGGTAGAAAAAATAAAAAAAATGTGGGGAGGCAAGCTAATTTTGAAGGGTATTTTGGATGTTGATGACGCCAAAAGAGCGGAGCAATGTGGTGTGGATGCAATAATAGTGTCAAATCATGGGGGTAGACAGCTTGATGGAGCCAGTAGCAGTATTCGCATTCTACCAGATATTTTAGAAGCAGTAAGTTCCGATTTGGAAGTACACATGGATGGGGGAATAAGATCCGGACAAGACGTATTAAAGACAATAGCTATGGGCGCAAAAGGAACTTACATTGGAAGATCCTACATCTACGGTTTAGGCGCTGCTGGAGAAGTTGGCGTAAGCAAAGCATTAGAAATCATTCATAAAGAATTAGATATGACAATGGCTCTGTGTGGTCATAGGGATATACAAGAATTATCGAGAGAAAATTTACTCATTCCTAAAGATTTTAAATTATCTGAAACATTGCTCTGATAATATAGTTTTATATCTTGGGTTGCTTTTCTCGCAGCCTGATAACTACATCAACTTTAGAAATCTCAGCTCCCTCTGGCGCCTCTGGTATCCCCGTCATCTGCAATTTATCATTGGGAGCATCGGTTAATAGGCCTTTATCCTCCCAATAAAAATGGGGATGGTCATCAACTCTCGTACAGAAATAAGACTTATGAGGATCCACAACAACTTCAGTTAATAACCCTGCATCGCGAAAAGTATTGAGGGTATTATAAATAGTCGCTAATGATATTGCTTCTCCGTTTTGATTTACTGAAGAAAAAAGACTTTCGGCTGTCACATGTCTATCATTTCCATCACCTATCAAGGCCTCGGCCACTGCCAACCTCTGTCTTGTAGGTCTCAAATCGGACTTTTTTAACCAATTTATAGAGTTATTTGAACTAGAATTATGCATTTCTCGACTCAACTTTTAGATGCCTAAGTACAATATGCAATCAAATGACCAAAAATTCAAATATTTTTACACTTAACGCACTCTTGCTTCACACCAAGCCGCAGTGTTAGGAGGTAAACAATTTTAGAAAATCACTTAGGAGTACTTTGAAAATGGTAAAATTTCCAAATCAATTTGACAAGGAAGGCCTTTTGAAATGTGCTCGTGGTGAGTTGTTTGGTCCTGGAAACCCCCAATTACCAGAACCACCAATGTTGATGATGGATCGTATTACGGAGATTTCTGATAATTTAGGTAAATCAGGTAAGGGCCACGTTGTGGCTGAGCTAGATATAACTCCTGATCTCTGGTTTTTTAAATGTCATTTTCCGGGTGATCCAGTGATGCCAGGCTGCCTGGGTTTGGACGCCCTATGGCAGCTAACGGGGTTTAATCTTGGCTGGAGAGGAATGGAAGGCAAAGGTAGAGCTTTGGGCGTAGGGGAAGTAAAATTTACAGGTATGGTAACACCGACTACAACTTTGCTGACATATGTAGTAGAGTTTACGCGAGTCATTGATCGAAAGTTAAAATTAGGTATGGCCAATGGCGAAATGTTAGCAGACGGCCAGACTATCTATACAACGACTGACATGAAGGTCGGTCTTTTTAAGGAATAAGAGGCTTTTAATGCGAAGAGTAGTTGTAACAGGTATTGGCATTATTTCATCGATTGGCAACAATCCAGGTGAAGTTTTAACATCCCTAAAAAATGGTCAATCTGGTATTGTCTCTGCACCAGACTACGTGGAACACGGCTTTAGAAGTCAGATCCATGGGGTACCTAACATTGTTTTGGAAGACCACATTGATAAGAGACAAATGCGGTTCATGGGACCAGGTGCGGCTTTCAATTATTTATCCATGGAACAAGCTATTCAAGATAGTGGTTTAGAGGAAAAAGAAGTTTCCAATGAGCGTACAGGATTGATCGTAGGGTCTGGCGGGCCCTCAACTTCTAATTTTTTCAAAGCTCACAATATAGTTATTGAAAAAGGATCACCAAAAAGAATGGGGCCTTTTATGGTAACTAGATGTATGTCTTCAACCAACTCCGCATGCCTCGCAACCCCTTTTAAAATTAAAGGCTTAAACTATTCGATAACATCTGCATGCTCGACATCTGCACATTGCATCGGGAATGGAGTTGAACAAATTCAAATGGGCAAACAGGATATTATATTTGCTGGCGGCGGAGAAGAATTAGATTGGTCTTTATCTTGCTTGTTTGACGCAATGGGAGCTATGAGTTCCAAATACAATGACACTCCAGAAAGGGCTTCGAGAGCTTTTGATGCTAATCGTGATGGGTTTGTTATAGCCGGAGGTGGTGGGGTTGTAGTTCTTGAAGAACTAGAACACGCGCTAGCACGCGGGGCAAAAATTTACGCTGAAATTACAGGTTATGGCGCAACATCAGATGGGCACGATATGGTTGCACCTTCGGGCGAAGGTGGTGAGCGCTCTATGCGACTAGCAATTAATACAATTGGTGAAAGAAAAGTCGACTATATAAACGCTCATGGCACATCAACACCAGCAGGAGATGTAACAGAAATCGAAGCTATAAGACGAATATTTGGTGAAGGCTCAACTCCACCAGTTAGCTCAACCAAATCTTTAACTGGACATAGTTTAGGAGCAACGGGAGTACAGGAGGCCATATATTCAATTTTAATGATGGAAAACAACTTCATTACTGCATCTGCTAATGTAGAAACTTTAGATCCAGCCTTAAATGATGGTGAAATAGTAACAGAAATACTTAACGAAAGAAATTTGGATACAATACTTTCAAACAGTTTTGGATTTGGAGGTACAAACGCAACCATCGCGATGAGTAGGTATAATGGATAAATTATTAAGTGGTAAACGCGGTTTAATTATGGGTGTTGCTAACGAAAAATCGATAGCATGGGGTATCGCTCGTGAAATGAACAAAAATGGGGCTGAACTTGCTTTCACATATCAAGGTGAAAACTTTGGTAAGCGACTAAAGCCACTCGCCGAAAGCATTGGCTCTAAATTACTTATCGATGCTGACGTTCAAGATGATAAGTCATTAGAAAATGCTTTCTCCACAATAGGGTCCGAATGGGGAACATTAGATTTTCTTGTTCATGCTATCGCTTTTTCAGACAAAGCCGAATTAACTGGTAGGTTCTCTAATACTTCTAGAGAAAATTTTAAAAACTCTTTGGATATTAGTTGCTACTCTTTAATAGAAGTTGCAAGACGCGCGATGCCTCTTATGCCTGATGGTGGAACCATTCTGACGCTCACTTACGGCGGATCAACAAGGGTAACACCTTATTATAATGTAATGGGTGTTGCAAAAGCTGCTTTAGAAAGCACTGTCCTGTATCTAGCAAATGATCTTGGTCCTCAAAAAATTAGAGTGAATGCTATAAGCCCTGGACCAATGAGAACACTGGCGGGCGCTGCGATTGGTGGTGCGCGAAAAACTTTTAGAACTACAGAGCAAAACGCTCCATTAAGATCAAATGCATCATTAGAATCTGTTGGAGGCACAGCAGTTTATCTATCATCGGATTATGGAAGCGACACAACTGGCGAGATCATCAGAGTTGATGGTGGTTACCATGTGCTTGGTATGGCACAGCCTGAAAATCTTTAAATTTTTTAAAAAAATTCAGTTTTTACTGAAGAAACTACATCACTTTTCTTTGCAACGAAGTTTAATAACATATCTGCCTTGGGAAGTTCACATTCAAAAAAATAACGCATTGTGGCTATTTTTCCATTCAAAAATGGCTGACCGTAATGATCTTCATCCTTTTGAGATAACGCAACAATAGCCATATCAAGCCAAATCCAACCAACAACAATATGACCAAAGCCAGTTAAAAAAGCACTAGAGTTTGCTAATGTGTTACTATCTTTGCTATTGATTAATATCTCACATACTCTTTCCAAGTTTTCTATCACCTCTAGCAGGTAGTTTGCGTCACTCTTTAAACTAGTTCGGATAGCTTGATCACATGTTTTAACAACTCGCTTGGTAAAAATTTTCAAACTCTCACCAGAATCTCCAATAATTTTTCGTCCCAGCAAATCGAGCGATTGAATACCAGAGGTCCCCTCATGGATAGGATTCAATCTGTTATCGCGATACAATTGTTCAACATCAAAATCTCTTGTGTAACCATAACCGCCATGAACTTGAATTGCTAAATCATTTGCTAACAAGCCAAATTCAGCAGGAAAGGTCTTGGCAACCGGAGTTAATAAACTCAAAAGTTTTTGAGAATCAATATTATCCACTTCATCAACTAACTTTGAGCAATATAAACATAAAGCCAATGAGCCCTCTGCGTATGATTTAGAAGCTAACAACATTCTCTTAACATCCGAATGTTCTATTATGGGAATTACCTTATCATCTCTTTTATAAATATCTCGGCCTTGAAGACGTTCTTTAGCATAGTTAACAGCTAACTTATGGCCTCTGTAGGCCACAGCCGCTCCACCAAAACCGACCCCAATTCTAGCTTCGTTCATCATCATAAACATTTGTCTTAAACCATGTCCCAACTCGCCTACCAACCAACCCTGTGCACCTTCTCCTTCTCCAAAATTCAACAAACAATTTGAAATTCCGCGATTGCCCATCTTGTGATTCAGACCAGCGACAGTAATATCATTTTTCCTTCCGTCCCTTAGGAATTTAGGAACAATAAATAAAGAAATTCCTGCAGTACCCGCAGTTAAGATACCATCCTCGTTGGGAGCTTTTGCGAGGACTAGATGAATAATGTTTTCTGAGATGTCTTGATCGCCTCCGGAAATCCACATCTTATTACCCTTTAACCTATAACGATCACCTAGCTCATCCTTTTCTTCAAATGTAGCTTTCGTTTTTATATCCCCTAAACCTGATCCAGCTTGAGGTTCAGAAAGACACATCGTTCCAAACCATTTCCCATTTATTTGTGGTAGTGCGAATTGTTTAATTTGCTCCTCGCTTCCAAATTTAGAAATTAACCTGGCATTTGCTACAGTTAGTAATGAATATCCAATCGTGGAGCCATTTGCCGTAGCCAAAATTGTGTAGGCAGCATTTGCAATCGTGTTAGGAAATCCCATCCCACCAAGTGACTCTGAAAAGCCAGCTGAGAACATACCTAATTCAGTATATCGTTTCAGTGCCTGAGCTATTTCTTTTAGAACTCTAACTTGGCCATCTTCAAGATAAGGTTCAATCTGATCTGATTTTTTAAAGTGAGGTAAAAAATGATCTCTTGCCAATTTATGGGATAGATCAAAAAAAGCATCAATGGTTTCTCTATCAATTTCTGAATTATTCTTTATTAAAAAATCTTCGATGTTTAACCAATCATATAACAGAAAATTTAGATCCTCTTGTTCTATTAATCCATTTTTCATAGACCTGCTCCGCCTTCCAACATATTCAATTATTGATATCTCTTGAGTTCTCAATAGACATATGTTGAAAATAATAAAAAGGAAACTATTTCGGTAGTGTCTTTGCGAGAGAAGTTTACATTTTTGGTGTCAAAGAGGACTCATTATGGATGATCTAAGAAAATCAATAGTAGGTAAAAAAACACTTAAATGGGATGGTAAAGATCCGGAATTATCTCTAACTCTTCCATCCCGCTATTTCTTTGACGAAGAAATCTTTAGAAGGGAAATCGATACTATAATTTATCCTTCATGGCATTTTGTTTGCCATAAATCTGAAATCTCAAATGTTGGAGATTTCGTTAAATTTGATATTTTGAAAGAAAGTGTTTTAGTAATTCGGGCTGAAGATGGGAATGTAAATGCTATGCACAACGTGTGCAAACATAGGGGCACCCAATTAATTCAAGAACGCCGAGGCAATATAAAAAATATGATAACGTGCCCATATCATGCCTGGAGCTATCACCTTAATGGAAATTTGCGCCATGCTCCACGTTGCGAAACTATGAAGGGATTTTCAAAAGATGACTGGGGTTTAAGTAAGGTCCGTGTAGAAGAGTTCGCCGGGTTCTATTTTATTAATTTTGATACCAACGCCTCATCTTTGGCAGATGACATCCCTGGAGCATATGAGGCAATGTCCCCATATTTTCCCGATCTCGGCGAAATAACCTTTATTGAAGAGGTGGATATGATGGTGGATGCAAATTGGAAGGTAATAGTAGATAATGCTATCGAAGGATATCATTTCAAACTATCTGGACCCCACCATAAAGATCTAGCCGCTTTAATTGATTTTGACAAATATGAACTCAACGCTCATGGAAAATGGTGGGATTTTAAAGGACCACCCGTTCCAACAAAAACAGCTTTTGGAGAAATAGTTGAGGGCCAAACTTATCAAACTGATTGGTTTTACAATATTCAATTATGGCCCATGACGACAATTTATGCGTTCCCGTACGCTGATGCGATTGGTACTTTTAACGAAATTCCAATTGGGGCTGAAAAGACACTCTTAAGATTTGGTCATTATATACCAAAGAATCGCCCTCAAAATAAATTAAGTAAAGCAGCCATAAATTGGTTTAACGAAAAATTGGGTCCCGAAGATATAGATTTAAACTTATACGTTCAACAAGGGTTACACTCATCAGGATTTGATCAAGGACGATATATGATTGACGCTGAGCGCTCTTCAAATAGTGAACATCTCTTACATCATTTTCATTCGTTAGTTTTTAAAGCCTTAAACAATGATGCTTAAAATAGAACACTCAATTCTGTCTTTTGAACTTGGAAATATTACCAATATTTTTACAAAATCAAATCATCTTAGAAATATGTAACTTAAAAAACTTTATGAATGTGGAGATAATGTAATTTAATGACTTATAAAGATTCAGAGCCTGTTGATAGCTCTGTAGAAGAGAGCCAAAACAACTTAAGCAAACGACAAAAAAAAGGTGAGTTCGTTAGGGGTGTGAGTGGCTTTCGAAATTATCTAGGAAAAGACTCACAATTTCCACCTGAGGAAAACCGATATCACCTTTTTGTTGCGCTTAACTGTCCCTGGTGCCATCGAGTAACCCTTGCCAGAAGTATTTTGTGTTTGGATGATAGCATATCAATGGATATAGCATTCCCAAACCGAACGGACTCAGATCACGCTTTTGGCTCTAACCAATGGGAGTTTTCTCCACTTAGAAAGGCTAGCTTGACAGGAGAGAAACTTCCCGAATGCACAAATGATACAGCAACAGGTAAAAATTTTCGAGTTGTTAGTCAGATATACCAAGAAGAAGCATCAAAAGAGACTTCTTTACCAATACTGTACGATAAAAAAACTAAAAAAATCGTATCAAATGAGAGCGCTGAAATTATTCGGATGTTAAATGAACACTCACAATCTCTTGGTAGTAAATTAAAGAAAAATAATATCATAAATTTGTATCCAAGAGAGCTTCAACCCATAATTGATAAATTTAACAAGCTAATCTATGTAAATATAAATAACGGCGCATACAAAGCAGGATTTTCCTCAAGTCAAAAAATATACAAAATCGCTTATAAGAATTATTTTGAAACCTTGAGCACACTTGATAACGAGTTAAAATCTCACGGTTGTCTTTTTCTTACAGGAAACCAATTCACAGAAGTCGATTTACGATTATTTCCAACTTTGTATAGACACGACCCAGTTTATTACATTCGAATGAAATTAAACGGAGCAAAAATTTTGGATTATCCCTACCTTTGGAAATGGCTTTGCAGAGTTTATGCTCTGCCGGGTGTGAAAAAGAGTAATTCATTGTTACATTGTAAGCAGGGTTATTTTGGAAGATCCTGGAATAATGTGATACCTTTAGGGCCGATCAAACCAATGACATACCCTGAAGCTTACGATCATCCCGAACTTGCAAGATAAAATATAGAATAATCCCAATTATAGATTCTTTGCTATTCTAACCAGCTCAGCTTTATCGATAAGTTCTTCTAAGTTGACGCCCCTACCAGCTAACCCTTCTCTCAATTCTATCTCTGAAAGATCCTCGATTGCAGCATCTGTCATATTTAGAAAATTGATTTTTCTGATAATCGGTTTGTTAGTGGGGGCAAATAATTCATCCATTTGAAAGCCAAAATCGAGCATATATTTGTCCATAAAATGTGTAAGAAATGTATTAATACTAGTTCTAACCCGGCTGTCGTTAGTCATATACTGTTCTGATTCATCAAGAGTTTCGATCATAAGTTTCAACCAACGTTCGGCTCCTTTCGCATTCATGATTTCAAAAGCATTGTGTTGGTGATGAAAATTTAATCTAAACTCCGCTCCGTGATAGAAGAATCCCCCTCCCATAACATCAATCCACATTGACGCTTGTGTTCGCATATGATGTGAAGCATCACCGATGCGAGCAAAAACAGATGTAAACCAAGGCTCATCTTTATAAACTCGGTCATAAAATTTTTGCACGATCCTTACTATATTATTTTGACCCAATACTGAAAATAATTGCCAAAATTGAATCGGTTTTTGTAAATCGTTGGAAGCTACCAATGATAGAATTTCTGGCATTCGATGGGCTTCTTTAGGCAAAATATTGTTTTCTATCCCTTTAGAAATATATGCTCGTTGTACGCTCTCTGTCATATAACCTGCAGATGGCTCAAAGTTTGGATATGAAGTCTCAAGCATTATTTTTTTTCGATTAAGCCAGATTATAGGCAGCTCTCAAACCTTCAAGAACTGCCTCTTCACAAGTCCGAGGCATTTGACAATCGCCAATACAAATAACTTTCTCAATATCATCACGTAATTCGGTTTCTAATCTATTTTCTGGTGTATGCCCCTGCGCGAGAACTAAAGTATCTACCTCTTCTTCAATTATGGCGGCACCATGGACCGTATGCTGTAGATAAACGCTGTCTTCATCCCTCCCGTAAAGACGAACATAAGGAATAATTTTAACACCCAAATCATGCAATCGAGCAGCATTAGAATCTCTCACATAAGATTGCAAACTTTCACCAGCGAAAAGACCATTAACGGCAAGTCGAACCTTACAGCCATTTTGCGCTAAGTGCTCTGCGACGCCCATACCAATCCAATCACCCTTCCAATCATGAATTAAGACTGAACTTCCTACATTAACTTCTCCCTTCAAAACCTGCCACGCATCACACACTTGTCCCTCTCCATTATTACTTAAGTTTTCAGGCCAGAGAGGCTTCGCACCGGTTGCTAAGATAACAACATCTGGTTTGAGTTGCTTTATTTTTGTAGCGTTCAAGCTCACACCCATATTTATTTTTGCTCCTGACGTCTCAAGTTCGCGAGATAGGTTAGTAATTATCCCACCAAACTCAGATCTATT
>CEVU01016290.1_pt1 | contig 16060 bp, 9 predicted proteins | sample 427081 | NCBI WGS metagenome assembly CEVU01 (sample SAMEA2623868, study PRJEB7988) | marine metagenome | biome: marine biome (ENVO:00000447); feature: deep chlorophyll maximum layer (ENVO:xxxxxxxx); material: "saline water (ENVO:00002010), including plankton (ENVO:xxxxxxxx)" | depth 80 m | reverse complement strand
AATACGCTGAATGGATAGAAGAACCTATGGAACCACGGACTCTTATGGAAATATTTGAGGAAAACCCAGAACTTTTAGGGGAACGTACAGACATAGATCCCTTTGACGACGACGAAATAATTGAATGTGATTTAGAAAATCCTGAAATTTGTGATTCTTGCCAATAAGGGGACGGTATGCCATCCGGCAAAGCAACAACTGTAGATAAGTGGACAGAGTATTTAGCTCTCAGACGTGGCGGTCACAGCCTTTATGGCGCAGCCAAAGACACAGGGATCTCTTACCACGCTTGCCGAGACGCAGAAAACGGAAAAGCGCCAAGAAATTACATCGCCGCACTAGAAATATTGGGAGGTGACGCTACCCCTGAAGTCCCTAGCTATGAACAACTACGTCCAGAAGCACAAGCAGCTTACGACAACATCGAAGTGTTCGCTAAAAGATACTTTGGGATCATTCTCCAACCGTGGCAAATAGAAGCAACAGAAAAAATAATGGGGTTAATGGACACAGAGTACGAAGAGTACGCAGTAATAAATGCGCCTCCGGGTACAGGAAAGTCCACATTCTTCGCTAAAGTACTACCTGCATGGGCAACCATACGAAATCGTGCCATTCGTGGCATGATCGGATCTTCTACGCAACGTTTGGCTGAATGGTATTGCCGCAGGTTGCGCGCCGAATTTGATCGAGCGCACCCAGTTAGAGCCGAGTTAAACGACGTTCGTTTAAACTTGGCGGTTGACGCCGAAGCCACGTTGCAAGAAGATTTCGGAATGTTTAAACCAGATTCTTCTGAAATATGGCGCGCCGAAGCTTTTACTGTGTTACAAAAGGATGACACACCGTTAAGCCAAAAAGAACCCACATGGTCAGCTTTCGGAATGGACTCTGGGTTTCTTGGAGGCCGTTTCGATTTGGTCATATGGGATGACGTATACGACCCACGCAAAATGCGTTCCGCAGAAGCACGGGAAGATATGCGTCGTTGGTGGGACGAGGTGGCAGAAACCCGACTAGAACCCGGCGGTTTGCTGGTTCTACAGGGACAACGCATGTCAGCGGACGATATTTACCGTTATGCGTTAGACAAAGTAGCACCCCCTGACGATTACGAATTGGAAGAATTTGATCCCGAAGACGCACCCGACGAGTGGCGCAAATACACGCATCTCAAATATCAAGCGCATTATGAAGAACTATGCGACGGCAATCCTGAAAACCACAAGCCCAGTGGGGAACCTTGGCCCGGAGGATGTTTACTATACCCACGACGTTTACCGTGGCGACGACTTCGCCACATTAAGGCACAAACTCCTGACAGATTTGAGGTCTTGTACCAGCAATCAGACGTAAACCCTTCCAATGTTCTTGTTGATCCTTTGTGGGTAAGCGGAGGTCAAAGCAAAGACGGGGTACATCATCCGGGGTGTTGGGATAACGACCGTGGATTGTGGGAGTTACCACGAAATGTAAGCGGAGAAATGTTTGTTGTAGCTACAGCAGACCCATCGCCAGCTAATTATTGGGCAATCCAATGTTGGGCTTACAACAAAGAAACAGAGTTTAGATATCTGTTAGAATCGTATCGACGTAAAATGGATGCTCCAGACTTTTTAGACTGGAACCATGAACGTCAATGTTTTACTGGCGTAGCTGAAGATTGGTGGCAAATCAGCAACGATATGGGTCATCCAATAACTCATTGGATTATCGAAGCTAACGCCGCACAAAAATTTATTCTTCAATACGATCACTTCCGCCGATGGGCGGCATTACGCAATGTCCAACTTGTCCCGCATTACACGCATTCTAAAAATAAAGGCGACCCCAAATATGGAGTGCAAATGCTCGCTCCATTATGGCGTGTTGGCCGAGTGCGTTTGCCGGGTGTCCAGAACACGGAAGCACGGCCACATTCGTTACTTTTGGTCAACGAAGTAACACGTTGGAACCCTGAAGGAACTGGCGCTCGCACAGACGACTGTGTTATGGCACAATGGTTCCTAGAGCATAACTTAGAAAAACTATATCTTCCGACTATAGTTAATGATCGACAGTGGCGTCCTTCATGGATGTCGGAGTCAGCTAACGCATGAGGTGAGTGTGAAAACCGTCGAAGAGATTATCAGTATACATACTACACGCTCACGAATAAACGACGACGCTAAAGCAAAAATGCGAAATGTTCGTGATTATTATAACGGGGATATCGTTGTTCCGCTACCTGAACTAGATTCTGATGAACAGTCTGCTGTAGCGAACCTTCTTGCACAAGGCCTTGACCAAACAGCAATGCGTATTGCTTCTACAAGTCCTGACATTTACTGTCCTCCTACAGATGCATCAACAAAACGGGCACGAGATAACGCATCTAAACGACGTAAAGCTTTGTTTGGTTGGTGGGATAACAGCAGAATGGATCTGCAACTTGGGAAACGAGCAAGACATTTAATTGGTTATTCGACAACTGTTACACAAATTCGTTTTAACGCAACTACAGGTTGCCCAGAATGGCATTTACGTGACCCATTAACCGCATACCCAGCAAAAATGTTGGGTGTTGACGACATGCGTCCTCGTGACGTTATTTTTGCGTACGAACGTTCAATTGGTTGGTTACGTGACCGGTATCCTGCTGCTGCTGTTCAATTCGGAAATGACTCAGACATAAACGAAGATCATCCTATTGAGATGATCGAATATGTTGATGGGCATGAACAAGTTCTTATAGGCACACGCTCACCAATACAAACAGCAAGTTTCGGTAATGTAACTGAATCAAGCCCGTTTATAGCTTTAGAGTTAGAACGTGTACCAAATCCTTTAGGGCATTGCCCTGTTGTGTTTGCACAACGCATAAGTCTCGACAATGCGCAAGGCCAGTTCGACGGCATACTTGGCATGTACCAAATGCAAGCCCGATTGATGGCTCTCGAAGTTATTGCAGTTCAAAAAGGCGTTTTCCCTGATACTTGGCTTGTAGGTCGAGCCGGAGAAACCCCACAAATTGTGAACCCTGCTGACGGGCTTACCGGTGAAGTTGGTGTTGTCCGTGGCGGTGATTTGCGTGATATGCAAATGCAACCGGGTTATATGACAAACCCTGCGATTGACAGACTTGAACGAGCACAACGTTTAACTGCTGGTATTCCACAAGAATTTGGTGGCGAATCAACATCTAATATTCGGACAGGTCGCCGGGGGGACGCTGTGCTATCAGCGACTGTTGATTTTACTATTCAAGAAGCGCAACGGATTATGGCTCGGTCGCTTCAAGAAGAAAATCGTATAGCTGTAGATATGGCAAAAACTTATGCTGGGCGTCGCCCACGTAGTTTTTATGTCAATTCTAAAAACGTTAAAGGTCAAGTTGACTATGTACCTAACGAAAACTTTGACTCTACCGAAAACGTTGTCTCGTACAGTCAAGCAGGAGCCGATATTAACAACCTTGTTATTGGCGGAGGCCAACGTGTTGGCATGGGCACTATGTCAAAAAGATCGTTCATGTCAATCGACCCGTTGATAGATGACCCAGAGTTTGAACATGACACAGTAATTGCTGAACAACTTGAAGCTGCTTTACTTTCTGCTGTTCAAAATCAAGCTGCTGAAGGAATACTCCCACCGGGAGATTTAGCAAGAATTATGGATCTTGTTGCTCACGATAAAAAAGAACTCGCTGAAGCGGTAGAACAAGTTCAACGAGAAGCGCAAGAACGGCAAGCTGAACAAGTTCCGGCTATGTCACCAGAAGCACAACCGGGGCTTGCGTTACCGGGTATGGGTGCTGAGTCAATGCCAATGGAAGAACCTGCTGGTGATCCTGCTGGCTTAGAACAATTATTAGGGGCGTTATAATGCCAAGAAAAGGCAAAGGCCAAAAAATTCAGACAGCTACTGGACAACAGTACGGTGCTGCTACTGAACAAGAACAAATGCAACAGCAAGCGCCATTGCCTGAAATGCCTGCTCCTTCACGGGTGCGACCCGGTGAAATGGGTAGCCCAACTAGAATGAGTGAACGTCCTGCTGAACCAATAGGTGCACAAGCAGAACCACAGAGAGCTACAGGTCCTGACCCGCAACGTAGTGAAAAGATTGCTCGTATTCTTCCTACGCTTTTACCGTTAGCTAATTCTCCTTACGTGGGAGATGACACTCGAAACATCATTAACAAAATGATTTCTATGGTGCCTCAGAAAGAACTCTGATTTATGGTTTGGTTACTAGGCACACTTGCTGGCATGGGTAAAGGTGTTGCTAATGCCACTAAAAAGTCTGTTGAATTTGCTGTTGATATTGGTCAAGAAGTTGTTGGGGCAGACGACGAATACGATGGTGTGTGGGGAACTATTTGGGGTTCATGGAATGACAATGTTATGGGTGCCCAAGATGGGGACGGGGTAGTCCAACATTTGTTTGGTGAAGAAGGTACTGGTGGCCGGTTCTTTGGGATGATCCCAGAAGGAATTAGATCGCCAGTTACTTCAGTTGTTACACCTACTTTTGAAGGGTTGGATTTTGTTTATGACAATCTTATAGATCGCAATTTAGGGACACTTATTACTGTTGGCCAACAAAGTGCTCAAAGCACATTAGATGCTTTAATAGGTAGAGCTGATATAAGCGACGTGTTTACGTTGTTCGATCCTGATGAATGGCGTCAGGCTTACATGATTAGTGAGTCAAGAAGCGCAGGTCAATCATTAATAATGATGTCAGCGTGGATAGATCTTGATGATCCGGCTGAAGTTGAACGTTTTAAAGGCACTGCTTATTACAAATTTATGTCTGGTGCCGCAGACGCATTTTTTAACATTGTTTTTGACCCAGCAAATGTTTTGCTAGGTGCAGGGAAAGTCGGGAAATTATCTCGGATGACTCAAAATACTGTTAAAAAGAAAGTTGGGTTAACACCTAAAAATACTATTGCTGCTTTACAAACTGAAAAATATAGACGGTTTGATGATGCAATAGAAAAACTACGATACGCAGATGATTTAGTGTGGTCAGATGATTACAAAAAAGGAACTGGATTATCTGAAACAGATATCGACAACATTGATTTGTTAACTGGACGAATAATAAAAGAAGCAGAAAGCGGCAATTTAGGTGTAGACGCTAAAAAGTTTACGGCTGACCAAGCTAGAGCTTTAGCTTCTTTGCCTAATAAAGCTGCACGAGAACAATATTTGTTGTTAGCCGTAACTGGTGGTGATATGTCTGTTATGGGCGAAATGCGAGACGCTGCTCGTGCCCATAGTTTGTCCCATCAAGAAGGTGGTTTGCGATATGAACTTCACGAATTAAATAAACAAATAGATGCAACAAAACTTCCTGAAGGTGTTGCTGGCCCAACAATGTTAAGTAACCGAGACGTGTTGTTGGCAAAACAAAAAGTTTTAGAAAAACGTTTAATGGAAGAAAACCCGACGTTGCCGTTTGGTGCAGCGTTGTCAATGAAAGAAGAACGGTTACGGGCTTTAGCTGTTAGAAAAAATATTGACCGTGGCCCTGTAACCGCTGACGAATTAAATGCACGACATGATGCATTAAATGATGACCCGCATCTTGTTAATGCTGCGGCGGATCAGTTGTTGTTAGAAAACCATGTTGACACTATGGACGCTTTGCCTTCTATCGGTGTTTTTAATTCTGCTGGTCTTGCAACTAAAACATTTATTGAACAAACACCAATTTTAGGTGCAATTGCTAGCACACGTGTTGTGCGTGCCATTGTAGAAAAAGTTCCGCAAGGCATGATTATTTGGGATGACGCACAACAAAGTTTTAATGCTTATCAACGTATGTTGCGTGATGCTGAACGTATAGGTCTTGACGGGGTTGACGCTAAATATATTGATAGTCAGTTAGGTAAATGGACAAGCGTTACCGACACAAACGCTCAAATGAAATTATTTGATTCTACTGTTAACACAATTAATGGAAAACTGGTTCAAAAATTTGCTGATCGCATGGAAGGTGTTAACAAAAACGAACTTACATTTATTTTGCAACGACAATATAAAGCTGGAGATAGCGCTTTAAAAGCTAAAGCAAAAAACGCTCGGTTGTATGGTCAAAAAGGTATACGAATTACTGACGCTGCTGAAGGTGGCGAAATAGTTGCACGTTATATGCCAGTTACTACAGCACAGTTAGAATCTGCTGCGTTAGTTCCTCGTTACGATTTGTATAAACAAGCGTTTAACGATCAATCTATATTTCGTAAAAACGTTCAACAGGTACAAAGTGTTACAGCAGGAGCAATAAACGGGTTTACGTCTGTTTGGAAAAAGTCTGTGTTGTTGCGACCGGCTTGGCCTATGCGTGTTCTTATCGATGAGTACGCTCGTGTTTCTGCTCAGTTAGGGACAATGGACACACTTAAATCCATGATGGGTGGTATGGGGGATCTTCGTGCTAACTGGTTCCGCAAAAATGGTGAAGATCTTGGTCCTTTAATTCAACAACGTATGGCAGACGATCTTGGTTTAGAAATTGGTGAAAAAAACTATTACGAATTAGTTGAAGATTACGTTGCAAAAAATGGTGACGAAGCTACACAATCGTTAGTTCAAAACATAATTTATGATGCATACGGAAAAGCTAAAATTCGACGCCGGACACTTGCAGCATCCGCCGCAGCAGGAGTTGTTGCTGGGCCAGCAGGTTTAGCAATTGGCGGTTTGTATGGTCTTATGGCTAGAAACTCGTTAAAACGTTTAGCGAAAATGGAAACTGGGACAGCGGTTGGGTTGCAGTTACGGTCTGTAGCAAAAACACAATTACGAGATGAAATAACTGGTATCCGTAAAAGTGTAGAAAATGTTACTGATCCAGATGAATTAGCTGCTGCGGCAAAAGAAATTGAAGATCTTCAACGTGCAGCAGACATGATTGAAGCGCAAGCAAAAGAACTTAGCGCTCAACAACAATTACAAGTCGATTCTTTAACAGAACGAAACCAAGAGCTTTACGACAATTTTGATAGGTCAGCAAAACTTTTACATGACGCTGGTTTAGGAAACGCCCATATTGGGGGCATAGGTTACAGCAATCATTTTGGTAACACAGCCCAAGAAATATCTGTTTACCGTGCAGCTATTTCTGCTGATAATTCAAACCGGGCATTGTGGGATAGCGCTTCTAACGCTCAACGAAAACAAAACACGTTACGTGCACCTAAACAATACGATTTAGCGCAAGAACCTGAAAAGTTTGTGCAAGCTTACAATGACACGGTTAATAGACAGTTTGTTCCTTCTACTGACCCGTCAGTAACTAACGCTTACCAAGAGTTTCAAAGATTAATTTGGAACGACGAAGCCCATATTAAGATTGTTAATTGGCTTAAATCGCGTGAAGGTGCAGTGTTGCAAGACGCAATGCCCCATTATTTTAAAGTAACCGATGATTTTGATTACAACGATTTACTTGAAGGTTTTAGACGAGAAGTAAATTCGTTAGTTCCTAACCACCCTGATTTTATAGAAGTTAGGAAACAAATTGCTGAAGGCCGAGAAGTCAATTGGAATCGAGACATCCAACCAATCCTTGATCGCAAATATGACGCTCCAAGTAAAGGTGAACAAATTGAAAAAGTTAGACGAGCAGTAAATGACCCAGATTTTGGAAAAGTTATAGGTGATTCTAAATTCCAAGATGCTGCTGAAAGCGGACAACTACTTATAAGAATAAACGACAAACTTGAAAGCATTTTTCAAAACATTGGAACAATGCCAACAGATGTTTTAACTCGTAGTTTGGTGTTTAAAACAACATACACAAAAGAAGTACAACGTCGAATTGCAAGATTTGAAAAAGATGGGGTATTTAAACTTAAAGAATCTGACATTAAAGGTATAGAAAAACAAGCAAGACAAGTTGCGTTAAAAGACACACGAAATTTGCTTTACGATTTAGCTGAACGGTCCAGATTTGAAGAAGTAGTTTCTAATTTGATGCCATTTTATGGTGCATGGCAAGAAGTAATTACAAGATGGACTGGTCTTGCAGCTAGAAACCCTGCTTTTGTTATGTCAGCATCACGAAACATGCGAACTGCTATCAACACTATGGAAGCCGAAGATGAAAACGGGAATCCAAAGTTTGTTTTGCGGTTACCTGAAGGGATGATGACTTGGGAAATCCCAGTTTTAGGTGTTAAAGCGTTTGGAAAAATATCTGCGTTAGGCGAAAACGCTATTGATTTTAATTTTGGGTCAGCGTCAATGATAAGCGCTGGTTTACCCGGCTTTGGTCCGATGGTAAGTATCCCTGCCAGTGAAACAGTTTTAAAAGTTCCAGAATTAGCTGAATCGTTAGAACTAATTTTGCCTTTTGGGCCTACAGAAGGTCAGTCTTTTTTAGAACGTGTAATAAAAAACGTGCAACCTACATGGACTAAAGCAGCAGCAAGCTCACAATTCAGTACTGCACAACGTCAAAGAGTAAAAGCACGTATTACTGCTGATCTTGCATCAGAGTATTATGAAAATGGTGAAGTAATTGATACAGAAACTGAATGGTTAGAGTTTGAAAAAGAAGTAGATCGACGTGCATCAGCTCTGTTGACTGTTCGGATGATTGGCAATCTTGCTTTGCCTCTTAGTTTTACTGCTCAGTCACCTCATTACGAAGTTATAAACGGTCACAGACAAATTATTGAAAAGTATGGAATAGAAGCAGCAGACGAATGGTTGTTAGACAAGCATCCTGATATGTTTGCAATTTTAGGGCGTCAAACTAAAGTTCGGACTGTTGCTTCTGCGACGTTAGAAGGCGAAAAGCTTTATCGAGCAACTAAAGAGTTTGCTGACAATAACCAAGAAATTGGGCAATGGATTACTGGGTCAATTGGTTCATTAGATTCTGGGTTTGAATATAATCGAGCAGTTCAAATTAAAGAAATAAATGAAGGACGACGAGTTCGTTTAGATCCACGAGAAATTTATACTCGTGCTGCTGAAGCTAGAGGGTGGGCTGTATATAGAGACCAAATGGCGGTTATCAATAGTGAATTAACTCGTCGTGGCGTTAATGGATTAAGTGTTAATTTAAACGCTAACTCTAATAATGATTTACAAATGATGAAACGCAAAATAGTTGAAGAAATCGCTATTGCTAATCCTCAATGGAAAATAGAATTAGACGAATTTAAAAGCGACGAAGAACGCTCAAAAGTTATTCACGCATTTAGAAAAGCAACAGAGTCACCATTGTTTGAAGATCGAATTGAAATTGATTTAATTCGCGAATATATCGGGATGAGAGATTTAATTGCTACTGAGTTACAGCGACGTGAAGCAGGTGCAGATAATCCTGATCTTGCGTTGTTAAGTAACGACAAAAATGATGATCTACAACAACTGTGGTTAACTTTTAGGCTTCAAATGGGTAATAAATCAGACTTTTCAGCTATTTTGGATCGTTACTTTGATGAAGATACTTCGATTAGCAGAGTTTCGTGGCCGACAAGTTATTTAGCTAAACCAACAAAAGAGTTAATTGGAGAAAAAGCGTAATGACTGCTACTGGTCCGTCCCAAGAAATCATTAATCAAGCATCAAAATTAGGTATTGATTTAAATGATCCTGTTGTTGGTAATGTAGATCAAGGCAATGTAATTGGTTTGCGTCCCGGTAAACGATATGGCCGTCGATCGTCAACGATGAGTCCACAAGAAATGCAAAACATTATTACAAACGATGATTACGATAAAATTCGTGATCCTGCTGATCCACAAGAATTGTTTGTAGAAGTTACTGACACACCAGTTCCGGGTCGTAAAGGTGAAGTTGAAATAGATGTAAGTCAAGCTGTTACTGGCGAAGTTGCTTTTAACGAAATGATGGATGCTTTTGCTAATGATGAAAAAAAATGGGAGCAAATTGCTGAAGGTTTGTTTACAAACGGGTACACATCGTTTGATGAAGACCCTAATGACATTTATGACTACGACAATGTAGTAGCGGGAATGATTTCAGCGGTTAGCAGGGCACAGCAAATTGCTGGAATGGGTGGAGCAGCTTTAGGGTTTATGCCTACTGTTGATGGGTTGTTAAAAGCAACTGATCCTGCTGTTCTCCAAAAAGAAATTGATCGTATTACTGCTACTAAAAAATCGGATCAATATTCAAAAGCAACTATTACAGAATACGCAAACAAAGAGTTTAAAGAAAAGTTGCATCGTAACCCTACTCAGGATGAGGTACGGGCTGTTATTGGAATGGTCCATAATTTAAGTGGTAAATTTGATTTAGGTTCGGAAATTGGTGCTATGGCTGGGGATTTAGACCCTCAACGTGCTAAAGGTGTGAGTTTGTACAACACTGTTAGCACTGTTAAAAACGTTTTAGGATTAAAGTAATGGCCGAAAAAACTGCAAAAGAAAGACAAGAAGCTAGGCAAGAAGCAGCCCGTAAACGTACACAAGAACTTGTTGGTAAAGCAGAAGACTTTTTAACTCATGTTTATGATGACGTTAAAATTGGTGGCAATGTAGACCAAGCGTATAAAAGTGCTTTTGATTGGCTTATGGACAATCAAGACATGGATCTTAAAGAATTTAGTGACGGTATTGATTCTTTTTTAAGAAACAACATTGATAAACCAATTGAAGAATTTTTTGCATCAACAGGTAAAAAAATACTTAAACAATTTGAAAAAGATGAAAGTGGACGTTTTGGATGGGAAACGTCTTTAAATAAAGCGTTTAAAGATTTTGGTCGTAATTTTGTTGAACGTGTTAAAGATAGAGATATTGGTTCTGATTTAGCTTCTGGCGCTGCTGAATTTGAAAATGAATTAGAAACCAGAATTAACAATTTGCAAGGGTTAATTAATTCGGCTACTCCTGACGAAGTATCAGAATTACCTGCGTGGCAATTAGAGTTAGATACTTTGCGGGGTCGTTTATTAACGATGCCTGATTCTGGCGATTCTAAAGAACTAGCTGCTTGGATGGCCGGTTCAGAAACTATGCCTGATGGCTTACGTGTTACTGACACGTTTAGTGTTCGTGGTGAAGAAAAACAAATTCTTGAAAACGCTATCGAAGACACTGAAGCTGTTATTCAAAAAAACGAAGCTGTTACCGAAAATAAGGTGCTTGGTAAAGTTGAAGGACCAACTTTAGAAGATGTAAATCCTGAACGTTTAGCGGCAAATCGTAAATTAGAAGAAGCAACTGAAGCTCGAAAACGTGAAGGTACTGGTAGAACAGTTAATCCTGCGGATGCAGCAATTGAAGGATCTGCTCCAGCGTCGTCTAGTGAAAAAGACCGAGCGTCTTTAGCTGCTCGGATGATGGAAGAACGTGATCCGAATTATCTACCAGATCCAAATTTTTCTGGGGAGTTACCGTTTAGTAAGACAGTAATAGAACCTGAAGGTGATCCAAGTAATACACAATCTGGTAACGGTAACAACGGCAACAACGGCAACAACGGCAACAATAATCAAGACACGTTAAGTGATGCAGCCGTAGAGTACATCCGTGAAAATTTTGGGTCAGTCGAGTTTTTCCGAACTAAAAGACAAGACGAAATGGAGATTGACACAAACGGGGACGGCGAAAAAGACATGAACATCATTGATTACATAGAAAGTACCGGGGAACAAAACCCTGACGTGATTTGGGGTTTGTTCCAACGTACCGAATGGTTCGCACAAAATGGGCCGACAGCTAGACAGTTCCAAATAAATTGGGATAGAGCCGGTGGTGCTGTTGATTGGACACCTAGCTACGATTTAACTAGTGGCACTTGGTTAAACACAACACCTGACATGTTGGAAATGTTAGAAGATACTTATGACAGTTTGACTCTTGAAGCGAACCGTCTTGGTATTAACACAGACCCACCTAAAACTAAAAATGCGATTATGGCTATGGCTTATAACGCAAAACAGTTAAATATGACTGACTATGAAATAAAAAATGAGTTTATAACAGGGTATAACGGCTCATTTAATATTCAAAATGTTCAAAGTTCTGGCACATTTGCAAACATTAAACAACAGTTACGGCAAAACGCTGCTACTTACATGATAAAACTCGATGACACAGCGTTAACTGATTATGCAAACAAGATTTATTTAGGTAAAGCAACGTATGAGGGTATAACTGCGGGTCATGCGCAAGCTGTTATGGAGACTGAGCCTGCTTTGAAGTCTCTTGTTGAACAGGGTTATACGCCTAGCGCCTATTTTTCTACTTACAGCAATGCTGCGTCGCAGTTACTTGGCCGGAATGTAGATTTTTTGGGTGTTGACAATAAAATGTTTCGTCATATTAAGGACAGTATGCAAACTAATGATGGTTTGAATCGTCCGATGACTCGTGGCGAGTTTGAGCGTTATGTGCGTGCTACTCCTGAGTGGGATTACAGTGATAATGCTCGTGATGAAGCGTATTCTACGGTTGATACTTTGTTAAATAGTTTTGGAGTGAAAGTCTGATGGATTTTGTTGATGCTTTTGTAAATGCTCCTAGTGCAAAAAGTAGAGCTAAAGCTAATCGTTGGCTTGATCCGAGCGCTGATCCTTTAGCGCAGCAAGCTTTGGTAGATGCAGGGATACTTAAAGCTAAAGCGTTAGCTGATGCTAATGCGCAAAAGCAAAAAGAAGAAGCTGATGCAGCAGCCGCTCTTTTAGCTCAATTACAAAAAGAGAAAGAAGAAGCTGATGCAGCGGCTCTTCTTCTTCTTCAAAATAATGGTAATAGCGATCCTACTAGCACTCAAACGTTAGAAGATTTTGCTGCGTTTGAAAAACGTTTTGAAGGTTTAGCTGGGTTAGATGATTTAAAAGCATCTATTGAAGCAGGCACTTATAGTGGTGCTGCTCTTGAAGACATTAGTGCCTCATTTTTTAATGACATGGTTAAAGATGCTTCTGGCATGTTGCCGGGTGGTTGGAGTTCTGAAGCTGGATTTTATAGTTCTGGTGCTGATGATTATGTTGAAACGTATTTAACTGAACCAGAAAATAACCCACAAAATGAAGATGGCAACTTTAGGTTTGTTCAACGAACTTTGTTAGATGGGCGTACCGTTTGGGAAGAAAATACAAACTATGTTCCTGATGATGCTACTGGTCCCGGTTCAAAAAAATCTATTGAACGCACAAATCAGCTTACTGAAAGTATGAGATTAGAAGAGTTAGCTGCACGAGGTGTAGAAAACGCAACATCTATTTTAACAAGACTTGTAGGCGCTTTTGGGTTACCGGTAAGTGTTGTAGGTAAATTAAAAAAATTCATGGTTGACGGTTTAGGTGAAGAAGCTATTGCTTTAGAAGTCCGTCAAACAGAAGAGTATAAAACACGGTTCCCCGGTATGGCTTTACGTCGTGATAACGGGTTTGGATCTATTACAGAAGCTCAATACATGCAAAATGAAGATGATTATGAAGCTTTGTTGCGTACTCATGGGCTTCCACCACGTTTTTATGATGACAGAATGGATTTTGCTACTCTTATAGCTGCTGATGTTTCGCCTAATGAGTTTAATGAACGAGTTACTTTGGCTGAATTAGCTACAGCAGGTGCTGATCCAAATACTAAAGCAGAATTAAAACGACTTTACGATGTAGACCCGGCTGATCTTGTTGCTTATTATTTGGATCCTGAAAGCGCTACAAATCTTATAGAAGAACGTCGTTCTTTAGAAGCTGCTGGTTTGTCAGCTACTGCTGCTCGGGTTATGGGCAAAACAGTAGGGTTTGATCGACAAACTGCTACTGCTTTACAACGTGAAGGTATACAACGACGTGAAATACAACAGCGTTTAGTGTCACAAGCAGGTTTGACTGGCCAAACTATAGGTGAACAAGATGCTTTAAGTGTTTCAGATGTTGCTTCTGCCGAGTTTGGGTTAGATCCAAATGTTGCTGACACTGTTGGACGACGACGAGAAGAACGTGTTGCAGGTTCAGCAGGACGTAGCGGGTTATTAGTTTCAGGTACAGGCGCTTCTGGTTTTGGTACCAGTACTTGACATAAAGACTTTTGGTTATTTATAATAAAGGTTGTTGTTGGCCCCTGAGGGGTGAGCTAATTACAAAAACCCCATCCAAAGTTCCACCGCTGCGGATGCGTACAACAGGTGAGTGACATATGACAGAAAATGACTCCGCTGATTACAGTGACAGTGGTTCTGCCAGTTCATCCGAATCGAAGCCAAACTGGCGTCGTGAGTTAGAAACACGGTTGAAAGAAGCTGAAGTTCGTGCTTCAGAAGCTGAAAACCGGATTTCTGGTTACGAACGTCGGGATACGTTCCGTTCAGCAGGACTTGATCCTGATGATCCTCGTGTCAAGTATTTTGTTAAAGGTTACGATGGGGAGTTAGACCCATCTGCTATCCGTTTAGAAGCGGAAGCAGCAGGGTTTGTTAGTGATAATGCTCCTCCAGTACAGCAATCTGATTCAATTATGCCTGACGTTTTAAAAGCAGAGGAACGAATTTACTCCGCTGGAGAAGGTGGAGATCCGGTTGCACCACCTGATCTTGATGCTCGCATTAAGGCCACTAAAAACCCAGACGAATTACGAGCTTTAGTAGAAAGCGAAGGAATTCATTGGGGGGCAACAGCCTAAGTTACTAAAGCATCGGAGTCCTCACCGAAGGATTATCCGTGGCTTATACAACCACTTCTACGCTAGGCGACTCAGTAAAAACTGCGTTTGACCAGACAGCGTACTTTGCCCTTCGTTCACAGCCATTGTTTGAAATGGTTGCGGACGTTCGTTCAACTAACCAGAGCCACAACGGTTCTGGCGTACAATTCACATTTTATGCTGACATGTCACAAGCGACATCAGCACTCACTGAAAACAGTGATGTGACTGCTGTAGCTTTAACAGACAGTGCAGTTACCGTAACTCTTGCAGAATACGGCAACGCTGTAATCACTACCGCTAAGGTACGTGGCACCTCATTCCTTAATGTTGACTCAGATGCAGCCAACATTATTGGTTACAACATGGCTGACTCACTCGACAAGATTGCGTCAAATGTTGCAAACGGCGGTACCAACGTAAACTATTCCGGTGGCGCAGCTAACCGTGGAGCGCTTACCACAGGCGACGAATACACTGCTGCTGATGGCCGTAAAGCTGTCGCACAGCTTCGTAGCCGTAACGCTCCGGGCTGGGAAAACGGCAACTACATGGGAATCATTCACCCAGACGTTTCCTACGATCTTCGTAGCGACACAACGGTGACTGACGTTATCCAATACCAAGTACAACAGGACGGCCAAGCTATTCGGGCAGGTTCGATTGGTACGTTTAACGGCATCATGTACATCGAAAACCCTCGTGCAGGCCTAATTGCCGACGGTGGTGCTACAACCTTCGATGCGTATCAGACACTTATCTGTGGACGACAGGGACTTGCTAAAGCATTCTCTCGTGCCCCCGGATTTGGGCCTGAGCCAAGCATTGTTGTTGGCCCTGTGGTTGACAGCTTGCGTCGGTTCAACCCAGTTGGCTGGTATCACCTCTGTGGTTACGGCATCTTCCGTGAGGATTCGCTGCAACGTGTAGAGAGCATCTCCAGCATTGGTGCTAACAGCTAATAACTGTTACCTGAGAATTGCGGGGGGGCTAGGTTTTTCCCCTTTTCCTAGCCTCCCCGTTCGTCTCTGCTAGTATTTTATTTATGCCTAAAGTAAACGGAAAAAAGTACCCCTATACAGCTAAAGGTAAAATGGCCGCTGCTGCTGCAAGGAAAAAGAAAAAGAATGCAAAAACAAAACGGTGATGTAACAATTCGGCCTAAACCTATAACTGGGACCGGAGGGACTAAACGTGGCTAGTGGCCTTTATTGTCTGCCTATGGAATATAACTTAGAGCAGCTAGCAAACTTTAATATTGATTTTAATGATACGACTGCTGATCGTTTCAAAGTTATGTTGACGACAGCATCGTACAACCCGAATTACAGCACTCATTCTATTAAGTCTGATGTGAGTAACGAGGTGTCTGGTACTGGGTACTCTGCGGGTGGGGAGTCTTTGACTTCTGTCACGTTTGCTACGAGTGGT